>Ga0210018_1000034_pt1 | contig 54051 bp, 54 predicted proteins | sample CryGeyCG2014_010_2_FD_183967 | JGI IMG/M metagenome (GOLD analysis project Ga0210018, IMG submission 183967) | Groundwater microbial communities from aquifer - Crystal Geyser CG09_land_8/20/14_0.10 (SPAdes) (version 2) | ecosystem: Environmental > Aquatic > Deep subsurface > Groundwater | place...
AGCGAGCATTCTGCTAATTTCTTCTCGCTCGTCTAAATCTAATCTTTTATATTTTTTCATATGAATCTAACTTAACATTTTTGACGTTTTGTGCCAATATTGTTGCGTTAGATTCTGGAATCAAACTTAGTTAACTTATTCTTACAGCGACCAAAATAAAATTCATCAATTTCGATGTCCCCTTTGAATTTTTTTAAAGTCTTAGATCGAAAAATCAACAATTTCTTCTCTAAATCTTTATTATCTCTGGCTAATTATAGCTTAAATTTAGAATTTTCGTAAGCTTGCTAGGAGGAATATTGTCCTTTTATCAGAAAGTAAAAAACAGAAATTCACAAGAATTTCTGATCAAAGTATACGAAAAATTTTCTTTTCCCAGAACGAAATCGCCAACTGATTTTTTCAGCAAGGTTCAATACTGGTGCCCAGGAGAGGATTCGAACCTCCAAGCCTTTTCAGGCGCTACCACCTCAAGGTAGTGCGTTTACCAACTTCGCCACCTGGGCAAATAAACCTATTTTTCCTCTTTCAGCTTCTTTTTATAAGTCCGCAAATAATAGAGCTTGGCTTTTCGTGTCTTGTATTGGCCTAGAACTTCTATCCTATCAATTAAAGGAGAGTATAAAGGATAAATTTTTTCTACGCCAACCCCGTCAGCGCTAATTTTCCTCACAACAATAGTTGCGCCAATCTCCTTTTTCTTGTGTTTTGCAATCACCACACCTTCAAAGGCCTGTAATCTTTCTTCTATTTCTCCTTTTGGACCTTTTTCTCTTAACTTCTCGAAAACTTTTACTTTCATGCCGGGCTTTATTTCTTGTTTTTTGTTTTCTTCAACCATATTTTTGTTTTTTTAATAGATATCTCTTTTAATTCTTCAAAAGTTAACCTTGTATTATCGATGGTTAAATTATAAATTTTTTTGGCTAAAGGGTCAATCCCATAGATGGCCTTATATCTTTCTTTATCTCTTTTATCTCTTAACCGAATTTTTTCTTCTGCCTGATGAAACGGGATTTTTAGCTTTTTGGCTAAACGCCCGGCTCTTGCTCTCATCTTGCAGGTAACCAAAACTCGGCAATCAGCCCAGCTACCAGCCACCAGTCCGGTCAGCCTACCCACTAAAACAGCTCCACCTTTAATAACTGATTCTAAACATTCCATATCCGCTGAAAAATCAACTTTTTGGGGCAATGATTTAGCAGTTGTTTCCAGGGAAATTTTTCTCTTTTTAGCAAAATTTCTTTGTTTATCTCCAATGTTATAAAGCTTTGAATCAAAATAAGAAGACAATATTTTGCCAACCGTTGTTTTCCCTACACCAGCTTCGCCAGAAATTGTAATCACTAATTTTCTTTTTTTAGACTTATTTATTTTAACTAATTTTTTCTCTAGAGAAGAAAAAATTTTTAAAAAAGTTTTCATCTTATTTTTTCAAAAATTCCTTTAATTCTTCTGGCAAGTCAATTTTAAATCCCCGCCACTCACCTTTTAGGTCGTAAAAACCTAAGGTCGAGGCGTGCAGGAAAACTCTGTCCGCCACTTCTACTAACGGACAGCCAATGGCTCCAAGATGAATCTTTATCTGGTTTGTTCTGCCAGTAACGGGTTCAAGCTTGAGTAAACTATATTTTCGAAATTTTTTGATGACTTCATATTTTGTTTCTGCTCTTTTTTTCATTTTTAATTTCCCTTCGTATTTTACAGCCACCAATTTCCCCTTTTTTGTCCTGGCTAAAGGAAAATCAATGGTCCCTTTTTCCTGAGAGGGACAACCATGAGTTAGACCTAAATATTCTTTCTTCACCTGGTGATTTTTAAACTGCCCGGTCAAAGATTCGTATGATTTTTTGTTTTTTGCCACCACCATCAAACCAGAAACATCTTGATCAAGGCGGTGAACAAGGCCGGGCCTCTCTTTTTCGCCAACCACCGTAATTCTAGGATAATATTTTTTTAGAAAATCAACTAAAGTGTTTTCTTTTTGATATTTGGTTGGATGAACAAGCAACCCGGCTGGTTTATTGACAATTAAAAAATCAATATCCTCATAAATAATATTTTGTTTAAGATTAAAATTCATATTAATTTATTCTCTTAATTTCAGCCCCTAAGCAAGACAATCTTTCTTCAATTTTTTCATATCCTCTGTCAACGATCTCTGCTTCTCTAATGATTGTTTCGCCATGAGCAACCAGCCCGGCGATGATTAAAGCCGCGCCAGCTCGCAGATCGAAGGTCTTTATCTCGGTTCCATAAAGAGGGGTTGGCCCATTGATAATCACCCGGTGCGGATCAGCCACAATAGCGTTTGCGCCCATTTTTATCAATTCGGCCACATAGCCCATTCTTGATTCAAACAAAGGATCGTGAATTAAACTGGTGCCGCGGACCTGGGTACTTAATATGGCGAAAGGAGCCTGAAGGTCTGTGGGAAAGCCGGGATAAGGGAGGACTTGAAGTTTAAAAGACCTCAAATTGATTGAGGGGTGGATCATCAGCCCCTCTTTATAGAGATCAAATTTTACACCAATTCGTTCTAACATCAAAAGGATGATTTCCAAGTGATCAGGATTGACATTTTTAATAAAAATCTGACTTTTAGTAGCGGCCGCCAAGGCGGCGAAAGTACCAGCTTCTATCTGGTCAGGAATAATTTTATATTTCACTCCTCTTAATTTTTTAACCCCTTTAATTTTTAAAGTATGCGTGCCAATACCTTCAATTTTTGCTCCCATCTTATTTAAAAATCGACAGAGATCCTGAACGTGCGGTTCAGCAGCTGCTAGTTTAATGGTTGTTTCTCCCTTGCTCAAGACGGCAGCCATCACTAAATTTTCAGTTGCAGTCACGGAAAATTCTGGTAAAATAATAGTTGTTCCTTTTAGAAAATCCGATTCTAAATGATAAATTCCTCTTTCCTCTTTAATTTTTGCTCCCATCTTTTTAAAGCCATAAAGATGAGTATCAATCGGCCGATTGCCAATAATGCAACCCCCTGGTTCTGGTATTTCTACCCTGCCTAAACGAGACAAAAGGGGACCAAGAAGTAAAATAGAAGAACGCATTGCTCCAACTTTTTCTTCGTCTAATTTAGAAAGCGACAAGTCGCGAAAACAGATTTCTAAAGAGTGATTATTAAGATTCTTAACTTTTGCTCCTAAACTCTTAAGTATATTAATCATATTCTCAACATCCTTGATCTTCGGTAAATTTTCTAAGAGGCAAGGCTCTGAAGTTAAGATCGTCGCAGCTAAAATAGGAGTCGCTGCATTTTTCATCCCTTTTATTTCAATCTCTCCTTTCAATCGCCTTGCTCCTTTGATTACAAATTTTGCCATAAACTTTTTATTTTTTATATTTTTGTATGTCTTCTAAATTTCATCTCTTTTTTCTAACTCTTTGTATTGTTATTTTCGTTATTTTCACCCCTTTTATTCTTCTCTACGCCAATGGCTACAAATATGACCGCGAAGAAAAAACATTTATCAAAACTGGCTCTCTTTTTATTGATTCCTTCCCGACTGGCGCCTCAGTAATTATCAACGGCCAAGCTCAAGAAGGAAGATATTGGCTTGATTTTTTTTCCTTCTTTTGGAGGTTATTTGGCTCGGCTACTTACGGCGGAAATACGCCGACCATCATCAACGATATTTTGCCCGGGAAATACCAGATAGAAATAGTTAAACAGGGATTTCAAGTTTGGAGAAAAGAAGCAACTATTTTGCCAAATCTCACGACTCGTTTTAAAAAAATTCAATTATTTTTTGAAGAGCCGGAGCTCCAGATTATTGACCAAGGAGAAGTCAGTTTTTTTTGGCCTTCCCCATCTAAGAAAAAAATTATTTACGGGATAAAAACAGGTAGCATTAAATTATTAGAAAACAACGAAATTAATCTTTTAATTGATAATTTTAACTTCAGCGACCCAAAAGACCCTATTTACGATTCTGATGAAAAAAGGCTTATTTTTTCCGCGAAATCTATAGGAGAAAAATCAAAAGAATATTTTCTTCTGGACCTTAAAAATGGCCATCTTCTTAATTTATCCGAACTTATTCCTTCATTAAGAAGGGAGGGGGTAAAAATAAAATTTGACAAAGATCCCCAATATCTTTTAATTGGCCTTAAGGGGCTTCTTGTCCGAACCGACTTTTCTTCTAAATTGAGAGAGGCTATTTTTAAAGTAAATGGAGAATTAAAAGATTGGCTTATTAATGGGAATGAAATTGAAATTATTCGTCAAGAAAAAAATGATTTATTTTTCGAAAAATTTTCTTTGACAAAACCGGATCAACCAATTTTCTCTTTAAAATTAAAAGGTGGAAACTATGTTTTTCTCTCATCTCCCTATTTCATACTTCTGTCAAATGGAGAAAGTATTATTTTCGTTGCCTCAAACCCTTCTTCAAGCAACGAAGAACCATTAATTTTTGAGCTCGGAGGCAAAAAGATTGTTCCCTTCTCTAAAGAAGAATTACTATATTTTAATGATTACGAAATACAAATTCTTTACGCAAAACAGGAAGCGCTACTTTCCCCTTGGCAGAGAGAGATTATCACTCGGTTGAGCGAACCGCTTGAAGGAGTTGAATTTTACGGCGATTGGCTTTATTATCTCTCTTCTAATAAAATTATCGCTCTGGAGGTTGATCTCTCCAGTTCTAAAAATCAACATCTTCTTTTCAAAGCGAAAGAAATTAAAGATTTCGTCGCTCCTATCTCTAATATAATTTATTTTATTGGCCAGGTTAATGGCAAATCCGGACTATTTTCTTTGAAAATTAAGCCTTAAATTCTTTAACCTCGTAAACCTCTAAAATATCCCCTTCTTTAGCTTCTTCGTCGCTAGTAAAGAGCATTCCGCACTCAAGGCCAGCACCAACGCGTTGCACGTCTTCTTTGTTAATTTGAAGGTTTTTAATTAATCCCTCGCTAATTATTTTATCTTCTCGCCAAATTTTTGTCTTTAAACCATTGTTTATTTCTCCTGCAATAACCTTGCCGCCAATAATCTGGTTCCCTTTGCTCTTGCCAAAAGTCGCTAAAATTTTAAAGGTCCCTTTCTTCTCTTCAACAATTTTAGGCCCTTGCAGGGCTTTAATTTCTTTCTGAATATAATCAATTAAATGATAAATAATTTCTGATGAATATAGTTTGACTCCTAATTCCTCGCATAATTCTTTAACCGTTAGAGAAAAATCAACATTAAAACCTATCATCTCCGCGTTTATTTTTTGACAAAGAACAACGTCTGTTTCTGTCGGCCGACCAACTTCTTTTTTGACTATTTCTAATTTGACCTCTCCATCTTGAATTTTACCTAAAGCCTCTGCCACTGCATCAAGAGAACCAGCGCTCTCAGCCCTTAAAACAATTTTCAATTTTTTTTCTCCTTTCTTTTTTCCCCCCTCCAACTTAATTTTTTCTCGAAAAGAAATAGCTTCTAATTTTTTAACCCTCTTTTTAAATTCATTTAGATCTCCCACTGCCTCTAAGATTTCTCCGGCCAGGGGCATTCTTTTAAAGCCAGAAATTTTAACCGGCTGACTCAAAGAGGCCTCTTTGATTATTTCTCCGTTCTCCCTCTTCATCGTCCTTATTTTGCCGTAAGACTGGCCAATAATCACGGAATCGCCGACGCGAAGCAAACCATTGAAAGCAATAACTGTCGCCACCGGACCGACCCCCGGATCAAGACGGCTTTCAATTACGGTGGCCAGTGTTTTACCTTTTTTATTAGCCAAAAGTTTTTCTTCGGTTAAATCAGCTAAAAGTAAAAGATTTTCTAATAAATTGTCAATTCCTTGTCCCGTCTTAGCAGAGAGAGGAACACAAATGGTTTTTCCACCCCATTCTTCTGGGATTAAATTTATTTCCGAAAGTTCTTTTTTAATTTTTTCTGGATTCGCCTCTGGTTTATCAATTTTATTAATGGCCACCACAAAAGGCAAATTTTCCTTGGTGATAATTTTGATTGCCTCAAGCGTCTGAGGCTTAATTTTGTCGTCAGCTGCAATAACCAAAATCGCTAAATCAGCCACTTCTCCGCCTCGTTCCCTCATCGCCTCAAAAGCCTCATGACCCGGGGTATCAATAAAAGTGATTAAGCGGTTGTTTTTTTCTATTTGATAAGCTCCAATTTTTTGGGTAATGCCGCCTTTTTCGCCAGCGGCGACATTTGCCTCCCGAATCCGATCAAGCAATGAAGTCTTCCCGTGATCTACATGGCCAACAACAACTACCACTGGCGGACGCTTGACTAAATCTTCTTTTTTTTCTCCTTTAATAATCTCTTTTATTTTTTCTTTGAGAGTTGTTTCAATTTTTTCTTCTTTCTCTTGGCGCTTAACTTTAAAACCTAAATTCTCTGCTACAATAGCGGCGATTTCATAGTCGATTTCTTCATTCAGGCCAGTGAAAACGCCATTCTTTATTAATTCTGCCATCACTTTATTAAGTGGTAAATTTAATTTTTCCGCCAGACGATAAACTTGAATATTTGGAGGGAGATAAATTTCTTTTATCTCCTCTTTTTTTTCTATCTTTTCTTCTACTATGCCTACCAGTCTTTTTTCTTTCTTTTCTTTTTCTCTCATCTCGCGCCACTTCTCAACCACTTTTTCCGCTTGCTCGTCAGGAATCTGGATGGCTTTTTTGCCAATATGAAAACCAAGCTCTGGCAATTTCTCTTTGAGCTCTAAGGGAGTCACTTTAAGAGTTCTGGCAAGTTCGGTAATATTCATAAAATAAAAAAATGTTTAGATGGTGCTAAACATTATAGCAAAAAATTAAAAATTGGCAATCTCTGCCGACCAAGCCAGTAACTAACGGATTTTAATTGCCCCTTGACGCAAAATATTAATTTTTCCTTTTTTAATCTCAATAATGGTTGACGGTTTTGATTTTTTCAAACGGCCAACATTTAAAATATAATCTGGCTTAAATTTTCTAACTTTAAATTGTTGCTCAATTTCTTTTTTAGAAAAACATAAAGGCCTTTTTGAAAGGTTGGCTGAAGTAGAGACAATCAGCATTTTTAAGAGAGAAGAAATTCGGCGGCTAAGGGGGCTCTTCGGTACACGAATTGCGATCTTACCATTTTTCAATGTATGTTTTGAAAAAATCCTTTTAGAAAGAGGCGTTGCTTTAACCACTAAAGTTAAAGGGCCAGGCCAATGTTTCCTCGCTAAACTTAAAGCCTTTCCTTTCAGAAAACCATATTTTTTGACCATGGCTAAATTAGCCACGATTAAAGGCAAGCATTTTTCTTTTCCTCTCCCCTTGATTTTAAAAATTTTTAAAACCGCTTTTTTATTGCTGGGATCAGCGCCTAGACCGTAAGCCGTGTCTGTTGGATAAGCGATTATCCACCCTTTTTTCAAGGCCTTAACTGCTTTAACTACCTGATTTACCATTTTTAAAGGCTTAATTTATTATAATTTTTCTCTTACAAATTTAATTTCTTGATACTTCTTGTCTTTTTCTTTTCAGATCTTATTTTTTTCCCTATTAGTCTTTTTTCTTTAACCCAAAATGGCGCGACGGTCGCCATTCTTTTTTTCGTTGGTTTTAGAGCTATATTAATAAAACTCTGCAATTTATCAATCGCTTTTTTTCTATTTTGAGATTGCGATCTCTCGCTTTGTGAGGCGACAATAAAATTACCATCTTTATCAATTTTATTCGCCCATTTTTTTATAATTTTTTGTTTTTGATCAGTATTTAAGACGCGCGATCGCCAAATATTCCAAACTAAATTCACCTTGGTCGAAACTTTATTGACCCGTTGCCCGCCAGGACCAGTGCTCCGAGAAAAAATAATTTTTATCTCGTCTTTTGGAATTGTTATTTTGTCTTTAGTTTTTAACACATTAATAATTATAAAGAAGGGGTGCTGGTGGTAGATTCTTCTTCTGGTGGTTTCCCGCCAACTAGCCATGTTTCCGCCCAGGGGACATAATGACTTTTCCAAAATTCCTCCCTTTTTGTCCCATTAGGAAAAGTAATGGTTCTCTCGAAAGAGGTATCAGCGCCAGGTACGGCTGATTCAACTTTTTTCTCCTCCCCTTCTTTTAATTCTTCAGTATAAATAATTTTTTTAGGCGGCGGGGAAGAGATGTTGTAAATAACGGGCTTGGTCACTTCCACCTGACGGCCATCGCTTGTCCCATAAAGTTCAAAAATCAAAATATTCCCTTCAATCCTCGTGTGCAAAAGCAAATAATTACCTGTATCGTTGATAAAACGAAAATCTGGCTTGGGGTTGTAAATTGTCGCGTCCATACCAGCTGGTTCATAATACCTGACGCGAAAAGTATGAGGAGTTCGTTCAGTAATTGGCAGACCAGCGTTAAGAGCGACTCTAAAGGCAGTTGTTCCTAACTGGCAAAGGCCACCGCCAAATTCCGGCTTGGTTCTATCTCCTTTAATCACTAATTCCGGTAGAAAACCAGTAGTTTCATCAACTTCGCCGATTGCTTGAACCAGAGAAAACTCTTCGTCAGGCTTAATTAAAATTCCGTTTATTTTTGAAGCACCAATCTTGATATTGTACCTCCGATTAGCCGGACTGCCAGCGAAATTTGATTCTCCGCGGCCCACCAACTCCTTTATACCCAAACTATTTATTTCCCCAATTTTTGTTTCTGGCTCGGCCTCCTTTAAAACTATTTCTATATTTTTTTTTCTTTCTAATATTGAATCTTTAATTTTTGAAAGAGTCTCATTATAATCAATCTTCTTTCCTTTCTGCGGCGGTCTAAACTCAACCACCCTGCTGTTTTCCATTTTAAACTTTGGTTCAACTGCCTCTTGTTCGAGATCTTTGGCAATTTCTTTAAGAAAAGAGAAAACTTTTTCCTGATTTAAGACTATTTCTGCCTCCTTGGCCTCGTTTAAATCAAATTCCGTCCAAGAAACTAAATCTTCAAGTTTTAAGGGCCATTTATTTTCAGAACTCGTCAAGGCAAAATTTGCTGTCAATAATATATTCTTTATTTTCTCAAAAGTCTCTTCGCAGTCCTCTCTCGCAAGGACCGGCGACTCTCTAAAATAAGAGAGGGGGATCTCTTTGTTTGACAAATTGCTAAGATTTTCTTTCAGATTTAGAAGCGCGGCGTCAAAATCAAAAACCAGACCTTCCTCTCCTCCAACTAAAATTATCTCTCCTTCTTTCGTCTCAAGCCTGGGCTTTTTAGGACTTTTGCCGAGTTCTTTAAATTGTTCTTCTAAAAATTTTTTAATCTCTTGTTCTTTAATCTCCACTTCTAATCCTATTTTTTTTCTCTCAAGTTTAGTTAAGAAAATTTTTTCGCCTCTTTCAAAAAAATTTCCTTCCCTGCCTATTTGAAAGGCCCTATTGACGTTTTCCTTTATTTTAAAATCAACGACCCGATAGGAAAGATCCGGGTCTGATGGTGAAACAACAACCAAAGAAAGAGCTTTTTTCTTCTGGCCTTGAGGAGTATTAGCAGAAAAAACTACGCCTCCTTTTTCTACTTCCTCGGTTGCTCCTTTTATGAGTTCAGCTGCTTTTTCTTTTGTTAGCCCGCCGAAATCAAAATTATCCAAATAAACTCCGGGATAAATTTTTTCAAAAAAAATAATTTCCTCAAGGAAAATATAAAGCGAGACGAGGAAGACGATTAATAATAAATAAAAAACAATTCTAAAAATAATTTTCTTCATTATTATTTGCTTTTTATTTCTATTTCTTCTTTTTCTTCTTTCTTTTTGGGGATAGTAATCGACAAAATACCATTATCAATCAAGGCCTTAGCTTTTTCTGACTCAACTGGCACAGGCAAAACAACAGTTCTAGAAAAGCCGCCCCAAAAACATTCTCTGTAAAAATATTTTCTTTCTTTTTCCTCGTTCTTTGTTCTCTTACCTTTGATCCGCAAAAGGTCGGGCTCAATATTTATTTCTAAGTCCGTAGGTTTTACGCCAGCAATCGCTGATTCTACAATTAAAAAATTGTCTTTCTCGTAAAGATCTAAAGTCAACTGACCTTCTTCTTCTATAAACCATCCCTCTTCTTTTGTTTCTATTTTACTTTTTGTCTGGCCTTTAATAGAAATTTTTTTGGGATCCCGAACTATTTTTTCTGAAACTAAAACATCTTCGCCTTCTTTTTCCAGGTCGTTCCCTGTTAAACCTAAAATTTTAATCCAAATTGTTTTCATCATAATATTGTAAAATCTTTATACCTTCCTATAAAACTTCGCTGCCTCCTCTGGAGGAATAGAATTAACGATAATTCCTGAACCTAGCTCTACCCCTCCCCAAACAGCCTCGCGTGGTTGAATTTTCAAATAAAAATGCTGGTCTTCTTCTTTAATCACCTGATGGAGGAAAAAATTATAAGAAAGGTCTTCTTTTTCTAATTTAAATAAAATTTTCTTTAAAGCTTGAGCGAAACTTTTTATCTCTTTTTTTGTAAGATAAATAATATTATCAATATGTCGTCTTGGAAAAATCCAAGCTTCATAATGATAGGCCGAAGCGTAAGGAGCAATGGCCACGACATTCTCGTCTCGCCAAATTAAACGAGGACTTTTTTCTTCTGTCTTAATGATATCACAATAAGGACAGTCGCCTCTTGTTATTTTGTATTTAAAAGCAGCGCTAATTTCTTCTTCTACTTCAGGCGGAAGTATCCCTAAAGCAAAAACTTGGCAGTGGGTATGAACTAGAGAAGCCCCGGCTCTTCCTCCTTGATTTTTAAAAATCAAGACATATTCAATTCTTTTTAATTTAGATAATTCCTTCGTTCTTTCTTTAAAAACTTCAAGTAAATTTATTATTTCTTTAATAGATAGCTCGGCAAGATCTCTGCCATGTTCTGGAGCCTCGATGATAACTTCATTCTGGCCGTACGCCTTAAATGATTTTAAAGAGACGATCGGAAATTTATTTTCTAAAACCATTATCTGCCAAGTTTTGGTTTTTTTATTTTTGAAATAAGATTTAATGATCAAACTTTTTTCTATGTGTTTAGGACAAAAAGGACACTCTTTCTCTTTGACAAAAATAGTCCGCGTCACAGCAGACCTTGGCCGTTTTAAACGACCTGGGGTGATGATTACATATCGATTCAAAAAATAATCTTTGCGAAGTTCTGAATTCATAATTATTTATTCACTTTTATTGTCGCCACATTTACTCCTCCTTTAAAAAGCGGAGAGTAGGCAAGAAATTTGGTTAAAAAATTCCCCTCACTATCAAAAATTCTTACATACGGCTCTCTGCCCGGGCCCAAACCAACAACAATTTCGCTCTTTTTATTTCCATTAAGGTCAGCGCCGGCTGCCTTTACTCCTTGATAGAAAAGTCTGTCATAAGAAAGGAACTGTAATCTCAAAGTGGCAAATTGTCCTTCAAAAACTCTAATATAAGGAGCAGCTAATTTATTAACTCCTACAATAATATCATCTAATTTGTCGCCATCAATGTCAACGCCTGAAAAAATATTAATCCCGCCTTTATAGGACTCATTAAAAGCAAAGAATTGAAGTTTAATATTGCCTTTTAGGTCAAAAACTCTCACTAGGGGTCCGCCGCCTGGTCCAGCGCCAGTGATAATTTCTTGAATTCCATCGCCATCAACATCGCCAGTGGCGACAATCACGCCGCCAGAAAATTTTGGGTCATAAGCGAAGAAACCAGCTTTTGGGTTGCCACTTAGATCAAAGACTCTGACGTGGGGTCCGCCGCCTGGTCCAGCGCCAGTGATAATGTAATTATCATAAGATAAGGTCCCTTTTTGAGTCAGAGCGTAATTAACTGCCTCATAAGCATCAATTCTTCCTTGGCCTAATTGACCAGCAAAGTCGGGATTTAAAGAATCAATTTTTTTCGTTTGTCCTAAAATAATATCTCTGACATCTTTTTGAGAAAGTAAAGGATTAGCTGACCAAACTAAAGCAGCCAAAGAAGAAACAAGCGGGGCAGACAAAGAAGTACCCGACCAATAACCTCCATAATATTCATTAAAACCTTTGTCTGGCTGATAAACCAAAGGTCCAAAAACCCTTATCCCCGGCGCAGAAACATCAATGCAAGAAGAGCCATAGTCGGAAAATATGGCTTTTTCGTCTTGAAGATCAGTCGCCGCTACTCCAAGAATAAAATTCTCTTTCTCGTCTGCATCAAGACAAATAGGATAAACTGGGGTCTTATTTAAATCGAGAGGCGCGTTTATTGTTTCATTGCCGGCCGCGGCCACCACAAGGACCCCCATATCCCAAGCTTTTTTCAAAGCTTCTTTCAAAAAATAACTTTTTTCGCTCCCGACAAAACTTAAGTTTATTATTTTCGCTCCATTATAAATAGCGTAATTAATTCCTTTAATCACCTGATCTACGCTGCCTGTCCCCTCATTGTTCAAGACACGCAAAGGCATAATTCTTACCTCATAACTTAAACCAATCGTTCCCTCTCTGTTATTGCCAGAAGCAGCAATCAACCCGCCGATTAAAGTACCGTGATGGATACCGCTCTCTGTCCAATTGTCTTTAAATTTTGGTCGAGGATCAGGCACGTTCTCAATGAAATCCCAACCATGGACATCATCTATATAACCATTATTATCATCATCCGCGGCGTTGCCCGGCATTTCATCAATATTAGTCCAAATGTTTTCCTTAAGATCAGGATGATCAATATCTACGCCCGTATCAAGTATTGCCACCACTACTTCTTCTTTACCGCCACCGACTATTTTCCATGCCTCCTCGGCTCCTATCTGTTTTAGATACCAAAGTTTATCATAATAAGGGTCATTCGGAGGCGAAGAGATGGCAGAAGCTTCTACTAACCAGTTTGGTTCGGCCATTTCTATCTCAGGCCTCTTCAGGAGAATTTTTAAAATTTTTTCTAAACAAAAATCTTTTATTTCTATTTTATAAATTTGAGAAGAAGTCTTCAATTTAACTAAAATTTCGTTAGTTTCATTCTCAGATTTATTTAACAAACCTCTAGCTGGCTGATAAAAAAGATTCCACAGTATTACTGCTGTCAAAAAGATTAAACTAAAAATGAATATTTTTTTAATCATATTTTATTTTTCCCCGGCAACCCCTTAATTAAGGGGACAAAAGTAAAACCAGGAAATCTTTTTTCCTTAAATCTTTTTGAAGTAATTTTTTCTATTAAAGTTATTTCTTGAGTCTGATAGCCTAAGGGGATAACCATTCTCCCGCCAATACTCAGTTGGTCAAGTAAAGCTTCCGGGACATCAACTGCGGCCGCTCCGACATGGATAGCGTTAAACGGGGCTTCTTTTTTTATTCCTTTCGTGCCATCGCCAGTAATAAAAACAGCCCTACCTTCTTCTACAAAATTATATTTTCTGACATTGTCCTCGCCGAATTTTCTTAGTTCATCAATGCGCTCAATAGCAAATACTTTTCCTTCTTTACCGACGATCTCACAAAATAGGGCGGTTGTATAGCCAGAGCCGCTACCGACATCCAATACTTTCCAGCCTCTCTCAAGAGCTAATAACTCCATCATAAAAGCGATGGTTAAGGGCTGAGAAATAGTTTGGCCATAACCAATGGGCAAAGGATAGTTTCCTGTTGATTCCATTTCTAGTTCTGACGGTACAAAATCTTGTCTTTTGATTTTTTTAAAAGCTTGAATAATCTCCGGCGTCTTTAAATAATTGTCATTGATAAGTTGTTGAATTAAATCTTGCATAAATATTAATGTTACACTATAACCATTGAAGCAACTCTATCTCCTTCTTTTTTAAATCTCATCAATTTGACGCCCTGCGTTTGCCGCCCCATCTTTGGCACCTGCGCCAAGGGGAGACGCAAAAGAACGCCTTGCCTTGAAATAAGTATCAAGTCTTTCTCTTCTCTTTCTTTCTCTTCAAGAATTAAAGAAGCAATTATTTTTCCGGTCTTAGCAGTAATTTTTGCCGTCTTTACCCCACTACCGCCTCGTGTCTGCAAACGATATTCTTTAAGAGGACTCATTTTCCCAAAACCGTTCTCCGTAATAATTAAAAGATAATTTTCTTTTATTTTGTCTTTGCGAGTCCTCGCCAGCCCTTCTAAATAATCATCTTTTTTGAGTGTAACGCCTCGTACGCCCGTCGCTGTTCTGCCCATTGGCCGCACATTTTCTTCTTTAAAACGAATAGATTGACCGCTGGACGAGATTAAAAATATTTCGTCAGTTTTCTCGCAGAAAATTGCCTCTACTAAAGAATCGTCTTTTTTAAGTCTGATAATGTTTAAGCCCGATTTCCTGATATTGGTTAAAAGTTTTGTCGCAATTTTTTTTATTATACCAAATTTTGTCGCTATAATCAAATAAGAAAAATCAGCGATTGACTTTGCTCTGAGAATTTCTAAAACCATTTCGCCGGGACTCAAAGATAAAAAATTGATCAACGCCTTTCCTTTGCTTTCCCTGCTTGTTTCAGGAATCTCATAGGCTTTTAAAGAAAATATTTTTCCTTTATTGGTAAAAAACAAGATGTCTGAATGCAAGTTGGTAAAAAGAATTTTTTTAATTTTATCTTCTTCTTTAATTTCAAAACCTGAAATGCCCTTACCTCCGCGCATCTGAACTTTAAAAACATCGGGCGGCAATCTTTTTATATAATCATCAACTGTGATGGCAATAAGCACTGGCTTGTCAATAATTAAGTCTTCTTCTTTCAATATATCAACCCCTTTTTCTTTGATTTCTGTTCTTCTTTTTTCTGGATATTTTTCTTTTAAAATCCTCAGTTCCTCTTTAATTTTGGCAAAAATTTTTTTAGGATCAGCTAATAAAATTTTTAATTCTTTCTCTAGTTTTTTCTTTTCTTTTGCTTCATTCTCTATCTCCAACCGCTCCAGCCCAGCTAACTGATGGAGCCTCATTTCTAAAATGGCTTCGGTCTGGCGACCTGAAAGCTTAAACTTTTTCATCAAGCCGTCCTTTGCTTCTTTTCTGTCTTTAGAGTGCCTAATTAAGGAAACGACCTTGTCAATATTGACTAAAGCAATAAGAAACCCTTCTAAAATATGCAGCCGCTCTTCTGTCTTCTTCAGCTCAAACTCTGTTCTTTTTCTAACAACCTCTTTCCGCCAAGAAAGATAACTAACTAATAATTCTTTAAAGCCGAAAAGTCTTGGCTGGATACCTGATTCAAGCGCTACAAAATTAAGATTAAAGTTTGTTTGCAGGTTGGTTAATTCAAAAAGCTGATTTAAAATCTTCTCGGCTGAAACGTCTTTTTTTAATTCAATCACCACTCTCACCCCTTCCTCCGTTGATTCGTCCCGGATGTCTCGCACGCCTTCTAGGCGTTTTTCTTTTACCAAATCAGCTATTTTAAGAAGCAGCTCTGCTTTATTAATCTGATAGGGGATCTCTTTAATAATGATAGTCTCGCCTTTTTCTCCTTCTTCTATCTCTGTCTTAGCCCTTACTGTTACCGCCCCTCGTCCAGCGGCATAAGCTTCTTTAATTTGTTTAAGATTAAAAATGATTCCGCCAGTTGGGAAGTCTGGCCCTTTAACAAATTGAAAAATCTCGTCTATTTCTGCTTCAGGGTGAAGAAGTAAGTAAACGAGAGCGTCACAAGTCTCATTTAAATTATGAGGCGGGATGCTGGTAGCCATACCAACCGCGATGCCCATCGCGCCATTTAAAAGAAGATTGGGTATGCCGGCCGGCAGAACCGTCGGTTCTTGTTGTGTCCCATCATAATTAGGCACAAAAGAAACCGTTTCTTTTTCAAGATCAATCAACATTTCTTCGCCTGCTTTAGATAATTTTGCCTCAAGATAACGCATGGCGCTTGGTGGATCACCATCAATCGAGTTGTGGACGAAAACACCGGCAGATAAAGCAAAGTTATGCGTTTTTTCTATTGTCAAGTCATAAACATTTGCAAACTCTTTTAAAAATTCTACTCTTACTACTTTGTGATTTCTATTAATCTTAGATGACAATAAATTAATATCTCTGTTGTAATGTTTCGCAATGCCCAAGTTCCAACTAGTAAAACTTTTTATTCCGAATACGCTCTTTCTTGCTTTCTCAAAGTTATCTTTATTTAAAATTATATTTCTATCATTAAGATAATGACATATTTTTAAGAATTTCTTTTTGCCACTTGAATTTGTCTTCCCCTTCCTGTTTCTATTGCTCTCTACAATCTTTTCATGAAATAATCTTTTATATTTTGGATTTTGCCACAATCTTCTCATTGTTTTTGATGCTGTTCTGCTGATTCTCTGAATAGCCTCAGGATGCTCTCTAAAATATTTTTTGTTAACTTCGCTTAAAAAAATTCTCATTCGTTCACGATATTCTTTCTTTTTCCAATTTAAAATATTTCTTTCTCTTATTCTTTGAGAAAAAATTTTTCTGTTTTTTTCTTCCGCCCAAAATTTTCTCCTACCTTCTGCGAGTTTAGCTTTATAATTTTCGTCATTGATATGTCTTAGAGAAGTCAAATTATAATGAGATTGCCAGTGCTCTTTCCAGCCCATCCTTTGAATGTTTTCTGGGTTATTGTTTAACTTATTAAAATCAAGATGGTGTCTAATTCTTCCCCTTGATCTTTCATATATCTTATTCTCAATATTCCAACTGTCTGAAAGGATATGAACAAAATTCCAAAAATTTAATTTCGGCTGGAGAATCATATTATAACCAATCATATTAGGATCGTCTTCTCCGGTAGAAAATCTAAAGTATGCTGGCATAAGAGAATCTCCTGGTTTTAAATTTCTAGCTTCTTTATAAACAAATCCTGCTTTTGCTCCAGATTTCAGCATAAATTTATGGCTAAGAGTACATTTTATCTCTTCCCCATTATCTAAAACAACTTTCATTATTTCTGCGTTCTTTTTTGTCATCCTGGGATTTTTTATCTCTGCTATCTTCACCGTCCCATTCTCGTCAACCGTAAAGGTAAAGTTTCTCTTTCCCTCTTTGTACTCTTTCACTAGCTCTGCGAACGATAAATCTCTGCCGTCTGTAAGTTTCACCCTAGTATCAGCCGTGAAACAACCCACATTGCCCTGCGCTTCAACTAACGGATAGCGCAAAGAAAAATTTTGAGCCATCCTGACCATGGAATTATAAACGGAAATGTCGCCATGTGGGTGGAAACGACCAAGGGTATCGCCAACCACGGCTGCCGCTTTTCTAAACTTGGCTTCTGAGCTTAATCCCATTCTATGCATAGTGTATAAAATTCTTCTCTGAACTGGTTTCAGACCATCCCGAGCATCGGGCAGGGCACGCGAGACTATCACTGACATAGCGTAATCTAAATAAGAAGATTGCATTTCTTCTTTAATTGAAGCATTTATAGCTTCTTTTTTTATAATTTCCTCCGACGCTCTCGGTCGGAGCCCCGACCCCTTTAGGCGTCGGGGTTTATTTTTTTTCATATTTCTCTAAAATTTTTTCTTTTAAAATTTTTATTTGCTCTTCGGTCAAGGCCTCCTCTGAAGAGGAAACAGAAGAAGTAGAGGAGACAGAAGCAATCTGCGTTCCTTCGAGCCGCTTGCCCAACTCACGAAAAATATCTCTTGTCTCGTCGTACCCCTCTTTAAACAAAGAAAAAAGCGGCTCTTCTTTTACTGATGATGACTGAAAAAAAAGAAGATTTAAATTACGAAGCCAAAAAATGAAAATCGTCGCCATAATAGCAATAATCAAAATCCAAACTAATGGCTTTCCCGTCATAAAACTTTAGGCTGTAAAATTATTATTTCTTCCTTGGAAAAATTTTGTAATAATTCCTTCTTGCTTAAAGAAAATTTTTCTATCGCTTCTATCTCTTTCTTGCCTAATTTTTTTAAAAAACTTTCTATTTTGTCACGACTAGTTTTAAGACCAGGGACTTGATAAGAGTGAGGAATAACTATTTTCGGTTCAATAGAATTTAAAACTTTTTCAGCTGTTTTGCTTTCAAGTACGTCTCCGCCGCCCACTGGCAAAAAAAGAACATCAATTGTGCCGAGCTTTTCTACTTGCTCATCTTCTAACAAATCGTCGATTGGACCTAAGAAACCAAAACTTATCTCATCAAAAACAAGTCGATAAAGGGTTGTCGTTTTCTTTTGACTTTTAAAAGGAATGCCTTCAATAAAAACACCCTTGACTTCATATTCTCCTGGGGCGCTGATTAAAAAGGTCTCGTCAGTGATTTTCTTCTCTGTCTCTTTTTCTTCGTTTGGGTCGGATAAAAGCAGAAGATCTGACTTAAAATTTGGCCCTCTTAAACCTGCTTTTCTCGGGGAATCAGGATTAATTAAAATAGTTCTGTCGCTATTTTGTATTTTGAAGCATGTTTCTCCGTACCAATAAATTTGCATACTTTATATTATACTAAAAAAACAAAAAAAGTCAAAATAAAATTAATAAAAAAAGGCCTCTAGTACAAAGCTATACTAAAGGCCTTCTTATTCTGTAAAGCCAAACCCTAAGTTTGCAATATTTTTTCATAAAGCTCTAAATATTCCCCGGCTGACTGTTGCCAGGAATGGTCTTCTTCCATTGCTTTTATTTGCAATCTACGCCATAGATCTTTATTTTGATAAAAAGAAGTTGCTCTTTTTAAAACCTTAACAAACTTGTCTGCATCATATTCCCGCAAGACGAAACCATTGCCTTCTATTCTTTTTAAAAAATTTAAAAATCTCTTTTTAACCCTTATGTTTTTAATTGTGTCAGCCAGTCCGCCAACTCTTCTGACAATCGGGATAGCGCCATAACGCAAAGCAATCAATTGAGTCAAGCCGCACGGTTCAAATTTTGATGGCATCAGAAAAAAATCAGCTCCAGCATAAATTTCCTGAGCTAATTGAGAATCATATTTAATCTCAGCTGCAATTTTGCCCGGAAATTTTTTGGCTAAATTTTTAATAGATTCCTCATATCGCTCTTCACCAACGCCTAAAAAAACTGCTCGAAAATCAAAATCTCTAAGATTTTTTAGACCATTGACCACTAACTCAATCCCCTTCTGGAAGGTCAGCCTTGAGACCAAGGCAAAAAGAGGGACATCAGGATCGACTTTTAAACCCAACTTTTTTTCCAAATAGATTTTATTCTCTTTTTTTATTTCTGGATTTCTAAAAGAATAATTTCTTTTTATATAAGGATCTGTCTCCGGATTAAAAGTTTCTGTATCTAAGCCGTTTAGAATTCCAACAAAATTATTTCTTCTTTTTAATAAAGTTTCTTTAAACCCACGGCCAAAATAAGGTTTGGTCAGAATTTCTCTGGCGTAAGTTGGACTCACCGTATTAATAAAATCAGCGTTTAAAATCCCTTGCTGCATTAAATTAAGATCTTCGCCGTATGAACCTAATTGTCTTTTTCCAAGGCTTTCTGTTTCATCGCCTTTAAGTCCTAAAAAATCAAAAATTTCCTGGGCGTTCCATCTCCCTTGATTGGCTAAATTATGAATAGTTAACAATGTTTTTAATTTTTTATCTTTTATTTTTGATTTCATTTTTAGGAAGACCGGCAAAAATGACGTATGCCAATCATTACAATGAATTATTTCCGGCTGCCAATCAAGTTTTTCTATTAAAGAAAAAACAGCATGGGTAAAAAATAAAAACCGCTTTATTTCGGCAAAAGAGCCGCAAAAAGCGGTTTTCTCAAAATAAACTCCGTCCTCGCCTAAATATTTTTTATTATCAATTAAATAAACAATTACTTTTTCTTCGCCTAATTCAGTTTTGTAAAGATTGATTTTTTCTTCTTCTCGACCAATCTTTATTTTAATATCTTTGGCAACCAATTCACAAGGATATTTTTTTTCATCAATCACCCCATATTTAGGCAAGGCGATCCTAATATCCGCCCCCAATTTTTTCAAAGCTAAAGGCAGGGCGCCAGCCACGTCTCCTAAGCCACCAACTTTAGCCAAGGGGTTAAGTTCTGAGGCAATAAATAAAATTTTCATAAAGTTCCTTCTATTTGCTTAAATTTTAATGATATTTTCTTCTTAAAATCATCTAACATCAATTTTTTATTTTTTTCTTCGCCCTCAACAAAAATTAAACTAGTAAACATCGAAACGAGACGCCGGATCTCAAAATATTTAAGTCGAAAAATCTCTCTTCTCTCTGGTTGGCGTTTAAAATATAGATTAATAATTTGATTCTTAATTCTTGGCAAAATTATTTTTGCTTTTTTTCTCTGATAATATTCAAGCATTGATTCAGTTTGAACCAAAAAACAAGCGAGGTCTGCCAACGGATCATAAAAACAAGCATCACTAAAATCAATAACTTTCAATTGGCGATCGCTAGTTAAAAAATTGCCGAAATGAACATCATAATGACAAAGAGCATAATTTTCTTTTTCCAAAAACCAATTTTTTTTCTTTCGCCGCAATTTATTTAATTTCTCTACGACTTTTTTGACCGAAAGTGTTCCTTGAGGATAGAATTTCTTGGTTAAAAAGAGAGCATGACGCATTTCTTTCGCCTCTACTTTTTTGTCTCGCAGGAGAATTCTGTTGCTTCCTTCCAGAGCCGCCAGTCTGCCTTTTAATAAATTTTCCCGATGAAGTTTCCTCAACCAAAAAACAATTTTAGGAATAAAGCTTAAAACAAAACTTATTTCACCTCTCATCAATTTCTGCTGCAACGCCTCTCCCTCAACTTCTTCGTAAAGAAGAAGATTGTATGGCTTTTGATAATCAAGGGGCCTCGGCACTTCACGGCTAAAATTTTTAGTATAGAGATGCTTCAAGACTAGATAATGCCTTTGAGGATTATTCTCGTCAGTAAAGAGACGTTGACGAGCCCGGCCGTCGATTATTTTTATTTTTTCCTCCTTGCCAATTTTTAATTTTAAAAAATAAGAAGCGGAAATCGATTTTCCTCCTGCAAATCGCTTTATTTTTTTAATTCCTAAAAAACGACATCCTTTCGCTTCTTTATAATATCGCCTGTAGCGCTTATTAAAAAATTTATTTATAAAATCCGGATCTAGCAATTTTTTGATTTTTTTAAAGGGAATCCTTTTTCTTTTCATCATATCTTTATTATTTTTTCCAGTATTTCGGTTTATAATTAAAGGGCAAAAAATATTCTTTAGCAAAGCGTGAAAATTTTTTATACTTAAGAAATGGCTTGCAAGAGGGAATTCTCCTAACTGTCCAAAGCTCATTAACTACATGCAGTACGTCATAAACGTCCGCGCCGCTTTTTAATTTAATAATCGCATCTCGCCATTTAATCGCTCTTTCATACTCCTCGTCCTTCGCCGCTCTTCTCATCTCTGCCTCAAATTCTAAAATCATTTGGTTATACCACTCTGGATTTGTTCTTTCCTTAAAAGGAACCGCCTGCCATTTTTTTTCTTGTTTATGAAATTCTCTGACCAGGCCGGTTCTTTGCCACTTAAAAGCAAGATCAAGAACCTGACGATAAAATTTTTCTGCTTTCTTTTTGAACGAAGTAGATGTTTTAAGATTAAAAATGATTTGTCTTAGATTATAACTGGATGCTTCGATCATCTCTAAACTCCACCAGTATAAAGAAGCCCACCAATACTGGCAGGATTCAAGAGATTGATCGAGTTTTCTCCTCGCCCTTTGGTAGTCGACTGTCTTATGATTTAAAGATTCCACGGTTTTAATGACAAAATAGCTAAATTGCCATTGCAATTTCTGCAAAGGGTTATCAGCTGAATGCCAAAGCTTATATGGCTTTTTTTCTTTTAGATCCTCCTCTTCAATCGTCCAAGTAGAATCAAGAGGGCTGATTTTTCCGCCAGACTGGAAGTGCTTTAAGGCTTCAGAGATAAAAAGATGTTTCCAGGCCTTTGCTGATAAAACTTGAAAAAGAAATTTCTCCAACCCAGGCCGATGATGACCAAATGTTTCACCGTCCATAGCCGTCAATAAATAAGCGTCTTCTTTAACAATTGGTCCAATTTCTTTTTTAAAGGAACCAATATTGCGCGTCAGGGCGTTGCTCAGCAAATTACTAATTCTTCTGTTTTTAAAAAGAACTTTCAGCCCCGGGGTCTCTTCGATCTCATAAAAACAGAACCAACTGGCTTGATTCAATTTTCCATTGTAAGCAATTTCGTCGAGAATCAACCATTGATAACCTAAGTTCTTAACTATTCTCGCAATCTTTTTGTTATAAGCCATTTCTGGCGAGAAAAAAACAGATGGGTTATAAATTTTACCAAAATATTTTCTGTTGATTTCTCGGTTAAGATTAATTTGCCTCTTAATTTCTGTTTCTGGCAAAAGTGGCAGAAAAGCATGATAAGCCGCGGAATCAGTAAACTCTACCTGTCCTCTTTGCGCTAAAAATTTAAGACCAGAAACCACATCTTGATAACCGTCTTTAAAAAGGCGCTCTGTTAAGCAGGCATTAATATTTAAATTTAATTTTAAACTTTTATTTTCTTTCAAGCCTTTAATTAAAGGCCTATAAGACTCATTGACAACTCGGTCAAAAATATCTTTCGCCTGTCCTCTCGGTTGATAAATGTGGAGAAAATTAATCCAATACATAAGAAATATAAAATTACAGATTTTTCATTTTTTTCTTGAGTGCTTTTTTATATAAAGCCACGTATTTTTTCGCCGGCAAATTCCAAGAATATGTCTCTTTCATTGCCCGACAAGCTAATTTTTTCCAAGCGCTTTTTCTTTTATAATTTTCTAAAGCCCTCACAATCGCCGCTAGAAGCTCTATCTCACTATAATTACGAAAAACAAATCCGTTCCCCCTCCCTGTCCCCGGATTGTAATTGGTCACTGTGTCAGATAAACCACCAACAGCGCGCACTACCGGCACAGAGCCATATCTTAAACTAATAAGTTGCGATAAGCCACAGGGCTCAAATCGCGAAGGGAGAAGATAAATATCTGAAGCAGCATAAATTTTTCTTGCCCAAGATTCCTCAAATGGCGTAATAAAAACAATTTTTTTAGTGTGTTTCTTTTTAAATTTTTTAAGCGCTTCTACATAGGACTCTTCTCCTGTTCCGACTATTACTATTTGAACGTTTAATTTTAAAAGCTCCTCAAGAATTTTAATTAATAATTCAATCCCTTTCTGTTCAGTTAAACGGTGAGCCAAACCTATCATAGGAGTTCTCTCATCAACTGTCAAGTTAAACTCTTGCTGCAGGGCAATTTTATTCTCAGTTTTTCTCTCGAATGAATCAGCGTCATAATTAACGTGAACATCGGGATCAAATTTCGGGTTAAAAACTTTATAATCAATACCATTAATGATTCCAAACAATCTTTCTTCTCTTTCTTGCAGGAAGCCTTCAAGGCCACAGCCAAATTCCTTGGTTAGAATCTCCTGAGCATAGCGCTCGCTCACTGTATTAATTATCTCGGCAGACATAATTCCTCTTTTCATAAAATTAATCCAATGAAAATTGTCTTCTTTCATTTTCGAGATATCTCCGCCATCATCTTTTTTTTCTCTAGGGACTTCCCACCAATTAAAAGCACCTTGAAAAGATAAATTATGAATTGTGAAAAGAGTAGCAATTTTTGAAAGTTCAGGACCTTCTTTATAAAGAGTTTTGAGAAAATATGGCACTAATCCCGTGTGCCAATCATGACAATGTAGGACATCAGGTGAAAATTTAAGAATTTTTAACAGTTCCAAGGCTGCTAAATCAAAAAAAAGGAAGCGCAAAGCATCGTCTGGAGCTTTATAAATTACGTCTCTTTCTGAAAATAGTTCATCTTGAACAACAAAAAAAACAGGGTATTTATCCTCACTAATCACTTTCTTAAAGGAAAAATTAAAATGATAATCTGCAAAAGATAAAGAAACCGCTTGCGATAAATCTTCAAGCGGTAGGTTTTGTTTTCTAATAAATTTATAAAAAGGGGTAATAACAATGACCTGATGCCCCATTCTGCAAAGCGCCCTTGGCAAGGATCTCGTCACGTCTGCCAGCCCGCCTGTTTGAGAATAAGGAGAAACTTCAGCACTAAGATGAGCAAGCCTTATTTTTTTCATAGGTTTTATTATATTGATGAGCAGTCAAAGCCATGGCTAGGGCATCAGCCGCGTCATCAGGCTTAGGAATTTTAGAGAGCCCAAGAAGTCGTTTCACCATATTCTGGACCTGGGCTTTGTCTGCCCGGCCGAAACCAGTGAGAGACTGTTTAACTTGCAGGGGAGTAAGTTCTAGAAAAGGAATTTTTTTCTCTTCGCCAAGCAGTAAAATCACACCAATCGCTTTGCCAACATTTATCGCCGTTTTGGCATTCTTAGCGAAATAAATATTTTCTATTGCCAAAAGATCAGGTTTATATTTCTTTATAATCTTTTTTAATTCCTGATAAATTTTTAAAAGTCTTTTAGAAAAACGCTCACGAGCGCTTGAAGAAATAATGCCATAAACAAAAATACAAGATTCCCCGCTCTCAGAAAATTTTATCACGCCATAACCTGTAGTTGCCACTCCCGGATCAATGCCTAAAATAACCATAACTATTTATTAGAAATTATAAATTAAAAATTCGAGGGGATGATATTTGTATAGTAATCATTGACATCTGGGTCTTCATCCAATTCGGCAAAGATCGCGTCTATTTTCTTTTGATCTTCTTCGCTGATTTTAACATAATTTTTTGCAAACCATTCAATTTCCGCATAGTCCGGCACAACTCCTTTGCTTTCTAAAAATTCTTTAACTTCTTGTAGCTTCTCCGGTTGGGTGTAAATCGCTATTTCTTCCCCTTCTTCTTTAATGTCTTTTGCTCCTGCATCAATTAATCCAAGCTCCAGCTCTTCCTTATTCTCTATTTTTTTCGCCTCAGCAATTCTTAAAGTCCCTTTTTTTTCAAACATCCAAAGAATTGAATTCTGCCCGCCTAATGTCCCCTCATATTTATTGAAAATCCGACGAAGATCGGCCGTTGTCCTGTTTTTATTATCAGTTAAAGCTTCAACGACAATTGCTGCCCCTCCCGGTCCAAATGCTTCGTAGGTCGCTTCTTCAATCTGCATCTTTTCTCCTTCGCCTAAACCTCGCTTAATCGCTCTTTCAACGTTTTCTTTGGGTATATTTGCCTTGTTTGCTTGCTCAATAGCAATTCTTAATTTAAAATTTGTTTCCGGGCTCCCCCCGCCTTGTCTGGCAGCCACCGTAATCAGATGTCCCAGCTTAGTGAAGAGAGAGCTTTTTTTTACGTCTAAAGCTCCTTTGAAGTGCTTGAGTTTGGCCCATTTAGAGTGCCCTGACATATATTTATTTAGTTCAAAATTAATTTTTAGCAAAAACTTCTCAAATTAAAGGCGAACCAGTGATAAGTTGATAAAGCCAGAAAATAATTGGACGAATAAGGTTAAAACCGAAAAAGATGAACATTAATAAAAGAAATGGTCCGTAAGCGACTAAAAATATTTTAGCCTTAATTGTTTTTTCAGGCAAGAGAGCCATTAAAATATGCGAGCCGTCAAGCGGTGGAATAGGAACTAAATTAAAAACAGCCAAAAGAAGATTAGCGTAAATAACAATAGATAAAACGTCGGCTAAAATTCCTAAAGGGAAAAAACGAATCAATAAGCCAAAAATTAGGGCGACCGAGAGGTTTGAAAAAGGTCCGGCCAGAGCCACGCAAGCCCCGCCATATTTTCGATTTCTTAAATTATAAGGGTTAAAAGGCACGGGTTTCGCGTAAGCAAAAAGAAAGGAGCCCCCAGAAACAAAAAGTAAAAAGAGAGGCATTAAAATAGTGCCGAAGAAATCAAGATGGGCTAAGGGGTTAAGCGTCAAGCGACCAGCGTTTTTTGCCGTCGGATCGCCTAAATAATCTGCCATCGCCGCATGAGAATATTCATGAATAATCGCGGAGAAAATTATGACGATGAGAAAAAAAATAGAAGACATAAATAAAATTGACCTAATTAAATTTTTTGTTATAATTTAATGATAACTTAATTTATTAATTAATCAATGCTTATGTCTAAATTTTGTGAACTCTGTGGTCGGATCCCACAAACAAGTCAAAAGCGAAGCCACTCAAATATCGCCACCAAAAGAAGACAAAATCTCAATCTCCAGCTTATAAAAATAGACAGAAAAAAATTGAGAGTCTGCGCCAGGTGTCTGAAGAAAATAAAAAAAGAAAAAAGCAATTAATCTCTCTGCGGGATGTAGTATAAGAGTAGTACATGCTCTTGGGGTGAGTAAGGCCCGGGTGCAATTTCCCGGCATCCCGAAAGATTATAGCTAAACTCTTGTCACCCAGACCATCGTTAAACTATTCAATACAACAATTAACAACCCTCTTTACTAGGTCGCCAAGTTTTCCTAAAAATCCTTTTTTTTCTTGGTCATGTTTATTTAAAGCGCCTTCGTCAATTTTTTTAATTTCCTCGGTGTCTACCAAGTTCAGATTAAGGCCCCAAAAAAGTGAGTAAAGATTATACGCCTTTTGAAAAAAATCGTCTGCTTCTTCTTTTTTACCCATGCCGAGACGCTTGGTGCCAACTTCTAAAAGCCGCATTGAGGCAGCTAAGAGATGTTTGGAAAGGCACCAAACCTCGCCCTCTTCTTTTTTGACAATCTTTTTTAAAAGACTTTTTCTCATCTCGCGCACTTCGCGTAAAAAATCAAAATATTTCGGCTTTCCTGTTTTCATCCCTGTAAAAAAGAAATGCTCTTCAATAGAAACCAAATTCATAATTGCCAGGCTCAAGTCCTCATCAGAAGATAAATCTAGTTTATCTTCTTTTTTCATTTGGCCGGCTTTTTGAACAAATTCGTTTATTTTTTTTATCACGTCTTCTTCCATAAACTTTTATTTAAATAAAAAACAAGAAAGCATGCTTAAAATCACAAGGGGGATTATAGGTAAAACAACTTTTTGGAAAGGGAAATAAGATCGGCCATTATTTTTTTTCTTAAGATAATAATGCCAAACAACGCCCGCGGAAAAAGCAACGCTCCCAATAATAATCCCAAATAATAATTTATCTATTCCCCAAAAAGTATTTAAAGGATGCCCCATAATACCCATTAAATAGAGAGGGATCAAAACAATCAAATAATATCCTAGGGATATAACTATTTTATCAGCCTTAAAGTGAAAATTCTTTCTTTTAAGCCAAGCAATGGTAGAGATGCTCAACAAAACAAACAATCCGCCGAGCCAAAGACCGGTCACCATGTCGTCAATCCCAAGCCAACGAGATAGGCCAACGCCAGCACAGACAGCAATCGTACAAATCGGACAAACCGCTTTTGCTGAGCTTGTCGAATAAAGACTCGCTAAACAACAAAAAATTAAAAAATAAAGAATTAATGTTTTTTTACTTTTCATTTATTTTTTGTTTAAAAAAATTTTTTATATCTGTCTCACCGATAATACATCTCGCCCCATCCCATAAAAAAGGAATGTTAATCTCCCCGACTAAACCACAAACTCTGGCTTTTTTCATTAATTCCTCGGCATTATTTTTATTATAATACGCCTCTTTTCGCTCAAAGTCAAGCTTTATTTTATTTTCTTTGATAAATTCTTCAACCTTAAGACAATGAGGACATTTTTCGCTATAGAAAAGAATAATTTGATTGTCGCTGCCATCCTTCGACGGCGATTGAGCGCCTCTTTTTATCTCGGAGGTCGAAATAACCACCATTAATATTATCCCGATAATAATTAAAAGTAAAAATCTCTTGTTCATAAATGAAAAATAAAAAATTCTCTTAAAACTGTTTGATCTGGCCTTGAGTAAAGAAGGGAGCCGCGACCGCTTGACGATAAATTTTCCTTTTTGAAGCCGAGAGATTGAATTTGTTCTATGATGGGCAGAAAATACTGCCTTTTTTCTATTCTAAAAACAGGGAAAATTATAACTATCCGTCCATCTGGTTTTAAAATCTTTTTAAATGATTTAAATGACTGAAGGTATAGGGAGCTTAAATCGTTGACTATGTTCTGAATTTTTATCTTCTTTACCTGCATGGGTCCTAAATACGGCTCAGTAATAATCGCGTCAATTGAACCTGGAGGTATCTCACGCCAAATATCTTTTATGTCTGATCTAAAAATTTTTATTTTAACCTGGTTGCTAATTTTACCAGAAAACGATTCCTGCAGCCATTCTAAATTTTTCCGAGTTTCTTCGACTAATTTTTCGTCTATATCCGAGCCGATCAAATTCTTATGGCCCATTAAAAGCGCTTCGCCAAGAATCGTTCCGGAACCGCAAAAAGGATCTAAAATAATTTCTTCTTTTTTAACGCTAGCCAAATTAATCATTATCTTAGCTAATTTTGGCGGGATTAAGCCTTGACTAATATTGCGGTATGGTCTTAAAAAGTCAAACTCTGCCTCTTCTTTAATAGATTGCAGAGCCTGCGTTGCCCCAATTAAAATTTCTTTTTCTTCTATTAAAAAAACTAATTCAACTCCCTTCTCTAACAATCTCTGCCTTAAAATATTACCGCTGGATAAAAACGGCCTATCTTTTTCTATGATAAAAGAGATGGAAATTTTTTCTTTTTTGAGAATTTTTTTAAGGCCGAGAGAATAATTTTTTGCTTCTCTAAAAGAGAATCTGTTGTCTGGCGAGTAGAAACTTAAACCGAAAAAAATTCTTTTTTCTTTTTGGTAACCTAAAAGAATATCTTTGATTTCTTCTTCCTGAATTTTGTCTGCTTTCCCTATAATTTTACCGCTTTTTATAACTCCGCCCAATTGTTTCTGCCAAAAAGAAATGTCTATTTCTTTGTCTGTTTCTATGACGATAAATTTTGAAGATTTTTTCCTTATCTTCAAAGGGGCTTCTTCCTGTAAATTGGCGAATTTAGAGAGCTCGGCTATTGACAAATCCGGGATCCTGCCTAAAATAAAAAAATATTGCATTTTTTTCAATTACTAATATAATTTATTTATGTACGAACTACTTACTATTATTCCTGCGCCTTTCACCGAAAAAGATCTTTCTCCTGTCTCGATAAAAATTAAAGACCTGGTCGAAAAACAGGGAGGAAAAGTCTTGGGAGAAAAAATTTTAGGAGAAAGAAAATTTGCCTATAAAATCAAGCATGCTACCAAGGGCTTTTATTTGCTTTTTAATCTTGAGGTTGATCCTTTAAAATTAAAACTGCTTAATGAAAAGCTCTTACAAGTGCCCGAGGTTTTGAGATCTCTGATTATAAAGAAATAGTTTTAATAAAATAATTTTAATCTTAAAACTTATGAATGTCAATAAGGTGATAATCCTTGGTAATCTCACGAGGGACCCTGAGATAAGAACAACGCCAAATAATCAGAGCGTTGCCTCTTTCGGGATGGCCACTAATCGATATTGGACCGATAAACAAACTGGCGAAAAAAAACAAATGGTTGAATATCATAATGTTACTTGTTGGAGAAAACTCGCGGAAATAGCTCAAAAATTTCTCAAAAAAGGAAATCTAGTTTATATTGAAGGCCGTTTGCAAACAAGAACTTGGACAGATCAGTCAGGAAATAAAAGAAGCAAAACAGATATTATTGCCGAAAGAATACAGCTTGGGCCAAAGGGCTTAAGACCCGAACAGAGAGAAGCCCAAGAAGAGCCTGCCCAAAAGCCGTCTACAGAAGAAATAGAAGAAATTCCTCTTGAAGAAGGGAATGAAGAAATCAGTCCGGAAGAAATACCATTTTAAATAATGATCATAACAAATTTCTAATTTCTAATATATGGCAAAAACTTGTTATTTTTGTGCTAATGGCATAAAAGAAGTTGATTATAAAGATATCGAAGTTTTAGCCCATTTTATGAGTGAAAATGGCGATATTTTGTCAGGTAAAAAAACAGGGGCTTGTGCTAAGCATCAAAGAAAATTAAATAAAGCGATTGAAAGAGCCAGATTTATGTCCCTTTTACCCTACACAACTATCTAAAGGGCCTTGTTCAATCCTTTTCTTCTAAATTTTGGGTATGGATATCAATGACTTGAAAAAAATTGGCCTGATTATCAAGATTGGCGACAAACCTCTCCAGGTCTTAAATTTTTCTCATGGCCGAACAGCGCAAAGGAAAGCAACGGTTAAAACAAAGCTCCGCAATTTAATCACTGGCCAAGTCTTGGAAAAAACTTTTAACAGTGGCGATGAGATTAGAGAGGCTGATATTAAAAAAGAAAAAGCAAGTTTTTTGTATAAAAGCGGAAATGAATTTTATTTCCTCAATCCAAAAAATTTTGAACAATTTACGGTTCCTCAAAATTTATTAGGAGAAAAAACAAATTTTCTTAAAGACGAGCTAGAAATCGTTGTTTTATATTTTGAAGATCAACCAATTAGCGTCGAACTCCCTAAAAAAGTTGATTTAAAAGTCGTTTCTGCCCCACCGGCCCTGAAGGGAAACTCAGTTAACAAACCATCTAAAATAGCCACCCTAGAAACGGGCTTGTCGCTTTCTGTCCCTATCTTTGTAGAAGAAAATGATATTGTTCGCGTTAACACTGAAACCGGAGAATATGTTGAAAGGATCTTAAACTAATTTATTTTTAATAATTAAAACTATCTATGAACATTGAAGAAATTTTTTCTTTAGCCGTGAAACGCAATGCTTCTGATGTTCATTTAGTTGTTGGTCTCCCTCCTATTTTAAGAGTTGACGGTCTGCTCCAAAAAATAGAAGGATTTCCTCTTGTTTTACAAAAAGACCTTCAGGGCTTTTTGGAAAAAAGTCTTAATGAAATCCAGAAAAAAAATTTTCTTGAGAACAAAGAACTGGACCTATCCTTTGTCATTCCTCAAGAAAACACTCGTTTAAGGGTTAATATTTTTTGGGAAAAAAATAATTTAGCGCTCGCGGCCAGAATCATCTGGCCCCATATTCCAACGATGGAAGAAATTGATATGCCGCCGGTTGCTTATGAATTATGCAAGCTTTCTCACGGCTTAATTATCGTTACAGGACCGGCTGGTTGCGGAAAATCAACAACTTTGGCCGCGATGGTTGAACATATAAATAATAACAGAAATTGCCATATCGTCACCTTAGAAGACCCAATTGAATTTGTTTTTTCTTCAAAAAAAAGTATTGTTGCTCAAAGAGAATTAGGGCAGGATATGATTTCCTTCGAGCAAGCCTTGAAACATGTGGTCAGGCAAGATCCAAACGTAATTATGGTCGGAGAAATGAGAGACCTAGAAACAATCTCTTTGGCCGTAACCTTGGCGGAAACTGGACACTTAATCTTCGCCACTTTACATACGCCTTCTGCTTCACAAACTGTTTCTAGAATTATTGACGTCTTTCCCTCAAATCAACAATCACAGATCAGGCTACAGCTCTCTCTTGCCCTTAAAGCGATTCTTTGTCAGCGTTTAATCCCGAGAATGGGTGGCGGCCGAGTAGCAACGCGTGAGGTTTTAATCAACAACACGGCCATTTCTAATTTGATTAGGGAAAATCAGGTCCAACAGATTCTTTCGGCCATTCAAACCGGGTCTCGTTATGGAATGTTCACCACATCTCAAGATCTCAAACGGCTAGCCAAGCAAGGGGCTATTAGCGAAGAGAGCGTTATTAATGGTTTAGTCTAATTAATTTTTACTCAATCTAAAGTCAAAAGTCTCTAATCCCCTTTTTAACTTTTGACTTTATTTACTTTCCTGCCTCCGTAGTCTAACGGATATGACGCCACGCTTCGGACGTGGAGACTGTAGGTTCGACTCCTGCCGGAGGCATTCGCCCCCATAGCTTAATGGTAAAGCAGTCGCCTCTTAAGCGACTGACCTAGGTTCGATTCCTAGTGGGGGTACTATCAAAATTAAAAATTTCTTAAAACAAAAACACCCTAAAAATTGCTGTCTTTATCTCTATCGGCCTTTTAAGATTATACTATTATGGAGGCCGAGCAAGAAAAAACAGTTTAGGGTGTTTTTAAGTTTTATTTTTTAAATTTAGAGAACTGCTTGTTTCAATTCTTTCAAAGCTCTAAATTTGACCGCTTTCTTGGCAGGGATTTGAATTTTTTCTTGGGTCTTTGGGTTGATCCCCATTCTTGCCTTTCTCAGTTTAACCTGAAGAACGCAAAAACCAGCGATATTTACTTTTTCTCCTTTTTTAAGATTATTAATAACGATTTCAAGAAGTTTATCAACTATTCTGCCTGCTTCTGCTTTGGTCTTTATTTCTTCTTTCAGCTCATCGGCTAATTTTTCCACTAGTTCTTTTTTATTCATATGGATTCAGATGATTTAATTAAAATTATTTTTTCGACCTTTACCCGCCCTCGCCGAAGGTCTTGGAACAGGAAACTACCTTGTGCCAAAGTTTTTAGCGCGAAAGGCTTATTCATTTGATTTAATAGGCATAATTAAATATAAGAAAGAATCGTCAGAAGTTGATCTTATCACTCCCGGCAAATTACTATCAATAATTTCAAGGGACAATTCATCTCCTCCTAGGTTTAATAATCCATCTAACAAATATTGATAATTAAAAGAGACATCGTTGTTATTGCCAGAAATTTCTACTTTTAGCTCCGCTTCATTCTCGCCAACCTGGTTGTTTAAAGAAGAAATGATTATTTTTTCTTCTTTTGGTAAAAATTTAATTTTTAAATCATTAATCCCCGATCTAGCAAAAAGACTGGCTGTTTTAATTATTTGCAAAAGACTCTCTTTTCTAAAAATAATTTTTGTTTTAAAATTTTTGGGGATAATTTCTTTATAATTAGGAAAATCGCTGCTTATAATTTGCGAAACAAGGCTAAAGTCTTGATAAGAAAAAAGGATTTGATTTTCAGAGGGGTAAATAAAAATATCTTCCTTGTCTTCGTCTTTAATAATTCTTAAAACTTCTTCAAGCGTCTTTTTAGGAATGATTAATTCTTTCCCCTGATAGTCGTTTTCTTTAACTTTAATCGTTTTTTCTATTAGACGATAGCTGTCTGTGCCGACAATGGTTAAGTTTTTTCCCGCCAGAGAGAACAAGGCGCCGCTAATTTCAACCCTTGCTTCTTTCTCTCCTATGGCAAATAAAGTTTGTTTGAGCGCTTTTTTAAAATCGTCTGATTTTAAAACAATTTTTTCTTTTTTTATTGGTTGAGGGATAATTGGAAATTCTTCAGAAGAAATCGCTTTTATTTTTGCTTTTTGGCTCTTCGTTTTAATTAAAAGTTCATTATCTTTTACTTCTAAATTAATATTTTCTTTGGGCAAAGAACTAATATAATTATTAAAAATTTGAGAAGGAATGGTAATATTTCCTTCTTTTTCTATTTTTGCTCTTAATTTTCCTTCAATGGCTATTTCTAGATTGGTCGCTACAAGCTTTAAATAGCTATTCTCTGTGGATAATAAAATATTATTTAAAATAGGCAGGCCAGATTTATTTAAAGAAGCTATCCTCGAAACGGCAGATAAAATAGGAAAAAGCTTTTCTTGTAAACAGATTAGTTTCATATATTATATATTTATATATATAAACTTGATGATATTAATAAGGGGGTGTAAAAGTGGAGAAAAATTAAAAATTAAGATTTTTAAAATCAAATATTAGATTTTTTTTCTTCTTTTTTTCCACTTTTTATACTTTGATAAAGCAGCCCCCAGGCAGAATATTGCCAAGCAGAAAAAATAGAAAGAAAAAAAACAAAAACAAAAATTATTAAGGTTAAATTAAAGAACATTAAAAACCAAATAGTCTTAGTAAGGTTAAAATAACCTAAAAATTGGGCTGTAATGGAGAAAGAATAATAAGAATTCAGGCCTATAAGAAAGAGAAGCAGCCCTAAAAGAATGTTAAATAGAAAAATAATAAAAGAGTTAACGACAGAAATCAACCAGTTTTTAAAGAAAAACTTTGTCGCTTCTTTTAAAGAAGAAAAAAGAGGTTTCTCTTCTAAACAAATGAAACAGATGGAATAGCGGGCGATAAAAGAAAGAACAAGGATAATTAAAAGTATAAAGAAAACCAGGGTAAAAGCAAGGGCAGGATTTGCGTTGAGGTTGAATTTAAAGATAAAGAGATAAATAAGAAAAGAATCAAAGACTAAGACTAATAAATTTAAAAAGAAAATTTTCAAAGAGTACTTATCCACTCCTTTTAAACTGTTTTTTAACAACTTATTCTTGGTAGCTGTATTTTTAATTAAAATCCCTTGAGAAAGAGATGACAAATAAAAGACAAATAAACTAATAAAAATAACAAAAAGAAAGATGAGTAAATTTGTCGGGGTTAAAAAAATGAACTTTTGTAAAGACTTAAAAATTAATAAATAATTTCCCCTTAAATAAGAAAGGTTTATAGGCAGCCCGCCTATTTGCAGTATTTTAGAAGAATTAAGAAAGAGAACGATTATTTCATTATTGGCTAAAAAAGCGGCTAAAAAGCCAAAAAGCCAAAGAAAGGGATTTTTCCATGCTAAATTAAAAGCCTCTTTATAAATTCTTTTAAGCATGTGATTGTTTCATTAATTTTTCAAAATCCTCTTTTTCTATCGTTTCTTTTTTTATTAAGTAATCAGCCACTTCTTCAACCCTTTTCTTATTTTTTTTGATAATTTCACAGGCTTTATTATAGCAGAAATCAATAATTTTGGCTACTTCTTTATCAATTATCTGCGCTGTTTTTTCTGAATAGTCCTTTTCCTCAGTAAATTCTTTGCCTAAAAAGATTAGCTCTTCTTCCTTACCAAACGTTCTGGGACCCAATGATTCATTCATCCCATATTTAGTTACTGCCTTCCTGGCAATTTTAGTTACTTCTTTCAGATCCTCGGCCGCGCCGGTGGTGACTTCATTAAAGAAAATTTTTTCTGCCGCATAACCGCCCAGTAAAGAAGAGAGGTTATCTTGGAGCTCTGTTTTTGAATAAAGGTATTTAGTTTCCTTGGGGGTTTTAATGGTATAACCCGCTGCTCTGCCTCTAGCAATGATGGAAATTTTTCTGACCGGCCCACAAGAAGGTAGACCATAAGTCACAACTGCATGACCAGTTTCATGAAAGGCAACAATTTTCTTTTCCTGCTCTCCCAAAATATAACTTTTTCTCTCAGGACCTAAAATTACTTTTTCAATACTTTCCAGCAGCTCCGGTTGGCTAATTGCATTTTTGTTTCTTCTAGCGGCTAAAATAGCGGCTTCATTCATCAGGTTGGCTAAGTCGGCACCAGAGAAACCGGGGGTTCTTTGGGCGACTTCTTCAAATTTTATATCAGTAGCTAACGGCTTGTTCTTGGCGTGAATTTTTAAAATTTCTTCTCTATCTTTCACGTCAGGCATATCAAGAATTACTTTTCTGTCAAATCGACCGGGTCTCAATAAGGCAGGATCCAAAACATCTGGGCGATTCGTGTTATGGGCTAAAATTGGATTTTCACCAGCAAAAAATGCTTCATTCTCACAACCGCAGAAATCATAAACATAGCCATGGTAGGGAACTTTCTTAATTTTTTTAATAATTACTCGACAGACATTGCCTTTTATTCTCATTTCATCAGAAGTCTTTAAGGGATTCTGACTTTTTCCAAATCCTAAACGGTAAGCCTTAGTTTCAGATAAAGGTTTGCCATCTTTAATTTTTCTTCCTTCCTTCGCCTGAAAATGACTAATATAACTTTTAAATCCGTGCATAGCAGACAACCAATTTAATTCTAAAATTAGCTGTTTACTCACCGAGGTTAATTCTAATCTTTTTTTCTGATCTTCATGGCCATCTCCTGCTGCGTACCCTTTCAAAAATTCAATAAAATATTCTTTTGGAGCTTCAAATAAAAAACTTGGAATATGTTTATGATGCGCTCCCTTGCCGCAATGATAGCTAAAAAATTCAGCCAATGGTTTTGAATAATAGATAATATTAATAGCATTAGAGGTGATATATCTTTTACGACTGGGGACGAGATTAAATATTTTTTCCATTAAGAATTTAATATCTTTAATAAACTCTTTTTCTTTAATATTCAAACAAAAATCGACTTCTTTCCGAGCATATCCTTCAGCTACATAATATCCAAAAAGACGCATTAGCTCCGGAGTTACTCTGACCTTTTCAGGTAGCAAGTATTGATGTTGATAATAATTTCTGGATAGTTCTCGCGGTTCGCATATTCCCTGTTGCCACTTGCCAATCGTTCTTTGAGAAATTCCAAACATTCTACCCAGTTGAGATTGAGAAATATTATTAGTGTGGATTAAAGCATATTGATAAGCGTTTTCAACGTTTTGGAAGTTTCTAAATAAAGGTTGCCACACAGGCAGATCAAGGTTGAGATTCTCATTAAATTTATGAGCTCTAATTTGTCTAAATTTTTTATTCGTTCTGTTTGTTTTTAAGGGCAGATTAACCAAAATATCGCCCGGTTTCATTTCTGAAACTAATTTTTTTTCTATTTTTCCTCGGGTACGGACAAAAAGAGAATGATTTCCGGTAGTTTTTATTTTTCCTCCCCAATATTCTATTTCATAGATTTCGTTTACTTTGTGACGATAAACACTATTTACTTTTTTAAAAGCGCTATTTTGAAAGCGCAAATCGTGATTAGCAAATTTTTTCCCAGGATTATTTTCGAATCCAAGTATTTCAAGCCCTTTAACTTTTTTTTCGATTCCTTCTTCATTGTTTTCGTAGTAAGGATCAATAATTTCAGAAATAGGCGAGAGATTGTACGATCCGTTTTGTTTAACCAATACCGGAGTGTTTGAGGCAACACTGGCGGACATCACTACCAAGCCGATATTTGGTTCAAATCCGTCTAACTCAACTAAAATTTGATTTAAAGTTTGCTCCCTTTCATCATGAGACCCGCCGAGTCCAGCGCCGCGTAAACGACCAATAGCGTCAAGCTCGTCAATAAATAAAATAGCCGGAACGCTTTTTTTCGCTTTTTTAAAAGCGTCTCTCACGCGAGAAGCGCCAATCCCGACAAAAAGCTCGACAAATTCTGAGCCGGAGATATGGAAAAAAGGCACATTTGCCTCGCCGGCTACTGCTTTAGCCAGGAGTGTTTTTCCTGTGCCCGGCATGCCAATGAGCAACACTCCTTTAGGGATTTTTGCCCCAAGTTTAATAAATTTTTCGGGTTTTTTAAGAAAATCAACGATTTCTTTAAGCTCTTCTTTTGCTTCACGTACCCCAGCGACATCGCGAAAGGTTAATCTATTTTTTTGTTCATCTGGCTGAACTTCTCTCACTCCGCTTTCACCAAATCTCATTACCTCAGCCCCGCTTTTTTGTAATTGTCTATTTAAAAAAATAAAAAAGCCAATCATGAGAATGGCGCCGATTAAAAAGGGGAGCACATTAAGCCAAAAACCGCTTGAAGGCAGTTTGACTTTAACTGTTATTTTTTCTATTTTTTCTTTAGGGACCTCGTAGTTTTTGAAGATATCTCCCAGAGTTTCAGATTCCTCCTTAAAAACAAAATTTTTTTGTCCATCAATAAGGGATAAATTAATTTTGTTTCCTTCAACAACTATCTTTTTTACTTGTTCATTGTTAACTAAAGAGATAAATTGGCCCAAGGCTATTTCTTCAACCTGGGCTGAGGGAGAGATAAAGAGACTAAATAGTCCAGAAATAATTAAAAAAATGATCAGGAAAAGTAAAAAGTTTTTTATTAAAGTTTTCATAGAAATTAAATAATCATTTAGAGGGAGACAAGGAAAGGCGATGGTCTTCTGGTTCTAGAGAGATAATTTTAAACTGCTTTTCTTCTCCTAGCTTGAATTTTGATTCTATTTTTTCTCCTTCTTTAAGATCAAGCTCAGAAACATGGCATAAACCATGGATATCAGAATCAAGTAAAACAAACAAGCCGAAGGGGTTGATCTTCAGAACCTTGCCTTTGACTATTTGGTCAACATGATATTTTTCATTTATTTTTTTCCAAGGATCATCACGCAGTTGTTTTATTGATAAAGCAGCTTTGCCATCTTTGGCAAAATCAATAATTTTTGCCTTAGCGACTTGTCCTATTTTTACTGCCTCTTCAGGTTTTTCTATTCTTTTCCAATCTAATTCAGAAATATGAATTAGTCCCTCTCCTCCTTTATCAAAAGTGACAAAAGCGCCAAAACTAGCCAGACCAGTAACTTTTGCCTCGACTATATCCCCCTTTTTATATTTTATTGTTTCCTCTTCTGGCTGGATTTGTTTTTCTGAAAAGATAATTTTTTCTTCTGTTTCTTCAAGAGTAATAATTTTTGCGTCTAGTTCTTTGCCGACAAAAGCTTTAAGTTTTTCTAAAATTTTCATTTTATCTCCGTCTTCGACGCGCGGATAATGCTGGGGTTGAAGTTGAGAAGCCGGCAAAAATCCTTGAAAATTTTTATATTTGACGATTAAGCCACCTTTATTAGCATCAACAATTTTTATCTTAACAACCTCGCCTTTTCCAAAGATTTCTTTTAAGCTGTCCCAGGCCTTTTTATGGCTAGCGTAACGCAGCGAAAGCTCGACCAATCCTTTTTCATTTTCTACCTCTATGACAGTTGCTTCCATTTTGTCCCCTTTTTTAGCGCTTCTTAGTTTGCCCGATTCGTCTATTGCTTCAGGGCCCCTGATAATGCCGGTTAAAAGACCTCCAATATCTAAATAGATTCCGTCTTGTTTAAGAGCAATAATTGTTCCTTCGACCAAATCTCCATCTCGGAGCGGGAATTTTATTTTTTTATTTTCTTCTTCTTTTTTTTCTTCTGTAGCCATAAAGTTTATTTTATAGGTTTTACTAAAATAAGTCAATAGAAATCAAGGAGGGTTGACTTTTTTAAAAAATAAAGGAAAATATTTCTTATGAAGAAAATAGCACTTGTCATTATTTTTTCTATCTTTTTTGGTTTAGGCATCATTTTCTTTTTTACTTATTCTCCTGATAATCTGATCGGTTTTGTACCTGCCGATGCAGATATTTATTTGCACTTTGATCTTAATAAATTTTTTTATCAAGGCAAGAAAGAAACAGAATGGCTTAATAAATTTTGGCCAGAAGAATTTTCAAATTGGTTAGAGAAAAAAGAAGATAAATTCTCGCTCTTGGGATGCAATCTCCATAAAGATACCTTGTCGCAAGTTGAAGAAATTGGCATAGTTATTAAAGATAAAGAGATAGCCTTGCTTTTACTAACAAAGCAGAAAGGGCGTGACTATCCTTTTCTTACAAAGAAAGGGGAGAGCTATTTTTATCCTCAGGCTTTAAGCCGGGCCATTTTTGCTATTTCCAGTTCAAAAGACTTTTTTTTAAACCAGGCCAGCTTGTCTAGAGGGCAGGCAAGGCCTCAATATATTTATTTCACCCCAGAGATGCGACAAAATAAAATAATTTTAAAAGGGAAATTTTTGACTAACGAGGCCGCCTTTTTAAAAAGAAGTTTATTCCAATCCGAAACTTTTTCTCTTGAAAAATTATTTAATCTCTCTGAGATTTTAAAGGGAGACTTCATTTTCTCGCAGCGAGAGAAAGAGTCAATAGAAGAAACTTTATTTAGGATAAAAGAATCTTTGGCCTGGAAGAATCTGCTTGAGAAGGAATCTCGCTTGCCAGACGGGACAGAATTTAAAGAATTAGTGGTTGACCCAGAGCGATTTAATTTTCAAGAAAAAAAATTGGGGGATACCACCCTCTATTCTTTAGAAGAAAAAAGAATGTTTTTAGCGAAGCGGGATGATTGCCTCTTTTTTTCTAATAGTTCTTCTTCTTTAGAAAAAAACATTTCTTTTTCGAACCCTTTCCCCTTTTTTTATTGGTCAATTAATTTTGGCAACCTAAATGATGTTTTTATTTATGAAAAAAAAGGGGAAATTATTGCTATTTTAAGGATGGATTAGAAAGTATGGGTGTGGATAACTTCTCTTGCCAAAAAAATATTTCACAATATAATTTTTATTAATTTAAGACAATTTATAAGCTGAAAACGGCTTTTTTATTTTTTAATCTTATTTCTTAAAATTATGAAGAAGAAAGAACTTCTCCAAATTAAAGAACAATTAGAAAAACAAAAAAAAGAAATTAACCACCAGCTTTTAGAACTGGCCGAAAAGGATCCTCGCGGTCAGAATAATTATGAAGCAAGATTCCCCCAGTTTGGGCAGGCAGAAGACGAAAATGTTGACGAAGTGGAAGATTTCAGCAATCTTTTGCCCGTGAAGATAGGACTCGAAGAATCTCTGGCTGAGATAGACGAGGCCTTGAAGAAGACAGAGAAAGGAAATTATGGAATCTGCGAGAACTGCGGGAAAGAGATTCCTCTTAAAAGGTTGGGGGTGGCCTCTTCAGCTCGATTATGTTTAAATTGCGAGAAAAAACTAAAAGAATAATTCTTTATTTTTTTCTTCTTTTTTTATTTATTCTTGATCGGTATTTAAAAAAGTTTTTTCTTTTTTCCGGGGAAGCTTTTTATAATCGAAACCTTGCCTTTAATCTTTATTTAAAAGAAGGCATTTTTTATTTACTCTTTTTTTTAGTTTCTTTCTTTTTAATTTTGGGCTTGATTTTAAGCCTTAAAAAGAAAAAAAATCTTTTTGTTTTTAGTTTCGGCCTTATTATTACTGGCGCTGTCTCAAATTTTATCGACAGGATTCTCTACAGCGCGATTATTGATTATTGGCGAATTCCCCTAGCGGTTTTTAATTTAGCCGACCTATTAATTTCTGCTGGCATTCTACTTTTGTTAGTGTTACTGTTATGGAAAAAAGAAAAATTTTGAATAGGCTCGTTAAATTTTTTTCCGTCCTTTTGTTTATCAGTTTTGTTTTTTTAATTTATTTTTCTTTTTATTCTCCGCCCCTTAATCAACTAAGGGTTATTTTTTTAGACATTGGCCAGGGCGATGCAATTTTAATCAAAACGCCGCAAAATAAAAACATCCTGATTGACGGAGGACCGGACAAAGGAGTCATCTATAAAATAGATAATTATTTGTCCTTTAACAATCGAGTCGTAGATTTAATGATTTTAACCCATCCTGACCCCGACCATCTTAATGGTTTAATCGAAGTCCTCAAACGTTTTAAGGTCAAAAAATTGATAGTCAATAGTCCGTTAGACGACGTCTTTTCTCTTTTTAAAAAATTAGCTGAGGAGAAAAATTTAATCCCCTTAGTGGCTGAAGGGCCTTCAAAAATAAATTTAGGAAGAAATTTAGATCTAGATTTCTTTTGGCCGCCACAAGATTTAGAAGAGAGTGGCAGAGGAGATAATAATCATTTTTCTCTTGTTTTTAAAATGACATTTGATAAAGTTTCTTTTCTTTTTACTGGCGATGTTGACCTAGAAGCAGAGAACGAGATAAGAAAAAGAGGAGCAGATTTAAAAGTTGATGTTCTGAAAGTTTCTCATCATGGATCCAAAAATTCTTCGAGCTTATATTTTTTAGAAAAGACAAAACCAAAATACGCAGTTATTTCTTGCGGCAGAGACAATCGTTTTGGCCACCCCGACCCAAGAGTGATTGAAGATCTAGAAAAAATTGGCGCTCAAATTTTTCGAACGGACAAATCAGGAGACATCATTTTCGAAACAGATGGGGAATTGATTAAATTTAAAAATAGGTTATAATATTTGCAATCAACCTGCACCTTAATAATTATTCATCTTATAAAAAATTGATAAAGTCAAAAAAGGAGGTGAGAGTTATGAGAATCGCCATACCAATAACTGCTTCAAGTATGAAAAAGGCTTTAAAAGACATCAAAGAAGCTTCTAAAAGTGCGGACTTCATAGAGCTGAGAATTGACTATCTTAAGAGGCCGGACCTGAAGAGATTGCTATCTAGCTCCAGCGTCCCCATGATTGTGACAAACAGAGCGCAAGACGAGGGCGGACACTTCAAGGGCACGGAAGAAAAAAGATTGTCTTCCCTGAAAAAAGCCATAGATTTAGGAGCAGCCTACATTGACATTGAATTGAGCCATTACATTAAGCTTGAGAAAAAAAGAACCAAAATTATCGTTTCTTATCACAATTTTTACGAGACGCCAATCAACTTAAAAGAGATTTATCAGAAAATTCTAGCCAAGAAGGCGGATATTGTGAAAATTGCGTGTAAAGCGAATAATAAAAAGGATGTTAAGAGGGTGATCAAATTGCTTGAGAGTTCCAGAAAAGACATGATTGGTATTTGTATGGGTGAGATAGGAAAAATCACCAGACTGCATCCTAAAAATTATTTGACCTTTGCCTGTTTAAACACGGCGGAAGGTTCTGCTCCTGGTCAATTTACTATCGATGAGATGCTGCTCTTTAGAAAATCACAAATGGCGAATTATCATAAAAGTGCCAGAAAATAATTCTGGCACTTTTTTATTTAAAAAACCAAGTTCTTGACATTTTGGATTTTTTGTCTATTCTAATAATATAATGGTTTCTTTTAAAATTTAGAAGAGAGAATTAACAAAAAAAGGAGGAGAATATGGAAATGACAGAGGGAGAAAGAAAGTGGTATAAATTGGGCGTTCAGACAGGCTTTGACGCGCTTTTAAATAAGGAGTGGGACACGGTCGAGATTTATACGGAAAAAGGGGTAAGGTCTAAGAAGGGCTTGCGGCAATTTCTTAAGAAACAAGAAAATGAAGTCAGAAAAATTGTAGGCGATGCTTTAGCGGAGATTCATAGAAGGAATGGGTGGCCTTATGCCAGATGTGCGAAATGCGGTTATGTGAGCAACCCCGGTTCTTTTCATACAAGGACGTCAGCTTTAAAATGTCCTAAATGTGGGACAACCGTCATATTGACACCAGTCCATTGACATCTCTGGCAAAACCCAAATAAAAAGTATTAGCCCTGTTTAGGCAAATCCTAAACAGGGCTTTTTCTTTTCATCATTTGGCTTTATGATATAATAAAGCCTATGCGCATAGGTCTTGATGCTCGGCTTTACGGCCCGATCGGCAAAGGGATTGGCCGTTACAGCCAAAAATTAATTGAAAATTTAGAAAAAATTGACCAGAATAACGAATATTTTGTTTTTCTCGGCCAGGAAAACTTTGCTTTCTATCAGCCGCAAAGCCCTAATTTCCATAAGGTTCTTGCTCCTTATTCATGGTATTCCTGGCAAGAACAGATTTTTTTCCCCGCTCTTTTGCGAAAATTTAAGCTCGATTTAGTCCATTTTTTACATTTTAATGTTCCCCTTCTTTATTCCGGCAAATTTATAGTCACGATTCATGACCTGATTCATCGTCTGCCAGGGAGACAGGGTTCTAGCCGCAATTTTTTTATTTATTGGCTGAAAAAACAAGCCTATAAATTGGTCATCAATCATGACGTAAAAAAGGCAGAAAAGATTTTAACTGTTTCTCTCTTCAGCCGCGAGCAGATTATTAGTTTGACAGCGGTTGATCCGCAAAAAGTTCAGGTTATTTATGAAGCTGCTGATCTGCCGCAAAAAGGACTTTTGGAAAAATACAAAGAGCTTGACTTGCTGAAGAATATCCCTTATTTACTCTATGTAGGCAATGCTTATGTTCATAAGAATTTAGAGCGATTGTTGCAGGCCTTTAAAATAATTTACTCATCCGGCGATCTTCCCCAATTGTCTTTAGTTTTAGTTGGGGCAATTGACCCATTTTTCAAGAGATTGCAACATTTAGCGGCTGAAATGGGCATTAACAATAATGTCATTTTCCCCGGCAAAGTTTCCGATGCTGAGCTGGCCTGGCTTTATCAAAATGCCTTGGCTTACGTTTTTCCTTCATTAATTGAGGGTTTTGGCTTGCCAGGGCTGGAGGCGATGGCTTATGGCTTACCGGTTGTCTCTTCAGGGGCCGGACCAATGCCTGAAATTTACTCTGATGCGGCTCTATATTTCAATCCGGAAGATATAGTTGAGATGGCTCAGAAAATTGCAGAGATCATTAAAGATCCTCATTTAAGAGAAGAATTATCTAAAAAAGGATTAAAGCAAGTAGAAAAATATTTATGGCAAAAAACAGCACAAAAAACCAACGACGTTTACCAGTCCTTGTTAAATGGTTGAGTCTAATTTTATGGCCAGCCTTAATTTTTTATCTCTCTTCAATTCCTGAGTTAAAAAGCGGACTGCCTCTTTTTTGGGACTTGATTTTTCGCAAGCTTGCTCATATTACAGAATATCTAATTTTATTTTTTCTCTGGTTTCAGGTTCTAGATTTACCTTTTAAAAGACGCCTTGTTTTGGCTTTTATTTTTTCTTTGCTTTACGCTGTTTCTGATGAATATCACCAATCTTTTATTTTTGGTCGGGAAGGTTGTTTAAGAGACGTAGGGTTTGATAGCCTTGGCATTCTAGCTGGATATTTTATAATGAATAAATAATTTACGACGCAAGAAGAACCGATAGAATGGCGAAAAAATAGTTTTATCAATATTTTCAAAGATGTTTTTTCCACGTGGAAAAATTTTATTAGCGCCTTTGACTACTTTTAAAATTGGGGGTCCTTCTCAATATTATTTCCAGGCTGAGAATAAGCCTGATTTGATTGAAGCCATAAAATGGGCCAAACAAAAAGAAACCCCCTTTTTTATTTTAGGCAGCGGAAGCAATATCCTGGTTTCTGATCAAGGCTTTAAGGGATTGGTGATAAAATGCCAGATGTCAGCCATCAAATGTCAAAAACAAGGGTTGATTTATGCTGGAGCAGGCTTGCCTCTAAATAAATTATTAGAATTTTCAATAAAAAAAGGATTGGCCGGTTTAGAGTGTTTGGTCGGCATTCCAGGCACTTTAGGCGGCGCGATCCGCGGTAATGCCGGCGCTTTTAATCATTCCATCAGCGATTTTATTAAAAAAGTAGAGGTTTTTAATAGTAAAACTTTAAAGGTTGAAGAAAAAGACGTGAAGGAGTGTAAATTTGCTTATCGAGAGAGTATTTTTAAGCAAAGAAAAGATTTGATCATCTTGGGAGCAGAAATTCAGCTAGAAAAAGGCAAGAGAGAGGAGTCAAAAAACAAAATTAGAGGTTATTTACAAAAGAGAAGAAAGACACAGCCGAAAGAACCGAGTGCCGGTTGTATTTTTAAGAATCCGCCTGGCTTGTCCGCCGGTTGGTTGATTGAACAATGCGGTTTAAAGGGTTTTCAGCTCGGGAAGGCAGAAGTAAGCAAGCAGCATGCCAATTTCATTGTCAATCACAAGAAAGCCACAGCTCAACAGGTCATGGGTTTAATTGATTTTATTAAACGAAAAGTAAAAGCGAAATTTGGCCTTGATTTAGAAGAGGAGATTGAATATGTGGGTTTTGTTCCACGTGGAAAAAGAGGCCATTAAAATTCAACAAAAATCAAAAATTTCAATATTTATAGGTATATTAAGCGTCATAAAATATGAAATTATCTTGTCAAAAACTAAAACAAAGCCTAAAAAACGCCTTTTGGGGTCTAAAAATTGCTTTAGGCCAACACAGTTTCTTACTAATGATTCTGATTACTCTTCTGGTTTTATTTCTTGCCTGGTTTTTGAAAATTTCTTTTCTAGAATGGTTAATAGTTATTTTATTAATAGGTTTAATTTTGAGCTTGGAGGTTTTTAATACTGTCTTAGAAAAATTACTTGATTTTATCGAGCCGAATCATTCTCCCCGAGTCAAAGAGATAAAAGATTTAATTGCCGCTGCTGTTTTGGTTATCTGCCTAATTTCTCTAGTTTTAGGATTGATCATTTTTCTACCTAAATTAATCGCTTTATTTTGAAGATTTGCTTTTAGCGGCATTTTTTGTCTTTTATCATAAAAACCCCGCGGGAATCTCGCGAGGCCCTTTTAGTTTAAAAGAGTATTTAAAAGTAGAGAACTTCAAGAATCTTTAATGCTGAATTATTCTTAATTTAACATCGTTCCCAAGAGCATCCAAAGAAACAATGCCGCCGACAGGAAAAGTAATTTTAGGATCAGTATGTCCGAAATCTACGTTTCCAATCACTGGAATATTGACAAGCGCTTTTTTAGTTTTGATTATTTGTTTTAGCAAGTTAAAGCTCATTTTGCTATCTTTTTGGAATCTACCAATAACTATTCCGCTGACACCCTCAAATCCTTGTAAATGGATTATGGATTGCAGATCTCGATCGAAGTGATGAGGTTGAGATTCAGAATCATCTTCTAAAAACAACACAGATCTCTTCAAGTCTGGCATATATTGTGTCCCTTGAAGTAAATTAAATGTGCACAAGTTGGCTCCCAAAATGGTTCCTTGAGCGTGACCTTCGTTTATTACCCAAAACCCTTTGTTAGTAATTAAATTTCTTTCTTCTTGGTCTTTATACCATTTGTCATCACTCCATTCACTACTAGGTAATATCTCAAATGGCTCTTTATTCATTAGACACTTCCCAAAATATTCTAGCGTGTAATCAAAATACAATTTCTGTCCAAAAGTTGAGTAATGTGGGCCAGAATAAGTAACTAGTCCTGTCTTAGCAAAGAATGAATTATTTAAAGCAGTAATATCAGAATAACCACAGAGGATTTTAGGATTATTCCTAATTAAATTCCAATCTATGTAGTCCAACAGTTGGTTACTATTAAAACCGCCTATTATAGTTAAAACCGCTTTAACACTCTTATCAGAAAAGGCAGCGTGCAAATCAATAATTCTAGATTCAATTGATGAAGATGCAAAGTCATTTTTTTCGTTGATATGCTCTCCGAATGTCAGTTCCAATCCCAAATCGTCAAACCTACTTTTGGCCATATCTCTTGTCTCTTGACTGATAATCGAAAAAGACTGGGAAGGAGCAATAGCCCTAATAGTGTTCCCCTTTTGTAGTTTTGATGGAATTATTTTTGTCATAAGTTATATTAGCTCAGGTATGGAGCGGGGTACGGGAGTCAAACCCGTCTCTTCGCCTTGGAAGGGCAATGTTGTATCGCTCAACTAACCCCGCTTTATTTTTCAGGAAGGAACTTTGTTCCAATTTCTTTCCCTCCCACTATTTTCATTTGACTTTGATTATTTCTTTAGTAAAATTATATAACAAAAACATTTTAAGTCAACTTTATGGAAATCAAAGTTTTTTCTACTCCATCCTGCCCAATTTGTCATACGCTTAAGAATTATTTGAAAGAGAAAGGATTTGAATTTGAAGAAGTCGATGTTTCTCATGATCAAAAAGAGAGAGAAGAATTAATGGAAAAAACGGGGCAAGCGACTTTGCCTATCATTGAAATTAACCAGCAATTTATTGCTGGTTTTGATAAAAAGAAGATTGATGGGATTTTAGGGATTAAAGGATGAACAAAAAATTGCTGAAAATTAAAAACAAAGTTTTGCGGTGCAGGAAATGTAAGCTTTACAAAACAAGGAAACAGCCGGTAGTCGGCGAGGGCAATCCACAAGCAAAGATAATGTTTATCGGCGAATCTCCCGGGCATTGGGAAGACGTTAAGGGTGAACCATTTGTTGGTAGGGCCGGTAAAATCTTAGATGAGCTCTTAGAGTCTGCCAAAATTAAAAGAAAAGAAGTCTATATTACCAATATTTTGAAATGTCGCCCTCCAGAAAATCGTAATCCGCAAAAGCGAGAGATTGAATCTTGTACTCCTTATCTATTAGAACAAATAAAAATTATTAAGCCCAAGGTCATTTGTACCTTGGGTAATTTTTCTACTGCTTTTATTTTTAGGCAATACGGGCTAGAGAATAAAATTAAAGGGATTAGCAGTCTTCACGGTAAATTTTTCAAAAGCGGCAAAACGATACTTATTCCTTTTTATCATCCAGCGGTCGTTGTTTATAATAATAAAATGAAAAAAATTTTAATCAAAGACTTTTTGACTTTGAAGAATTTGCTCTAAATTTTTAGCAGGTTAAATGGAAGAGGCCAATAACCCTCTTTTTTTCTTTAATTAAATTATTGAACAACTTCACTGCTTGGTCGGTTTTCTCAATTATCAACTGGATTCCTTTATTTTTGATAAACTCATCGGCTTCTTGGCTGACCTGCGCTACGCCATAAGCGCCAGTGCCTAAAATGATAATTTCAGGCTTCTCTTTGATCGCCCTTTCAATATCTTCAAGATTAAAAAGATGGCCTTCTTCTCTTTGCCATCTTAAAACTTCTTTATTCGAGCGAACTTCAACGTCAAAATCATATTTTTTGCCTTCAATCGTGATTGAACCAAATTGATATTTGTCAATCATATTTTTGATTTTATTCCCCTTTTTTCTTTTTTTTGATTTCTATATTAGCCTCAGCAATTTGTGTTTTAGGTAGTTCTGAAGGAGAACCGGCTAATGGGTCTCTTGAGTCGCCAGTTTTTGGGAAGGTAATAACTTCGCGGATCGTTTCTTCGTTGCATAAAATAGAGACAAGACGATCAAAGCCAAAAGCGATGCCGCCGTGAGGCGGAGCGCCGAACTTGAAAGCCTCAATTAAATGCCCAAATTTTTCTTTGATTTCTGATTCTTTCAAGCCTAAAATTTTAAAAATCAATTGTTGCAGCTTTGGGTTATGGATTCTGATTGAGCCGCCGGCTATTTCTTCGCCATTTAAAACCAGATCATACATCTGAGCGCTTGCTTTTAAGGGCTCTTTTTCTAATTTATTCAGATCATCTTCCTGGGGTGCAGTAAAAGGATGGTGGACAGACACCAATTTTTTTTCCGTTTCTGAATATTCAAAAAGAGGCTGATTAACCACCCAAACAAAGCTCAATTCGCCATTCTCTTTTATTTTCTTGCCCTGTAGTGAGCTTGCTCTACTACAGGGTCTTAAATCTGGCTTATCAGACTGATAAAGACGTAGACTCTCTTCATAATTAATTCTCGGGAAAGGGATTTGAGTAATTTTTTTCTCAGGAAAAATTTTTCCTACCACTTCAATCATCATTTCTTCGGTGAGGCTCATAATTTCTTCTTGATTTACGAAACTCATCTCAATGTCTAGCTGGGTAAATTCCGGCTGTCTATCTGCTCTACCGTCTTCGTCTCGAAGACATCTGGCAAATTGAAAATATTTTTCCAGTCCAGCGATCATTAAAAGTTGTTTATATTGTTGCGGCGATTGAGGCAGCGTATAAAATTTGCCTGGCCAGAGACGAGAGGGAACAATAAACTCCCTGGATCCTTCAGGCGTTCCCTTGCCAAGCAAAGGAGTTTCTATCTCAATAAAGCCTTTTTTTGCTAAATAATTTCTTAACCAGAGTATTAATTCGTGCCTTTTAATCAAGTTATTTTTCATTCTTTCTGAGCGCAGGTCTAAGTATCTATATTTTAAACGTAATTCTTCATCAACTCCTCGGGTGTCTTTTCTGATTTCAAAAGGCAGATCGTCGCTGAGGTTTAAAATTTTTATTTTTTTTGCTTGCAATTCAATCTCGCCGGTTAAAATTTTTAAATTTTTGTTTTTTTCCGGCCTCTTTTTTATTTCTCCCTCTATTTCAATCACGCTTTCCCTTTTCAGCCTTTTTGTTTCTTCAAAATTTTTTTCGCCAATAATTTTAGGGTCAATAATGGTCTGGATGATACCGCTCCTGTCGCGTAGATCTAAAAAAATAATCCCGCCCATTTCCCTGATATTATGGACAAAACCATGAAGGGTCACCTTCTGCTCAACAAAGTTTATCGTCTTTGAGATAGAAAGAGATTCCATAGACTAGATCTTATCATGTTTATTTAAAAAAATAAAGGCCTTTTCTAAAATTGCTTTTGCTCCTTTGAATTTTAGTAAATTTTTTGCCTCTTCAAACTCCAGCCACTTGTAGGCCGTATGTTCTTCGGAGAGCTTAATTTTTTTTTGATGGGTTTCTGCCAAATAATAAACAACCTCTTTTTTCACTAAAGGAGGATTTTCGGGATTTTCGTAAATGTCCCGAAAAATATAACTTTCTTTTTCTTCAAAGCCAGGCGCAATCTTTATTTCCTCTATCCCCGCTTCTTCCATTGTTTCTCTTTTAATTGTTTCTTCAAAAGTTTCTCCGATTTCTTGGGCTCCTTTAACAAAACCGAAATAATTTTTTTTCGTCGCTTGACACAAAAGAAGGAAAAGGATCTTATCCTCTTCCTTCCGAAAAACAATCGCGCCGATTGATTTCTCAAAAATCATTTTATTTTTTTTAAAATTCCAATTCTTTAATTTTCTCCCAATTGATCTCGTTTAAAACCTTTAATTTATTGTCGCCAAGAAGATACAGGTAATCATTGATATAAAGAGCTCTGCTGGCGCTGATATCGCTAACGGCCTTTTTAAGTTCTAATTTATCGTTTTGATAAGAGAAAATATAGCCGCCTCTCTCCCCGGGCAGGAAAAAGATGGTGTGTTTAGAATCAAGAAGAAAAGCATGATGAGTATTCAAAATATCTGACCAATATTCATTTAGAGTGTATTTCGCTTTTTCCTGAGGCTTTTTAGGGTCAGTGACGTCAAATAAAGAAATTTTTATCTGATCTCCTTCTTTGCCAATGCCCAAAATTTTGTCTTTGGTAATGGGGTGGAGATAAGAAGAATAGCCAGGAATTTTTAGCTGTCCTTCGAGCCCTGGACTCTTAGGAGTTGCGAGATCAAGAACAAAAAACGGATCAGTTTGTCTAAAAGTCACTAAATATCCTTTGTCTTCTATAAACCTGGCGGAATAGATTCTTTCCTCTAGTCCCAAGTCTTGGAGAGAGCCGATAGTTTTTAAATCCTTGTCTAGGACATAAACATCATTTGCGCTTTCCTGTGTTCCGCCCCAAAAGCCGATCCACATTCTCTCACCGACAGTGGTGGCGACTCTCAAATTGTCCTTGTATTCGTCAAGAGAAAATTGATTGAGCGGCTGGCCAGGGATATTTCCCAGAGCTTTTATTTCTAGGCTTCCCAAGTCTAGTTTTACTAAAGTTGTTTTTTCTAAATCTCTTTTATGAGCTTTGTAATAATCAGTAAGTCGATTGTTTAGTTCGTTCTCAAATTTTAATCTTTCATCATCATTTAAGGAAGAAAGATGATTCTCAAAAATAATCTGGAGTTCTGTCATCTTGGCGTTCATGGAGATGTCATAAGAGTCGAGCTTCTTTAGTTTATTAATCATAGAAGATGGCACTAAGTCCTGCGCTTTTTCTTCAAGAAAACTTAAAAAGAATTTAAGGAGATTTTCTGTGTATGAATAAGCAACATAAAGATTATTTTTTGACATGTAAATAAGGGAAGAATCAGTGGAGCCGGTGAAAGAAACCGTTTTTTCTGTTTCTCCAGTTAAAGGATTGATAGTCAAGGCAGTATAAGCGACTTCAGTGGGCAGAACGACTGTCGGATGATAAATATCAGCGCATTTAATTTCAAGAGGAGATCCTTTGACAGAAAGAGGCTTGATCGGACAGGGATGATCAAGATTCAGGCCGCTTCTTACAATTAAATACATTTTATCTTGGGCAAGACGAGAGCCAACGATCTGTGCATTTTGTTCTAAATCAATAGACCAGGACTCTTTCGGCGTTTCGCCTGAAACGTCGTAGCCATAGATTTTCTCACTAGAGAAGATAACTAAAATATTTTTATAAAGAAAAAGGTCTCCGCTTTTTTCAATGTCTTTTTTAAGAGACAGATTCTCTATAGGAAAGGCTTTGATGATTTTTGTTTTTCCTCCTCCTTGAGGGCATCCTTCAGGCAGGAAACATTTAAACGCGGCGCTCTCGGGAGAAAAATAAATTTCCTGACCGTTGGTTTTAGCAATGTCAGGTTCGTCCACTGAGGCAACCCGGACGTTTGTTTCTGAGAATCTTTCTGGCTGCGCTTCGCCTGCTCCTAGTCCTGCCGGCGCGGCCGAAGGGGCTTCAAGAGCCTTCATTCCTTCTGCGTAACGAGGTTGGTTTAAAAAACTTAAGCCCCTTGAAGAAGTGGCTTTGCTTGCCTCGTCTAAATAATTTTTAAATTCCTCTTCTTGAGAAAATTTTTTAAATTCAATCTTTGAAGGAGTAGGAGTGAGTTTTTTAATAAATGGTTTGGAAAGGATTTGAGAGACAGAGGGGGAAAGAAAAGAAGTAATTTGATATTCATAAAGCATCCAAACAATCAAAAGAGCGGCAAAAACAACTAAGATAATAATGGCTATTTTGCTGTTGATTTCTTTGTTCATAAATTTGGTTTAAATATAATATTTAATTATACAAAACATGGACAAGAAAGCAAGAGAAGGCACGGCCTTTTTCGGCCGTGCCTTTTTGCTGCTTCGCGAGTTTCTTACTTTTTTCCTTTCTTCTTCTTCGTCATCTTTTATTACCTCCTTTTTTGCCTCAATTTAATCCTCGAGGCATTTTGTTTTCCTCCTTTTTGAATCTTAAATCTTAAAATAATTTTTTAATTCATTAAACTTTATTGTTTCTTGTTGGTTTTTTAAAATATCTCTGACGATTATTTCCTGCTTCTCTTTTTCCTGGGAGCCGTAGATCAGGGCATAGTTGATTTCACTCTCAGCCGCAAATTTAAGCTGTTTACCCAGTTTAACGTTTTCAAAATAGAAAAAGACGTTCGAGCCCTCTTCTCTTAAGTCCTTGGTCATTTTTAAATAATCATTTAATAGTTCTTTCTCTAAAAAAGTAATCAGAATTTTAGCAGTTGATTTTTGTTTTTTGATAAGTTTTAATTCTTCTAGGGCGCTGAAAAGCCTGTCTAAGCCGACTGAGAAACCAACGGCCGAGAGGTCCTCTTTAGAGAAAAGTCCGACTAATTTATCATATCTGCCGCCGCCAGCTATGCTGCCGAAATCTTTTATGTCAGTTAAATAAACCTCAAAAATAGTACTGGTGTAATAGTCAAACCCCCGAGCAAGCGATAAATCTATTTTGTATTTATTTTTATCAGGAATAAAAACGGAGACAGCCTCAAACAACTCGCGTATTTCTTTGATACCTTCTGCTGTTTCAGGGCATTTATCCTCTATCTTTTCTAAGTCATCAAGGTTTTCGATCTTGGTTTTCACGAAATCAAGAATTTTCTTCGCTTTTTCTTGACTAAGATCGATTTTTAATAATTCTCTAATCACTTCTTCGCTAATTTTTTCTAATTTATCAATCACTCGCAGAGTCAAAATACTTTCTTTTTCGTTGAGGCCAAGCGATTTCAGGAAACTATTAAGAATTTTACGATTGTTGATTCTAATTAAAAATTTTTTTATGCCTAAATTATTTAGCGTTTCATAAATTAAAGAAATGATTTCCGCATCAGCCAACATAGAATCAACGCCAACAACGTCAGCGTCGCATTGATAAAACTCCCTGTATCTTCCTTTTTGTGGATTTTCCGCCCGCCAAACAGGACTAATTTGATATCTTTTAAAAGGTTTTTTGATCTCTTTATATTGTGCCATCACCCTGGCTAAAGGTACGGTCAGATCGTAGCGCAGAGCAACGTCTCTGTCTCCTTTATCTTTAAAGCGATAGATTAATTTCTCGGTTTCGCCAGCACCTTTGCCTAAAAGAATTTCTGAATACTCCAGGGCTGGTGTTTCTAAAGGAACGAAACCAAAATTTTCATAAGTCTTTCTTATGATTTCAATCATTTTTTGCCTGGCAATTTGCTCTTCCGGTAAAAAATCACGGAATCCTTTAAGAGTTTTCGGCTCAATTTTATCCATATAATTTAAATTTTTTATTTTTCAAAATGTTCTTTTTTAAGAAAACTAGGAGCTAAATCTTTTACAATTTCTTCTGAAAGATTTTTTTCTAAATTCAGGGCTTTAACTTGAGAAATGATGGAGAAATAAAAGTATTCAAAAACTTTTTTTTCATAATCAGAAAATTTTTCTAAAGACGGTTCAGCATTTTTTATGGCTTCCTTGATTTGTAGAGAAGGCAGGGCAAGATAAAAAATCGGTAGATTGTCCCTTCCCCCCAATTTTATTTTATTTTCATTGTTAATTTCTTTTTCTAATTTTAAGCCATATTTTAATTTTGCTCCCCTTTCCTCAGTATTTATTTTGAGGACTTTCACCATTTTTTCTGTGAATATGGGGCCAATGTTCGTCCCGACTTCGTCAAAAGCGCAAAGTGTCTTCCCTGTTTCTTTGTCAATCATTAAATTATCAACGTGGTTGGTGACATCATCATAAAGAGAAGTCCTCACGATTAAAGCTTTTTTGCCCAGGAATTTATTAAAAAGAGCAGTTTTTAATATTTCTAATTGTTCCCCTTCTTTATCAATCTTTTCTGTTGGTTCATTTC
>Ga0210018_1000035_pt1 | contig 53269 bp, 55 predicted proteins | sample CryGeyCG2014_010_2_FD_183967 | JGI IMG/M metagenome (GOLD analysis project Ga0210018, IMG submission 183967) | Groundwater microbial communities from aquifer - Crystal Geyser CG09_land_8/20/14_0.10 (SPAdes) (version 2) | ecosystem: Environmental > Aquatic > Deep subsurface > Groundwater | place...
ATCTTCTTTCCGCGGGGATTTGGAACTATCACTTGGCTTTCTCCGGATAATTAACCTTTTCCCAAAAGCATACCCTTACCTGGTTATCTTTTCAGACTAATACGCAACAGGTCTATTATCCTGAAAATTAACTTTTGGCGTAACTCTTTTCTTGCAGGAAAAACACCATCTTTTACAAATTACATGTTCAGTAATCTCAACTTTAGAAGGTGGTATGTCAATTGTTTGTCTGGTATAGGAAATAGCTGGTTTTCCGAGTCTCCCGTTACAATCAGGACAGATATTGAATGAGTGGAATATCTGTTTAGTGGGAATATCCAACTTTCTCCCAAAGTTTTCCTCTCTTTTCTTACGAGGACCCTTCTTTTTGTTTTTAATATTGGGTTTTACCCATGAAGGAGGTTTATTTTGTTGTTTTGGATCTTGATTATTTAGTCTTGCCTTAATCTCTGCAATCTGTGTTTCTAATGCAGTAATCTTATCCTGCTGTTCATAGATTATCCTTATCAGTTCTGATCTTGGGGCAGATAAAAGATCCATGGAATATTAACGCTAGCAGATAGAGTAAACTGCTGTCAAACTTTAGCCTTGTTGTGTCAGGAAGTGTGAGATCTTACAAATTCAGGTTTTTTCAGTATAAATCAACTTAGTGTGGTATAATGCTGATTGCAATCTCAAGCGCAAAAAGTATCACTGTTTCAGTACGAAAGTTGGGATAGTTGAATTTTTAACCAGTTGCCGGAGTCAATGTCAAAACGGTAAAGAATGTTATCAATGGTTATTTCCTCAAACATTCTGCCATTTTCTTCAAAATAAGTATAAGAATCAAATACACATAGCTTCATATTATGGCAAGGTGAATTATTATCTTTAAAGTACTTTTCATTATTGTCAAGTCTCGAGTTTGTCCATGTTTGCAAGATTTCATCAAATTCGTAGAGATATTCTCCTTTAGTAATTGACTCAACAAGTTTATTATCTTTATTTCTAAATGATCTTGTATTAAAAAAGCAATCTTTTTCGCTAGTTTCATAACATGGGCCGTCTTTTTTAGCATATTTTTCATTATCTTTATCTAAGAAAACAAGGTTATGGTTGCCATTATCTTGAAAAAGATAATTAGAGACCTCCAATTGATCATTGATTACCCCATATTTTTTGTTTCCAAATGTAAAGCTAATTATGATTTTTGGATTTGGCGTGTCTTTTTGAGGCAGGTAGCGTGCAGTCATTGTGTCAACCAGGCATGGTAGATTAGTCTTGCTTTGGTCACAAAAAAAAGAATTGGGATCAAACTCTTTAAAATAAGACTTTAAATTTATTTTTTTCCAGGCCCTGCTTTTATTTTCTATTTCCTCAGTAAGGGGAGCAATATAGAAATTATTTTTCAAAGCGATTAACTCGTATAATTTATTAACAGCTTTATCGTTTAATACCAGTCTGGCGTCAAAGGCGCATTCGTCAGTCTTTAAATCTTCGCAAGGCGCATTTGGATAGTAATATCGGCCGGTAGGAATCTCTTTTTTAAGGTTGTCTGCGCGGTTATATTTTTTTGCTAATGATTTAAACTGCAAAGCGGATGTTTTTGGTCTGGCCAGATGATATCCAAATTCATCTCTGCTAATCTTATAAAGACCCAAAGTTCTCCATTTTTTTTGGCCCTCGGTCATTCCTTCCTCGTTTGGATCAGAATTGGCCAATCTGAAAATATAAAGTCTTTCAATGTTTGGAGAGTTAAGGTAGGCCGAGATAATGTCAGATAAAGAATCAGCCTGAAATTGTTCTTCATATGGATCTAATATAAAATTATTATTAAAATCAGAGTTTACGCCTGTTTCAGCAAACATTTTTTTATTAATTCCCAAACTTTGCAGGATTTGTTGAGCCGTTTGAATATTTTCATTAACCTCGGAAGATAATTTATTTGACATTGCCAATGATCGAACCTCTGGGTGGCTATCTATTTCGTAAAGAAATGCGAGGCCTTTTTTTTGTAAGTCAAAATCGCCAAAAGTTTTATAAGTATAGGTTACTTCTCTTACGATATCAAAAGAATTCCGGAATCCAGGCCGTCTCACTAAGTTATAGAACAGATCAAGATATTTAGTATATTTTGGGTTAAACGAAGTAAGATAGAGTTTGGCAGTTGGAGAGATGTCTTTGATCACTGCTGAACCATATCTTTGGGTTAAATAATAATAATAGACAGCATCTTCAAAATTTTTATAAGTCATACCGTCAGAATCTTCGTTGCCCAGTATTGGATGTTTACGATTGCCGGGAGTTTGAAAGTATAGTCCCTCTTGAGGTTCATGATATAGAAGCCAAGAGTCGATCTTATCCCCATATCTTTTAACCGCTTGGCTGACAAAACGCGACCACTCATTAAGATTTTCCAATTTTGGCGCATAAAATTTAGAGTAAGTTGTGTAATCAGAGGTAGTCATTTTTTCTTGCGGCGCGCTTGAATAAAAAGAAGGAGTCATCCACAACCTTCCCAGAGGTTTTATGCCATTATCAGTTTGGATATTAATATATTTGTCTGTGGTTGACCAATCAAATTTTCCCTTTTCCACCTCAACCTGATCCCAATAGATGCTCTGGTAATTTGAGCAGGCGCCAATAAATTTGGCGGCTTTTGAAAGTTCTTCCATATAAGAAAGACTAGGTTTAGCTCCCCCTCTTTCAAAAGATACTGCCAGCCGGCATCGAGATTGGTTATTTTTATTAAGAATAACTTCACTCGGATTGATCTCGACGGCTTTATTATAGAAAATTAATTTGTTTTTATTTAGATGGCTGATTATTAATAGTATGAAAATGGTGGTGAGCGCATTTATTACTATTAGCAATATAACCAATCTCAGTTTTTTATTTTTAATATCCATAATTAATCAAAAAAGAATTGTTAGGTTACGATACGTTGTATAGAAATGTTTTTAGTTTGTTTTAAATAATCGGCTGGTGTTCTGTAACCCAACTGTTTTAATTTTACATCAAAATTATACATATTCAAGTAGATAATTAGTTTTAGCTTTAAGTTGGCTTCATTTTTGAAAAGATAACGCCTAATGACTTTATTTTTAACTTTTCCATTAAACCTCTCCACCATGCCATTTGTCCATGGATGACGGAATTTAATGGTGCGGTGCTGGATTTTATTTATCCTGCAGATTTTAACAAAAGGATGAACTTTCTTTGTTTTCCGGTATAAGGCTTTATAACAAAACTCCAGTTCATTATCAGTTAAAATGTAATTGATTTGGTAAGGATAAAATGTTAAGACCATTTTAAGAAATTGAGCTCCCATTTCTTTTGTCTTTCTATCTGTTATCCAAAGATAGGCAATCTTTGAAACACGATCGATACAGGTGAAGATATACCAGCGTTTTCCGTTGATCTTAGGAGTATAAAGAGTATCGATATGTAAAAATCCAAGAGCATACTTTCTAAATCTCTTAATCTGTTTCTCTGCCTTAACCAGTTCCGAAGGCAAGATGGATAAACCATAACGAACTAAACAGCGATAGATTTTTACAGGATAAAGATTGGGAATAACTGTTTCTAATGTAAGGTAAATCTCCTCAATGCTTTTTTTAAACTTTTTTCTTTCAAAAAGAATAAGATCTTCTTGTTTTTGAGTTAAGGATATACGCAATTTTTCAGGACGGGAGGATTTATCTTCAAGAGATTCTCTCTTCTTCCACTTCTTAACAGTCAGCCAGGAAAGATTAAACTTGCGGGCGAGAAAAGCCACTGGCTGGAGACTTGACTGAATCTCTTGCCGTATAGCATAATTGGTCTTGGCATTCTTATGTAATTTCTGCAACATAATTGTATAGATTATACTCTATACAACGTATCGTAGTACGACAATTATGCCAACGTGGTTCATCCTGGATTTGGTGCTGTAGGACTTCTTGAAAAATATCTCGGGTCTCATTTTCAAGCAAAAATGGGAAGAAGTACAGACATACACTTAGCAAAAATGTTAGTTGAACAAGCAAAAAAAACAAACACTCCTCTTTTTAGCGCATCCATAGTGGGTACCCCAGGCATGCCGGAATTTGAAACCGCTGAAGAGTATGTGATTTGGCAAAGAACTGTTGAAGAAACTCGAGGAATGTTTACTGGAGAAATCGCAAATCAGGTATTTGGTGCCGGCGAAGCAGAAAGAGTGGTACCAATGCATGTTATGGGCGTGTCTGCTGAACTGGCAAATTTGAGGCAGAAATTTGACGATGAGAATGAGTTCCGGTTTGTACCCTTATGTCTTGCTTCAGATAGTGTCGGTTCCGGAAGTTTTAAAGTTGATCATGGAGGAAATTTTGCTACAGCCTTAGCTGAAGCGCCTGAATACATGAAGTTAATGCTTGAAGTTACCAAATTAGCAGCGGATGATCCTGAACTTAATAATCAAAAAATGGAAGATTTTTCACTAAATAAGCAATTTCAAACTTAATTATCTCTTCAAATACATAAACTTCAAAAACATACCTAGAATTACCCGCCAATTCAAACCAATTTCTTTGATTTCTTGACAAGCAAACCTCAGGAGACTTAAAATCGGTCAATGAGTAAAGACGGCAGAATCTGGCTCTCCCATACCGGTATCGAGAATTTGAACCGGTGCCCCAGGTGCTTTTTTCTGCAATACAAGAAAAATATCAGGCACCCGGAAGGGATTGTTTCAAGGTTGGCAAACAGGTTTGATTCCGTTTTAAAAACCTATTTCGATCAGTATAGAACCTCAGGAAAATTACCTGAACTTGTATTAGGGAAACTGGAAGGACAACTTCAAAACCCGTTCCAGGAAAAATACTATGCACGGATAAATGATAATTATGGGTTTTGGGGGAAACTGGATGAATGTCTGGTAAACGAAAAAGGAGAGTTTATCCCTGTGGATTTTAAAACAGCCAGCAGCGATCCGCGGGAAAAGGAAGTTCTATCAGCCTACCAGGCGCAGATTGACGATTATATATTTCTCTTAAATAAAGACGGTAAAAAAACCGCCGGCTTTGGCTATCTTATTTTTGTCTTTCCTGATAATGGCAATAATCTCCACAATGGTTTCCCGATGATAATTCACATAGTGAAACTCGAAGGTAACCCGGATAAAACAACTGAAAGAATAAATAATGCCATCACGGTTTTAGAATCTTCATCAATCCCGGAACCTCTGCCTACATGCCCATTTTGCAGTTGGTTGGACCGGATAAATTTGGAGATAAAGAATCCGTTTCTGATGGAAACTATATCAGTAAAAAGCAGACACCGTAATAAAAAGAAGACTGATAATAACATCCAAACTTCAATAATATAGTAATAGGCCTGAGATAGATAAGGAAGTATTAGGAAATAATTGGAAATATATATAGATTAACGGATTAAAACCAGCCTCTTTTTTTCTTTCCCTCTTCGTCAAATTCCCGTAGGAGTTCTTTCTGGCGGTTTGTCAGTTTATTTGGGATTTGCACTTTGATTCTGACATATTGGTCTCCCCTGCCTCCGCTTCGGATATACGGAACACCCTTACCTCTTAACCGTATCAAACCATGAGACTGAGTTCCAGGTTGTATCCGCAGCTTTAGTGGTCCATCAATAGTCGGGACTTCCACCACATCTCCTAATGCTGCTTGAGCATAACTTATCTCCATATCAACCACAAGATCATAATCTTCTCTGGTAAATCGTGCGTCAGGACTAACTTCAAGTATTATGTCAAAATCACCAAATCTTACTCTTGAACCGTTATCAACTCCGGCAGGTATTTTAATTTTTTCTCTCTTCCCGTTTATTTCCACTGTCTTCTCCACTCCTTTTACTGCTTCCATGAATGTCAGAGTCAATTTATATAAAGATCTTTGTCTCCTTCTTGTTCTGCTTGTTGATGCCCCTCCAAAAAATTGTTCAAATATCTCAAACGGATCGGAAAAACCGCCAAAGTCAAAACCGCTGAAAGGTGAATTCCCGCCTTCCCCGTAAGTATAGGTATAACTGAAAGGCCCGTAACTGCCTGACTGTTGGCTACCAGGACCCTGTGCCCCAAAACCGCCGGCGCCAGGTGAAAATGCTGTTTCACCGTATTGATCGTATACTTCTTTTTTCTTAGTATCGGACAGCACTTCATAAGCTTTGTTTATTTCTTTAAACTTTACTTCTGCTTCAGGTGATTTGTTCCTGTCCGGATGCCACTCCAGTGCTTTTTTACGATATGCTTTCTTTATTTCTTCAGGTGTGGCGCTTTTTGCTACATCCAATACTTCATAGAAATCTTTTGCCATAAATTTATTCTATCATTATTAAAGCTCCCCGGTTTAAAGACCGGAGAATCTATACAATCAAGCGCTTTAATCCATCCGAAGCGGAAAGATTAAGTATTCATTTACGGCTTATAAAGCCGTAGCTTTCTGCGTAGGAGGAATAAAAGGGCGCGCTAAGCGCGCCCATTCTATGTACCTATTGGTAAATTATACTACTTTGCTTTTAATCATGAATCAACTACTTCACCTTCCTGGACATTTTCTTTTTTCGAACCTTTATTCTTCTTGTCGTTGTTTTTTTCCTCTTTCTCTTTTTCCGGCTTTTCCTCTACAGGAGGTTCATCTTCACCCTGTTTTTGCTGTTGTTGTTGCTGATACATAGATTGACCGATTTTTTGCAAGGTCTCGGACAAATCTTTTGTCTTTTCTTCAATTTCGTCCTTCGTCGATGCATCTGTCAACGTTTTTACGGCAGCTATTTTCTCCTCTACTTCTTTCTTTATATCTGCCGGCACTTTATCACCCGCATCTTTCAAGGATTTTTCAGCAACGTAAATCAAGTTATCGGCCTTATTTTTAGCTTCAATTTTTTCTTTTTTCGAAGTATCGTCAGCTGCATGTTCATCTGCTTCTTTGGTCATTTTGTCTATTTCATCTTTGGACAAGCCGGTGGAACCCATTATTTTAATACTTTGGGTTTTACCTGTAGCTTTATCTTTGGCTGAAACATTCAAAATTCCATTGGCATCAATGTCAAAACTGACTTCTACCTGCGGCACTCCTCTTGGAGCAGGCGGAATACCATCAAGAATAAATCGCCCAAGAGATTTGTTATCACCTGCCATTGGACGTTCGCCTTGAAGAATATTGATCTCTACTGACGTCTGGTTATCAGCAGCTGTAGAAAATATTTCCGATTTGGAAGTAGGTACAGTTGTGTTTCTTTTAATAAGCGGCGTCATTACCCCACCTAAGGTCTCTACTCCCAAAGTGAGAGGCGTTACATCAAGAAGCACCACATCTTTCACCTCTCCTGTCAGCACTCCAGCCTGAACAGCCGCTCCAATTGCCACTACTTCATCAGGATTAACAGTCCTGTTGGGTTCTTTTCCAAAGAATTCTTTAACTAGCTGGAATACTCTAGGCATCCTGGTCATACCACCTACCATGACAATCTCATCGATTTTATCTTTTGTCATCTTAGCATCTTTTAAAGCTGCTTCAACCGGTTTGATTGTGGATTCGATGAGATCAGAAACTATATTTTCAAGTTTGGCACGTGTCAGTTTAAATACCATATGCAAAGGACCATCTTTGCCTTGGGTAATAAACGGTAGATTTATTTCTGTCTCCAGACTGCTTGAAAGTTCTATTTTTGCTTTCTCTGCTGAATCTTTTAGCCTTTGCAAAGCCTGTGGATCTTTACGCAGATCAACTCCATGTTCCTTTTTAAAATCATCCGCAAAATAATCCATTATTCTCCTGTCAAAATCATCTCCTCCTAAATGAGTGTCACCGTTTGTCGATTTTACTTCATATACACCTTCACCAAGTTCAAGTATCGATATGTCAAAAGTACCTCCACCAAGATCGTAAACCGCCACGGTATGTGCATGTTTTTTATCAAGACCATACGCTAAAGATGCAGCTGTCGGCTCATTTAATATTCTTTTTACCGTAAGCCCGGCAATTTCACCTGCTTGTTTAGTTGCTTGTCTTTGAGAATCATCAAAGTAAGCTGGCACAGTGATGACTGCTTCAGTTATTTTTCCACCTAAATATGCTTCTGCATCGGCTTTGATCTTCTGAAGGATCATCGCTGAAATTTCCTGCGGGGTGAAAGTTTTACCGCCAATTTCAATCACTGCCATGCCTTCACGACCACTTTTGATTGTGTAAGGTAACCATTCTGTGTCTTTTTGAACTGATTTATCGTTATATTTCCTTCCCATGAGTCTTTTCACTGAAAAGACGGTTGATTTTGGGTTCATCACCATTTGTCTTTTAGCGACATCTCCAATAATATGTTTTATCGGATCGACAATTGATGGAATTACATTCCTACCTTCAGATGAATATATGATTTTAGGACTTCCTCCTTCCATCACTGCAACGGCACTATTGGTTGTTCCTAAATCAATTCCTATTACTTTTGCCATAGATTTATCCTCCTCGATAATTCAAATTTATATTAATTTATTAAACTCTTACTCTAAGGGCTTGTTCGTAAATAATATATAATGGTATTTACGATTACGGCCTTTTGTGCCACATCTTTATTTGAAAAATAATCATGTTATTAACGAATGCGGCCTAAGTATTTACTGTCTCTTTGTTTTTGATTTCTTCTTTCTTCCTGCCTACTTTTACCTGAGCCACCCTGATAATCTTTCCTTTATACGCGTATCCTCTTCTTAACTCTTCTGCTACCTGTCCTTCACTTTCGGCTTCCACCACCTCTATACATTCCATCACATAAGGGTCGAAACGTTTTCCTACCACTTCTATTTTTTCTAAACCCTCTATTTTGAACATCTCTCTCAATTGTTTTAAAGCTAATTCCAATCCCTCATCATGTACATTTTTTTCAACTTTTTCTAAAATATCAACGACTGGCAGCAGCTTGAGTATGAAATTTGCTGCGGCTCTGGTCTTTATCTCATATTTCTCTTCTATCGTTCTCTTTTCCAGATTCCGGTAATCAGCTAAAGCGCGAAGATACTTACTTTTCCAATCTTCATCTTTACTTACGGAAATTGGTTGCTTGTTATTATTGTCAATTTTTTTCGTCATCTGTCTATTACCAACTTTTAACAATTTCTGTTATCAAACTCCCCATATATCTTACCATCGGAATAATTCTCTGGTAATCTAACCTATATGGCCCTACAACACCTATTACACCCTGTTGATCGCTTGATTTGAAATTGATAAATATTCCTCCGCATCTATCTGATAATTTTTCCCCCATATCTTCTCCCAGCATAATAGTAAGATTATCCGGGCTCTCCTGGAAATGTGAAAAAATATCCCACCAGTAGTCATATTCATCCAAAGTTTCCAGAAGATGTTTGGTCATATCAATATCATAAAATTCCGGCATCTCCAGTATATTTCCAAGACCAGACGTATAAAAATCTCTGTCATTTGTCGCTGCTATAGACATCGTTTTTGTTTGCTTTGCCAGAGCTTTAGTCGACTCACGCAGTAATTTGTCCAATTCTTCACGATAATCCCATATCTTTTGCTTGACCGTCACTTCATCCGCAACTGATAATTCTTTTGTCTGCATCAACTTTCCCACATATAGCTTGAGAGCTTTAGATGTTGGGGTCCTTCCTGCAGATGTATGAGGTTGCTTCATGTATCCCAGTTCAGTTAAAGTCACCATTTCATTTCTGATGGTCGCCGGCGAAACACCTAAATTATATTTTTTATCTAAGGTTTCCGAACCTACCGGCGAAGCTGTTTCTATATATTCCTCAACGATTGCTTTTAGGATATGATTCTGTCTGTCAGATAATTTATCCATAAGGAAAAATTGTTTTTATAAATTAGCACTAACATATCACGACTGCTAATATTTGTCAAGTAAGTCATATGTTTGTTACTATTAGAGAGAATGAAAAATAAGTATGCCTATCTTTTAATTTCCATCGTCTCACTGCCAATTATTATATTCGCAGTTGATAAAATCCAGCAGTTACAATCAGAAGCAGCTCCAAAATCAGCCAATATCGTAATCAACACACAGGAAATTACAGGAAAAATAAATTACTCTTGGGCTGCGATTTCTCAGGGTGGAGAAGAACCCCCGCCAATGCTGAAAACTGCTGTCCCGAAGATCCAGGAACTAACACCCAAATATATAAGAATCGACCATATATACGATTATTACGATATAGTCAGGAAGCAAGACGGAAAATATTATTATGATTTTTCTAAACTGGATGACACTGTAGAAGACATCATAAAAACCGGAGCGTTGCCTTTTTTCAGCCTTTCATATATGCCATCTTCCTTTACCTTATCCGGTTCAGTCATTGATACCCCGACAGATTGGGATAATTGGAAAGAATTGATTAGGGAAACAATTGCCCATTATAGCGGTAAACTCAACCGTAACCTTGTAAACGTCTATTATGAAGTATGGAATGAGCCTGAATTGCCTCAATTCGGATCATGGAAGCTTGACCCTTCTAAAGACTACCGTCTGCTATATTATTATTCTGTCAAAGGTGCCCAAGAAGTTAATAACGTAAACCAATTTTTTATCGGTGGTCCCGCAATAGGTTCTTACTATCCTACCTGGATCAGCAGTTTCCTTACCTATGTTACACAAAACAAACTCAGACTGGACTTCTATTCTTGGCACAGATATAACAAAAAGGCTGCTATTTTCTCGGAAGACGCTAGAAATACCCGGCAAATTCTTGAACAGTTTCCCGACTATGCAAAAATACCTCTCGTTATATCTGAATGGGGTATAGAATCTGAGAATGATCCGATTAATAATTCTAATCTTGCAGCTGCCTTTACAATTTCCGCTATTTCTAAATTTCATGACTTATTAAAATATGCTTTTGTTTTCGAAGCCAAAGACGGCCCTCCGCCAAATGGAGGGAAATGGGGTCTTATCACTCATGAAAAAAGTGAAAAACCTCTTGATCCTAAACCACGGTTTGATGCCTTCCTGCTACTTTCAAAATTAAAAGGGGATAAATTATCCCTGATTGGAGAGGGTACCTATGTAAATGCGATCGCGGCAAAAAATGGTGATAATATTATGATCCTTCTTAGTAATTATGATCTATCTAACAAGAACATTGAAAATGTCCCTATTTCATTTAAAGGTTTGAAACCTGCTTCGTATTCTCTAAAATATAATTATATTTTGGATCAAATGACCGGTACTTATGATTTAGTCACCACAGACGGCAATCTTGACAAATCATTTCTCATGACCCCGAATTCGATATTACTGCTTGAATTAAATATTTCATCACCTCTTGCTACTTTTATTCCCGGTAGAAGCGGAAATGCAAATGACAAAGCTTTGCAGTTATCGGTCAATACCCCATTTATATTAACCTCACCGGAATTCAGGTTGACTCCCCAAAGTTCTATAGATTTTGATATCAAACCGCTTTGGGAAAATGAAGATTTCATGACATTCATTATTTTCGACGCTCCATTTTCTACGGAAAACGGAATAATCAACAGACTTTTCCTATTAAAACAGAAAAATGAAGAAGGAAATCGTTTGGTTTTCGGAATTTTGGAAAATCAAAAGGACGAAATCAGTGTATCCACATCTATAAATCAATGGCAAAAAGATACCTGGCATCATGTAAATTTGGGTTGGGATCAGAATGGACTGTACATATCAGTAGACAATGAACCGACAACCAGAAAAGGTGCCATAGTAAATGTATATAATGGAAAAATCCTGACTTTTTATCCCGTGGCCTCAGCGTTGGACAATCTGGAAATCAATCTATCAGAACAACAGCTGATAAAAAGAACATTTGACGGAAATTTAGAAAGATAGAAATCTTAAATTTCAGTTCCCTGTGCATTTACTACTTCCTGTGTTGTATCGATATCCAAATTCTTACGAGGTTTTGTTATCCTGCCAAACAGTTTAGCAATTATCGATACCTGAGGAACATCTAAAAACCAGGCCAGAAACAAATATACTGACATACCTAAAGTAGTAGAAATCCCTGTAAGAATAAGCAAGTTTATTGATCTGGTCGTGTCAAATACCAGCTGGTCTAGAAGTTTAATAGGTATATACAGAAAAAATCCGGTTACAAGTCCTGAAAGCACAATTTTAAATGATGGCAAAAACAATTCAAGCCGGCTAAAAGTACCAACTTTAATATCCAAATAGATCAGTAACAGAAGCATATTAAGTATGCTGGCTATAGATGTAGAAAGACCTAATGCCCAAATATCAAGATGAAGAAACAAGATAAATAGAATTGAAAGAAGGGTGTTTAAAGCAACGGTAATTGCTCCAATTATCACCGGAGTCTTGCTGTCATGCAAGGCAAAAAAACCTCTTGCCAGTAAATGAATTTGAGATTGGGCAAAAAGGGAGATACTGAAAAATGCAAGAGTTTTACCTGTAAGTACAGTACTATTCCAATCAAATAAATTTGATGCTCCAAATATCAATCTTACTAAAGGAATTCTAAGTACAATAAGTATGACGGAAATTGGTATGACTAAAAAAAGAATTTGCTGGAAAGAAGATATGAAGATTTTTTTATATTCTGCCAAATTTTTTTGAGCGTATAACGAAGAGAGTGAAGGTAAAGTTGCCTGAGCAATACTAGCTCCGAAAAGACCGACAGGTACCTGCTGAAGATGAAGAGCAAAATTAAATACAGTCACTGCACCTGCCCCTGATAAGGTAGATAGAATCAGATCTATTGTCGTATCTATCTGAGATACCGCAAGACCCAAAGTTCTTGGTAACATTAACTTACCTACATTTCTTGTACCTTTATCGGAAAAAGAGAAATAAGAACTATGATGATAACCTAACTTTAATATAAACGGCACTTGGATAAGAACGAACAATACCGCTCCTAATACTACTCCGTAAACCGGTGCGTATAAGCCTGTAACTGGTGAAAGAACAATAATCGCAATAATAATTCCCAGGTTATAAACCACAGGCGCCAGCGAAGGAATAATAAAATTTCGAAATGATTGCAGAATTCCGGTAAAAAAATTACCTATTATCAGGGGAAAAACCTGAGCGATAATCATTATTCTTGTAAACGAAGACATCAGTTCTATCTGTTTTTCGTTAAACCCTGGAGCTAGTAGAAAGGAAATTTCTTTTGTAAAGATAATTATCGGAATAGAAAATATCCCAAAAAGAATAACTCCTATGTTGATAACTGAGTTTGCCATTTTGAAACCTTCCTTTATACCTTTGTTATCAATATAATCTGTAAAAACTGGAATGAAAGCTGTGGCTAGTGCTCCCATTACTAATAGCTCGAATATCATATTGGGTAGCCTAAAAGCTGCGTAATAAACTCCCAGTTCGGAAGGGGGAAATCTTGCTGCGAGCAGTCTATCCCTCAACAAGCCCAAAACTCTTGAGAAGGCAACAGCCATCATTATTACTGAGGCCGCTGATATGATGTTGTTTTGTCGAGTTGATAATATTGATATGGTACGCCGAAATAGCTTGACCATTAGCCTTCTCTCTAGTATACTACGGACAAATGCCTATAACTAGAGGTGCCACCAAAAAATTACGCCAAGATAAGAAAAGAAAAAAACAAAACCTTATTGTTAAGAAGGCGGTTATTTCTGCTGTAAAGAAACTAAAACTTAACCCGAATTTAAAAAATCTATCTGAAACATATAGCCTTCTTGATTCAACCAGGAAAAAAAAGATTTTTCACAAAAACAAAGTAGCTAGACTGAAATCTAATCTTTCGAAGCTACTCACCAAAAAAAAAGTAACAAAACCAGTTGAAAATAAAAAAACTCCCCGTAAAATTTCAAAAGATCAAAAAAAGAAATAATTAATTCCTTTAATAAACATTAAAATACGATTTTGTTACCCTAAAGACGTCGCAATCTCACGGTCGGAGAATTATTTTTAAACTCTTAATTTAACTGTAAATCCCGCAAGAAGGCCCGCATCCGGAAAAAAATGTCTCTTCATTCCACAAAGATTGACTTGGGGGGGCTCTGTGAAGATGGATAAATTCATAAATCATGTAGTTTTGTTGAATTAAACCGTAGTATAATAAATTACGTCAAAGTATTAGAATAATAAGTAAATAAAAAAATTATAAAATGCCTGCCAAGAAAAAAGTCAATATTAATCTTCTTCTAAAGTCTGAAACTGTTCATTCTTTCTCTGATCAACTGCTCTCCTGGGCTTTAACTTATGGCAGGTATATTATAATAATCACTCAGATATTCGTCTTATCTGTTTTTTTTGCCAGATTCAAATTAGACAGGGATTATACTGATCTGAAAGAATTAGCTTTTCAAAAAAAGGCTTTGATCGAATCTGTTTCCGATTTGGACACGGAAATTCGCAGGGTACAAAATAAATTGGCAAATATTAAAACGATTACCTCTAACCAAGATCTGCCTCTGGAAATTATTCATTTTTTACAGGAGAATATTCCTGCAAACACCCGTTTTTCCACACTGACAATTACGTCCAGCAAGATTACTTTTGCTGCAAAATCAGGAAACCTTAAAGAATTCAGTTATTTTCTGCAACTTATTCAAAAAGGAAACAAACTTACTAATGTAGCTCTTGATGAAATCAGAAGACTACCGGATGGTAGGATTGACTTCGCTATTAGAGGTACGGTAAATCAAAATGCATTTAATTAATGACCTTATATGAAGTACAAAATTAATCCGCATATTTTCTCTCATACTTACAAACGAATAAAACCGCTTATAAGGTCCAAAAAGACTATATCATTTTTTTCTCTTACCGCCACTTTTCTTTCTCTTTCATTCTTCGGTTTATTTGCGATAAGACCCGCCCTGATTACAGCTGTTTCTTTGGTAAAAAGCGTCTCAGAACTTAAAGAAATAAATAATACATATGAAGCAAAAATAAACAGCATAATTAAAGCTCAGAATGAATATGAAAAAATCCGCGGAGCACTTCCTCTTATTGAGAAAGCCCTTCCTGTAAATCCTTCTTTCCCGAAAGTGGCAATTGGTCTTGAAGATTTTGCCAAAAAATCAACTATTGAAATCGAACAACTGCATATTGACAATGTATCCATATCTAACCTACCGCATACCGGAAAGCTACAGAGACTGGGGTATGCCTTGATTGTTTCCGGTGACTATGAGTCAATATCCAATTATATTTTGCATCTTCTCAACTGGATAAGAATTACCAGTATTGATTCTTTAAACTATTCTTCAGATAACAGCACTGATAGCGCCAATTTAAGACTTACTATCAAAGGATATACATTCTATGAACCGTAAAGAACTTACAATATTGTCTATTATCACCTTTATTACCGTCACTGTCTGGATTATTTTAGGGATATACCATACTAAAATTAATTCATCAATTGAGGGAATTCAACTTAAAAACACCACACCGTTGACAGCCTCATTTGACAATGACATAATCAAAGAGCTCGAAAAGCGAGAGGAGTAGATCCTAATGTATCGAAAAAGTAAAAAAATCCCGTCACTTATCGTTTTCCTTTTTATCATCATAGGTATCATATCGGTCTTATATTTCGATGAAAGAACTAAAGCACTGATATTTCCTTCAAAATTAAATCCTCAATCTTTGGATATCCATTTTACCAATATTACCGATAGCTCATTTACCATCTCCTGGTTTACCTCAAATGGTACTATTGGTACTGCTGAAATTTCTGATGGATCTACGAAAAGTAAATTTCTGGATAATCTTGATTCAGATAACATTTCCAGGAAAAGAAAAACACACTATATTACCACCCGAAACCTAAAAGAAAATACCAACTACACGGTGAAAATATCCGATGGAGACAATTATTGTATTGATAATTCAAACTGCTCCAGCTATACCATAAAAACCACCAATAAACTTTTAACCTCATTTGAAATGTCGCCCGCCAGAGGCATAATTGTAGATAAAGACGGCTTTCCTATATCTGGAGCTATCGTCTACCTTATTGTAAGTGACAGCCTCCCTCTGTCCAATATCACTGACAGTTCCGGATTATGGGTAGTTCCATTTAATAATCTGAGAGCAAATAACCACTTGGACCGGCCGAATTTATCAGATAATGATATTATTCAACTTTTTGCCAAAGCTTCTGACAGCGAGATTGCCACAGGAGTTATTGATGTGAAATCAATAAGACAGAATTTGGTTATTCCTGATATAAAAATCGGGAATTCATACAATTTTATTGATCTTATTGCCAAAAAAGATTTACTTGCTTCAAGCATGAACCAAAGAATTCTTGGGGTAAAAACTCAACTTGACGGGAATCCAAATACCTTTTCTCAACAAACTGATACTTATACCAATCCTTCACTAGATATTCTCTTTCCAAAACATGACGATGATTTCACACCTGACGACAAACCAAGACTCAGGGGAATAGGCAAACCGGGGAGCAGTCTTCTTATCACGGTAAACTCATCTACTCCCCAAACCGGTAGTGTGATTGTAGCTGCTGACGGTACTTGGGTCTGGCGCCCGACACAAGCCTTGGAACCCGGTATACATTATATAAGTATTCAGGGATACGATGAAAATGGCAAAACTATCACCATTAAACGTAAGTTTATTGTTTTAAAAAGTGGAGAAAGCGTGTTGGGAGAATCAACTCCCTCAGCATCCCTTACACCTTCCCCTTCTCCTACAATCTCCACCATAACTCCCACACTTTCTCCTACTGTTAATCCCTCACCCACGCCAGTTATCAGCATTACCCCAACTCCTACATCTATTTCAACCCCAACAACGACTCTCACTTCCACACCTAGCCAAACTCCGACCTCCATTCCTACTCCTACGTCACAAAATGCTCCCCGAACGGGAAATACTACATCAACAATGGTGCTTATAGTAGGAAGTGCTTCTTTACTTCTTGTGGGAATTAAACTTCTTCTGTTCTCGTAAATCTTGAAAAGCAAAGCTTTTTCTCAAGGAAACATCTTGCAGCTGGTATCCTTTATATTACATAAGATATATTCCTGTATCTCTTTGAAGTCACCGGTTCTTGGAACCAGAACCCAAGCTCCGTCATATTCCCATGCCGGAGGATTAACCAAAAAACCTTTCTGATTTTTCTCTTTATCTCCTGTATCCAAGACCAAATTCTTCACACCTTTATCTGACAGATCCATAAAGGCTTTAGCGAAAGAAATTTTTTCAGACCAATCCATATCTGTAACCACCGTCTCATCAAATAGGTTTAATAGTTTTTTTACCATATCTCTATCTTTCCACATCCCTGTTTTAAGTATTCTATCTTTTAAGGCCATTATCACCTGTTGCTGTCTTTTGTTTCTGGAAAAATCGTTCCCCTCGTCACCTTCCGCATGACGACTGCGGACATATTTTAAAGCTTTCTCTCCATCCATATGCTGCAGACCGGCATCAAAATGTAATTTCTCGAAACGACAGGTAAAAGTCGGATCCCCTCCACAAAAATCGTCTTCTTTTCCTGCAATCGGATACAAGTCATCCTCAAAGACTTGCTCCACGTTCACGTCAATCCCTCCTACCACATCAATCATCTTTTTAAACCCCGAAAAATCAATAATTGCGGCATAATGCACTGGTTGGTTGATAACTTCTTCGACTGTTGATTTAACCAAAATAAGACCTCCGTTTTGTTTTTTTTCTTCTCCATAATGATAGGCAGAATTTATTTTGTCCTCCAAACTTGGTATCCATAAATCGCGGGGAATAGATAAAATTACCCCGTCATGATTTTTCGTATCCAAGCTTAAAAAAATTATTGTATCAGTCAAATCAGCTCCTTCATGATTACCGCCACCTATCCCTAAAATAATCAGGTTTGTTCTATCCTGGTATTGTTTAAGCGACAGTTTTCCATGCATCAAAAAGTCAAAAGCAAATTTTAGTGAGATATTATTTTGCCGGGAAAAATTATAGATTGGAAGAAATAACCTGACAATATAAATGAAAAGCGCAATTAAACAAACCACCAGTATAGCGGTTTTAATAAAAGGCAAATATTTAATTAATTTTCTTTTAGTTACTTGCGGCATTAACAATCATCTCCCAGAAGGAATTCGGGTCAAGACTGGCATTTCCGGGCAATACACCGTCAATTTCTTTCTGCGTCAGAAAATTACAGATGTTGTCTTTATTCACGCTTCCTCCATAAATAACTATATGTACCTTGTTATCATTTTTAATCTTTCTTGCAACTTCATTTGCATTCAGCGGAGTTTCAGTCTTTCCGGTACCTATTGCCCAAATCGGTTCATAAGCTATTATTGTCACATCAGGAGGGATTTCTGCTTTATTATTGGAAACACAAAAAATTGTTTTTAATCCCGCCGAAAATCCCATTTGTGTTTTTTCTCTCAACATATCCTCATCTTCATGAAAATATATTCTCCTTTCTGAATGGCCAATAATTACATATTCTGCAAATTCAGAAACCATTATGGCTGACACCTCTCCCGTATAGGCTCCATTTGAATACGGGGAAATATCCTGCGCTCCCACTTTGAATGGTAATTGATAAGATGTTATTTGTTGTTTTACGAGGGGAATATGTATATATGTTGAACAGATTACAATTTCGAAATCAGCCAAATTTTTTAGTTTTCTTTCTATGAATAACTGCGAAACAGATTTAAACCAAGTAATAATCTCCGAAGTGTCTTTGTTAGATTTCCAATTGGCAATTATATATTTCTTGGCTTGTTTCATAAAAAATAATAACAAAATTGTGTTATTATAACTAATTATTGTAACATGTCTTCTCACTTACTTAAACATCTAAACGCTGCGCAAAAAAATGCATGTATATGCACTGACGGGCCGATCGTTATTCTTGCCGGTGCCGGGTCAGGAAAGACCAGAGTCCTCATTTATAAAGTGGCACATCTAATCTTAGAAAAAAATATTTCTCCTGACAATATCCTTATGGTAACGTTCACCAATAAGGCTGCAAATGAAATGAAAGAAAGAATCTCAAAATTGATTTTGTCCAATCAAAAAGATCATTGTGCCCAGTTACCTCATGCTGGTACGTTTCATTCATTTTGCGCTAAATTATTACGCAAAGAAGGGAAACATATAAGCATACTTCCAAATTTTGTTATCTATGATCAACAAGATCAAAAGGATGCGATCAAAGAAGCAATGGCGAGACTCGATTTTGATAATAAATTTAGTCCCGCCTCATTTGCCATAACCATTTCACAGGCAAAAAATGAACTTATTTCATCCACAGAATACCCTCAATATGCTTATGGTTATTTTCAGAAGGAAGCTTCTAAAGTATATTTGGAATACCAAAAAATACTACGGGAAAATAATGCTCTTGATTTCGATGATTTACTGTCAGAAACTGTAAAATTATTCCTTCATCATGAAGAAGTGATACATTACTATCAAAATAAATATCGATATATCCTTATAGACGAATACCAGGATACTAATCATGCTCAATACACGCTTAGTAAACTTCTTGCTAAAAAACATAAAAATATCTGTGTTGTAGGTGATGCTTCACAGAGTATTTATAGCTGGAGAGGAGCCGATTTCAAAAATATCAATAATTTCAAAAGGGATTATCCCACATATCAGGAATTCCATCTTGAACAAAACTATAGATCCACTCAGATTATACTGGATGCTTCCTTCAATATCATATCCAATAACAAGATGCACCCTGTCCTGAAACTATGGACAGAAAAACCTAACGGCGAACCTATTACCATACACCAAACCAGAAATGAATTAAATGAGGCTGATTTTGTAATAAATAGGATTCAAGAAATAAGGTATGAATCGCCAAAAACAAAATATTCTGATTTTGCCGTTCTTTACCGAATTAATGCTCAAAGCAGGGTAATCGAAGAAGCCCTCCTGCATTATGGAATTCCTTATATACTGGTTGGTGGCGTCAGGTTTTACGAAAGAAAAGAGGTTAAAGATATTATCTCTTATCTGCGTCTTTTAGCCAACCCATCAGACAAAATATCTTACAGAAGAGCTGAAAAAATCGGTAAGAAAAGACTGGAAAAATTTCTTGTATTCCAAAATGAGTTTCAAAAAAAACTATCCAAAAATAACATCACTACACTGGATATCCTGGATATGACTCTTGAAATAACTTCTTATCTTGATAAGTATAATCCGGATAACCCTGAAGACCAAAACAGGTTGGAGAACATCAAAGAAATGCGTTCGGTTGCCACCCAATTTCCCCATCTCATACAATTTTTAGAAAATATATCTCTCGTGGAGATGGAATATCTACCAGATATTTCTTCCAATCGAGATATTAAAAAGGATGCAATAACTCTTATGACTATGCATGCTGCAAAGGGACTGGAATTTAATACTGTTTTCATGATTGGGATGGAAGAGGGACTTTTCCCGCATTCAAGATCTCTTTTTGATGCGTCTGAACTCGAAGAAGAGAGAAGATTATGTTACGTAGGTATGACTAGGGCGAAAGAAAGATTATTGCTCACTCATGCAAGACAACGTTTGTTTTTTGGACAAAAGAATACTAACCAGATTTCCAGATTTATCATGGAAATTCCCGAACACCTGACGCTATTTACAAAAAACGATCATATTTAGCCCTGCATGATATTCATTTTATTTTTTCCTATCATACTTATAAATATGTTAGCATGTATTTATCCGCTTTAACAAAATACGAGAAATAACGATTTATGAAAAATGATGAGATAAAATCTGTGGATAAAAAAGACAAAAATAGATTTGACCAAATTGCTCCCCATCCGCTACAAAGTTGGGAATGGGGAGAATTCAGAAAAAAAACAGGCATTGAAGTGATCAGATTAGGAAGATATCAGAATGAAAAACTAATAGAAATTGCTCAACTTACCATTCATCAAATCCCTTTTACAAAAAATACCATCGGTTATCTGCCAAAAAGTAGCTTACCAAGCCGGAATATGCTTCTTTCTCTCTCTGAAATAGGCAAAAAATATGAATGCATATTTATCAAGCTTGAACCAAATTTGTCTATTTCCGATATAGGTAAGTCGAGAGATGATATTTTCACCTACTCGGATCTCCCCATTTATCCTTCTCCCCATCCCCTTTTTACAAAATATACTTTCCAGCTCGATTTGACCCTTGATGAAAATGGTCTACTTGCCAAAATGCACCCGAAAACAAGATACAACATAAAAATCGCAAAAAAACACGGTGTTATTGTCTCTGAAGACAATTCAGAAGAAGCTTTCCAAGATTATCTAAAGCTGACAGAAGAAACTGCCGTCAGACAAAAATTTTACGCTCATGACAGGAAATATCATATATTGATGTGGGAGACTCTCAAGAATGCAAAAATTGCCCATCTTCTTGTAGCAAGCTTGAAAGAAAGTAAAGAAGAGCACATTCTGACAACTTGGATCGTATTTTTGTTTAATAATATTCTCTATTATCCCTATGGAGCTTCAAGCAACAAGTACAGAAATGTTATGGCGTCAAACCTGATGATGTGGGAAACAATCCGTTTTGGAAAAAGTCATGGTGCGAAGTTATTTGATATGTGGGGAGCATTGGGACCGAATCCTTCTTCGGAAGATCAATGGTTCGGCTTTCATCGATTCAAACAGGGTTATGGTCCTAAACATGTTGAATTTATTGGAAGTTATGATCTTATTATAAACAAAAATCTATATAAATTGTATAACCTGACTTACCGCTTACGAGATATTTTTCTAAGAATAAAAGCAAATATCCGCAATATTTAAAATATTTCCCGAAAATATTAATGCTTGATTTAAATACTTATCTAGAGAACATTACATCTTTTCTAAGACTCAATAGGAACTACTTAATTGCTCTTTTGGTTATTACACTTACTACTTACATAAATATTTTACCTAATAAGCTTTTTTATGATGATGAAGAACTCATATATAAAAATGTATACGTACAAAATCTCTCCTTCCTGCCTAAATACTTTACTGAAAATATGATTGCCGGAGCTGGTAAAACCAGCAATATGTACAGGCCAATTCTTCTGACTTCTTTTGCTGTCGATCATTTATCATGGGGAAACACAGCTCTTGGTTATCATTTCACCAGCATATTTTTGCATGCGTTAAACAGTGTATTGATTTTCACCATATTACTTGTCTTATTTAAAAACCAGTTCATGGCTTTTCTGAGTTCATTATTTTTCATTGTCCATCCTATTCAAAGCGAATCCATAGCTTACGCATCAGGCAGAACGGACCCGCTTTATTCTTTTTTTCTCTTATCTGCCATTCTCCTGTTTATTTCCATCCTGGCTGATAAAATAACTTATCGATTCAAGTATTACCTTGCTCTATCGTTTTTTATCCTGAGCCTTCTCTCAAAAGAAACCGCTGTCATTCTGCCTTTAATCCTTATTCTTGTCTATTTTACATATATCAGGAAGAAAGAAATCGATCTTTATCACCTTCTCAAAATATCTTTTCCGTTTTTTCTGATTGATTTTTTCTATGTCTTCTTAAGACTGACCATCCTGAACTTTTCCAATACTCTGAATTTTTACCCTGCTTCAAATACATATAGTTCCAGTCTATTAGTCAGATTTTACACTTTTTCCAATGTATTTTTTACATATCTTTCAATACTCATATATCCGAAGGAATTAATCATGTTTAGAAATGTGCCTATAATTAACTCGCCTCTCTATCCTTCAGTTTTCGCATTTATTTTAATTGCTATCGTTGTTACTTTTTTATCTTTCAAAATTTGGCGGAAAAATAAAATTTTCCTTTTTTCTATCCTCTGGTTTCTCATAACCATACTACCTGTCTCAGGAATCATACCTATAAATAATATCCTGGCTGAACATTACCTTTACCTGCCTTCTATATCTTTCTTCTTGCCGGGAGCCTATCTTCTGACTCTACTTTGGAAAAAATGTACAAACATGTTTCAAAAATCATTTCTGGTTATTCCATTAACCTGTCTTTTTATTATACTGACTTCAAGAACCATATTACGAAATTTTGACTGGCATGACCCGATTACTTTTTATACCATGAGTTTAGTTCAATCTCCCTGGCAGATTCCCATGAGACATAATTTGGCCATGGCCTATTCTGAAAACGGGCAATCTGAACTGGCAATAAATGAGTATAAAAAAATAATTGCTACCAACGATATCTATCCCCATACCCACCACAACCTTGCCAATATCTATAAAGAAATAGGCAAGAATAAAGAAGCTGAGGAAGAATATCGTAAGGCTATATCCCTGGATCCAAACTTCCAATTCAGCTATTATGGCCTGGCTGATTTATATAATAAAATGGGTGAACAGGAAAAACTGGACGAAATCACGACCAAAATCCAAATGTTATTTAAGAATAATTAAGGTTATTTTTGCTTGTTATGGTTGACATCAGACAATCACCGCAATTTGCTCGATTTATGACTGATCTCGGCTGGGAAAAAAATATTATTTCTTCCAACTATATTTATTTGAGGAAATTTTTCCCTTTTGGCTACTTTGCGAAAATACCCAGACCGAAAAATCTATTTCCGGTAAGCCAATTAATATCTTTCAAGAAAAAAAATAGAATTTTCCGTTTGAAGGTAGCCCCATTCATACAAGATAGTGGCGAGAAATATAAAAATCTAAGAAATGATTTTCTTAATAACGGATTCGTAATTGAAAATTCCCCATTCAACCCTACAACCACTATCCAGTTTGACCTATCTACACCTATTGATGAAATATTTAATAATTTTTCTGAAGCCAAAAGGAGAGGTGTTCGGAGAGCTTTAAAAAATGAGATTATTGTCCGTAGATCAGAAGACATAAACACTTTCATTAAGATAAGAAAAAAACAATATGCCCCAATGGGTTTTCTGTTTGTAAGTGAAATGAAAAAAATCTGGAGTAACTTTTATCCCAATAACGCTACACTGCTTATAGCCTATCAGAGAAATGGAAAAGAAGCGCTCGCGGGTATTTTGCTTCTTTATTATGACAAAATAGCCTATTATTGGTTTGCCTCAGCCTACGAAAAGGGAAAAAAATTATTTGCACCGACTCTGCTCGTCTATGAATCCTTAAAAGCGGCCAAAGCTCAGGGCAGTAGCATCTTTGATTTTGAAGGCATATGTGACGAGCGTTTTCCTAAAGCAAGCGAGTCATGGAAGGGTTTTACCAAGTTTAAAGAAGGTTTCGGTGGAGAAAAGATTGTATATTGTGAAAATTTCTATCTTTGATAGATACTGTTCTATTTTACTCTATCCTTTTTACCTTCTTGACATGAAATTTCAACTGTACTAATGTAATATATACCTATACCTATGGTATAGGTATTAAATACTTTTATGAATATATACAAAGATAAAACTTTAATCAATTTTAAAAAAGCCAGCAGTCTTCTAATGAAAATCATCCAGATGACGGAAAAAGACAATTATTGTATAGATATTATGCAGCAGAATCTGGCTGTTGTCGGACTTTTGAAATCCGCCCACCAGATGCTAATGGAATCCCATCTCCAGACCTGCTTTAAAAGCGCCATGGAGTCAAAAAACGAAAAGAGAAAAAGAGAGATGATAAAAGAAATACTGAAAGTAACAGCTTTATACAATAAATAGAACTCAAGATGGTAAAGACACTTACAAAAAAGACATATTACGTCAAAGGCATGCATTGTGCCTCCTGCGAGATTTTAATTGAAAAAAAACTGCTAGATATACCCGGAATTAAATCAGCAGAGGCAACAAAGGCCACCGGAAATGTAGATATCGCTTTTACAGGCAAAATACCTCCTGTCCAAAAAATCAACCAGAAATTTAATGAAGATAACTATTTTTTCTCAGAAAAACCCATCCTTCCTGAACAAAATACACCTCTAAGCGATCTTGTAAAAACTGGAGCGATCGCTTTAATAATTATTGTTCTTTTTGTTTATGTGAATCAAACAGGCCTTATATCAATCGTCAACGTCAATACCACTTCTTCTTTACCGATGTTTTTTGTCTTTGGACTCTTGGCCGGCATGTCCACCTGTGCAGCGCTTATTGGAGGACTGGTCCTTTCCATGTCCAAACAATGGCATGAACTTTACAAGAAGAAAAATTCTACCGTAGAGAAGATGGAGCCTCATTTTATGTTTTATATAGGCAGACTGCTTTCCTATGCCATACTTGGAGCAGTACTTGGTCTTATCGGTAAAACCCTCCAACCTTCCATACAATTTACATCTTTTTTGGTAATGAGTGTTTCTATCCTCATGATTATTCTGGGATTGCAGATGCTGGGAGTAAAACAGCTACAAAGCATCAAAATTGTCGCTCCCAAATATTTAACCAGATATGTCACAGATGAAAGTAATTTTCAAGGTAAGTATATGCCGGCAATTATGGGAGCACTTACCTTCTTCCTTCCCTGCGGTTTTACAATTACGTCCCAAAGTCTGGCACTTTTATCCGGAAACCCGTGGCAGGGAGCATTCATCATGCTTTCCTTTGCACTGGGGACACTGCCTGTACTACTCCTTATCTCGTTTGCTTCTGTCGGTTTTACCCAAAAACCGCACCTGTCAGATAAATTTGCACATGTAGCCGGAGTGCTTGTGTTATTTTTTGCTCTTTTTACTATCAATTCCCAACTGAATGTGTTAGGCGTAAACAGTCTTAGCGATTTTAATTTATTTCCCTCAAACAATAAAACTGCTTCTGCCTCAGATGCCGGCCTTCCACCGGTTGTGAACGGAAAACAACTGATTAAAATGGACGCTTCCTCAAACGGCTATTCTCCAAATTATTTCAAGGTTAAGGCAGGTATACCGGTCAGATGGGAAATAACAGACAAAGGTACAAGCGGTTGCACCAATGCTGTCATTGCCAAAGATCTTTTCAGCGGAGAAATCCCTCTTACTAACGGCCAGGTGAGCACCAAGGAATTTACTCCCCAAAAACCCGGAAGATATAAATTCAGCTGTTGGATGGGCATGGTATCCGGCGTCATGGAAGTGGTAGACAGCAACGGTTTATCTTCTCAATCTATTTCAATTGTTCAAGCGCAGGAACCTGTTTCCCAAGCGCAATCAAGTTGTGGAGGAAATGGGGGCTGCAGTTGTGGCGGAAGATAAATTCTCCTCAAAAAAGACGTTAAGCTTTATCTTCCCTAAAATATATTAAAAATAGACATTTTCAAAGCTATCGCTAAATATATGCGACCCCTTTACAATCAGCATTTATTCATGTAATCCATTAATCTCCCCATTTATCAACTAATTATAGTAAAATAATTTAATTTGTATCTTCTAAAATTATATTTATAATTACCGGCTATTCTAAAAAATGTCAAATATTCATAAACTTCCAATTATAGGTAAATTTATAAAAACCCTAGACCGGGATATCAAAAAATACGGTTGGCAAGATGCTGCAAGAAGAATAATCAAATATACAAACACCAGTCTGGAAATTATCGGAAAATATCCAAAATTGGATATTATATTAGCAGAAAAAGGAGTCATTATTGTGGCAAACCATCCGTTTGAAGCGGAAACAATCGCCCTAATTGCCTCACTACCGACAAGGAAAGATACTTATCTTATGGTAAATGCTATGTTCACTGGTCTAGGTAACTCAATTGATAAACATCTTATTCCTGTTTATATCAGACATCATAAAAACCCTAAGATCAAAAAACGTTTGTTGAAAAAAATTATGGATACTTTCCATCCTCAAAAAGAGTATTCACCAGATATTGAACATAAAAAAAATATTATTAATATTAATAAGGCTAGTCAAATAGTCAGAAAGGGAGGACTAGTAATAATTTATCCCGGAAGAAGGAGTACGGATGGAAAATGGTTTGACGGCGTGGGATATTTCATCAAAGGTGTCGGAAAAAGCAAAAATACATACATTGTTCAGGTTTATTCTGAAGGCACCTCAAACTGGGATTACCTGAGACTCCACCCTCTATTGGGAAAAATTCTGCCTAAGGTTAAAATATATTTCTCCAGGGAATTACCCATAAATAAATTTATTTCGGAAAATGCCAAGGAAATAAAAAATAAATTGGAAGATAATTATTGCAAATGGCTAAGTACAATCGGAAAGAATAATTAGATTTGAATTTTGGAAAATAGATAACTGCCTACTCCCAGTAACAAGACCATAATGATGATCAAAACTGAAAAATCAGTCAATAAACCGAAATGTGACGCTCCAACCAAAGTTCCTCTCAGACCATCCACCCCGTAGGTAAGCGGATCAATTGTTGTTATTACCTTCATTACTCCTGAAAGTCCGTTTAAAGGAAACAATGCTCCGGAAAGAAAAAATAACGGCATGATAAGAAAATTCATTATCAGCTGAAAACCGTGAATATCGTCAAGAACTGACGCTATCGCCGTACCTAAAGCTGTAAATAGCGTCGCAATAAGAATCATAATAATTATTGACAGTAGAAAACCACTAAAACTTATAGGCGTGAAACCGACAAGAAGAGCTATACCAAATACAATTACTCCTTGAAATACCGCTACTGTCGCCCCACCGAGCGTCCTGCCAAGCATAATTTCAATTCTCGATACGGGAGCAACTAAAGTTTCTTTTAAAAAACCAAACTGCCTGTCCCAAATAATCTCGATACCGTTGAATATTGATGTAAAAAGAATACTCATGGCTATTATTCCGGGTGCTAAAAATTGGATATAATTTCCCTGTCCGGCTTTCTGAAAAATAGGGCCGAATCCGAATCCCAAAGCAAATAAAAATAATACCGGTTGACCCAAAGATCCGATGATCCTAGATCTTGATCTTAGGTATCTTTTTATCTGTCTCAACCATAATATATAAATTGTACTCATAATATTATTTTCTTATTTTTGCCATTATTTTACCCTCTTCTCCACATTCTTCTGTTCATGCGCATATGCTCAATGGCATTTGCCTCCTCTGTTCTTATTTCATGTCCCGTCAACGAAAGAAAAGCTTCTTCCAATGTGTTGCTTTTTGTATTTTTCTTCAGTTCATCGGAAGTACCTGACGAAACAATTTTCCCGTGGTCTATAATGGCTACTTTTTGGGCTATTTTTTCCGCTTCTTCTATATAATGCGTGGTAAAAAAAATTGTTATCTGCTCTTTTGTATTCAGATCCAGTATATATTCCCACATTTTGTTTCTTGTCTGAGGATCAAGCCCCTGTGTCGGTTCATCCAAAAAAAATATTTTAGGATGGTGTAAAAGTCCTCTGGCTATCTCAAGCCTTCTTTTCATACCTCCTGAGAAAGTTTTTACCAATAAATCCCGCTTATCCCACAATTCTACCAGCTTTAACAGTTCTTCCATCCTTTCTTTCCTGATTGCATTTGGAACTTTATATAACACTCCATGGAATTCCAAATTCTCATACGCTGTTAATTCATCGTCTAAACTGGGATCCTGGAATACTATTCCAAAAGACTGTCTTACTTTATCCTGATTAAATTTTGGATCAAAACCGTTCAGACTTATTGATCCGCTGGAAGGTAACAGTAAGGTGGTCAGCATTTTAATAGTAGTCGTTTTCCCAGCCCCGTTTGGCCCTAAGAAGGCAAATATTTGACCTTTTTTTACCTCAAATGAAATGTTATCAACTGCAGTAAACCCATTGTAACGTTTTGTTAAATTTGTAACAGTGATAATATTTTCCGAGTTATTATCACCTTGTTCTGAATTTTGGGATTTAGGATTTTGGATTTTATTCATATCTTAAAAAAATTCAGTGTTTCAACAAGTTTAGTATTTTTTTACTATTCATAACGAAGCGCTTCGATAGGCTGCAGGTTTGAAGCCCGTCTTGCCGGATACCAGCCGAAAAGTATACCTATACCGGCTGATACTATAAAAGCAAGCAGTATTGAATGAGGTGAGACAACGAAGATGGAGCCTGTGAGATTGGAGATAATGTATGAGGCGATAATACCAACAATGATTCCAATAATACCGCCGGTGAAAGTCAAAATTATTGATTCTGTCAGAAACTGTGTAATAATCACTTTTTTCTTGGCTCCAAGAGCCTTTCGAAGGCCTATCTCTCTGGTTCTCTCTGTTACTGTCACTAGCATGATATTCATAATTCCTATTCCTCCTACTAAAAGGGAGATTGCCGCTATACCTGATAAAAGAGCAGTGAATGTGCCTGTGGTTGAGGAAACTGTATTTAAAATGTCCTGCTGATTCATGATGGAAAAATCAGCTTGGGTAGGGTCTTTTAAATTATGACGAGAAAGAAGAAGATACCCCACTTCGTTTTGGGCATCAACCATCACTTCAGCACTTTTGGCTTCAACAGCAATTGAGGAAAGATAATTTGTGCCGAATAATTGTTTTTGAGCGGTAGAAAGGGGAATATAAACAATATCATCCTGATTCATAAATCCTGATCCTCCTTTTGAAGTAGTCACTCCTATAACAGTCAAAGTCTGCCCGCTAACTCTTATAGACTCTCCAATGGAATTAACATTTTCACCAAATAGATCAGTAACCACCTGAGGGCCAAGAACTGCTACTTTTGTCATACCATCTATATCGCTTTGGGAAATGAAATTCCCGGAAGCAATTGTGACATTATGAACAGTGGCATAGATAGGTATAACGCCTATAATCTGGGTATTGGTGTTATTACTACCTGTAGTTATTTGAGTTCTTTGTTCAGTCTCAGGAGAGACGTACTTTACGGTAGAAATTTGATTAGATGTGGAAATTGCACCAGCATCATCCAAAGTCAGAGTGGTCCTGCCTCCAGCAGCACCTCTTATACCACCTTGACTAATAGCTCCAGGTCTGACTGTAAGCAAATTTGATCCCAAAGATTGAATTTGCAACTGTATAGCTTGTTGAGTGGCTTGACCCAGAGAAACCAAAGCAATAACACTACCAATACCAATTACTATTCCTAAGACGGCAAGTCCTGTCCGCATCTTGTTTAAAGTCAATGTTCCGATGCTTTCCAAAAGTAGTTCAAGATAATCCATAATATTTGTCTTAACTTTTTATCTTCTTCTGTTTATTATTTGAAATGTCATCAACAATTTTTCCATCCCTGATATGGATAATTCTTTTAGCATGCTGGGCAATATCCGCTTCATGCGTGATCATAACAATAGTATGTCCTTCATCGTTTAATTTTCGGAATATGTTCATAATTTCTTCTGCCTGAATTGAAGCAATGTTGCCCGTTGGTTCATCTGCAAGAAGTAAGGATGGATTCATAGACAGAGCACGGGCTATGGCTACTCTCTGTTGTTGTCCACCTGACAGCTGGTTGGTGGTATGTAACATACGGTCGCTTAAACCGACTAGGCTTAAATATTTCTTTGCTCTTTCTCTTCGTTCCTCCTTGGGAATACCTGCATAGATCATGGGTAGTGTAACGTTTTTTAAAGCAGTCGTTCTGGGAAGAAGATTGTATGCCTGGAAGATAAAACCTATTTTTTGGTTTCTTATCTCTGCCAGTTCATCATCTGTAAGATTCTCCACGTTCTTTCCGTCGAGAATATATTCTCCGGATGTTGGCTTGTCCAAGGCTCCTAAAATATGCATCAAAGTTGATTTTCCGCTGCCTGAAGGACCCATGATCGCTACAAACTCACCTTGATCAATCTTGAAGGAAACGTCCAGGAGAGCAACTGTTTCAACTGAGTAAATTTTATAAATTTTAGAAATATGGCTTATTTGGATGATTGGAGATTTTGACATACAATTTAGCGACCCATCCTAATACTACCTCCGCCTCCAAAACTGCTAAACGGTGATTGGGTTTGCCCGCTTCTTTGTTGTCCATTAGTTGTTGAAAAAACGACACTGGTTACTATTTCATCACCTTCAGATAAACCTGATACTATCTCCGTCTGTGTACTGGATGATATTCCTGTTTCCACATCTACCTGTTCCATGTTGCCGTTTTTCAAAACTCTGACAGTCTGTTGTTCATTCTGAGTTTGTACGGCGCTTGATGGAATAAGGATAACATTATCTTTTATTTGAGTCATGATAGTGGCAGATGCCGTCATATTGGAGAAAATTTCAGGAACTTCAGTGTCCAGCTTAATAACAGCAGGATAAGTTGTTACACCGGAACTTACAGAACCTATGGTATCGATGCTTACCACTTTTCCGGTAAAAGTTTTTCCGGGAAAAGCATCAAAAGTCAGAGTAGCTTTATCTTCCACTTTCACCTTTGGAGTATCAATCTGAGTAAGATTGACCTGTATGACAGGTGAGGCACCTGTCTGGATACTGGCAATCTTTTGTGAAGTAGCAGTCCCTGAAGTGTTTGACTGGGCAGTGAGAACTGATCCTATTTGGAGTGAGAGGCCGGTAACAGTCCCTGAAATTGGAGCATACACAGTTGAAGAAGTTTGCTGATAAGACAGCCAAGCAGAGTTAAAGGAAGTTTGCGCCTGAGCCACGACATTTTCCTGCTGTTTATACTTGGCTTCTGCCGACAACCAATCATTATCGACGGTCATATACTCAGGAAGCTGTCGGTTTGTCGTATTCGGTGATTTATCGGAATCCTGATACATTGAGGTTTGCGCCAAATCCATATATGTTTTCCAGTTAGTCAATAAATCTGACTGCAATGAGTAATAATTTATCTTTGCCGTATCCAAAGAGTTCTTGGCTCCCTGATAACTAGACCAGGCGGAGGCAGCTCTTTGTTTTCCTTCAAGATCCAGATCAATCTCTGCTATCTTTTCTCCTGTTTTTACTTGTTGACCATTTTCGACATAAATCTTGTTGACCACACCGGAAGCTTTGGTATTCACTGTGGCGCTGTTAGCTTGAGATACTTGTCCTGAAGCGGTAACTGTAATTACCAACGTCCCTTTTTCTGCCTTTGTTGTTTGGTACTGGGGTGATACGGCAGTCTTCACAATATATTTTTTCCCGAATATTACCACTAGTATCACAATTAGAACAACAGCTATGGATATTTTTTTCTTTTTGGATATTAAAATGCCTATGTTGCTTACTATGTGTTTCATATTTCCATATCAATTATTTAATATAATTTATTATTCGTTTACCGTCTTTATATTTATAAGACATAAACACAACTTTCCGTATCCCAAATTTATCACCGAATACTGAGAATAAGCTTAAGATTAAAATAAATTCTTGTGCTGTCTGATGGGCAGTTGTATATGAAATACGGTACCTTGATTTAGCTTGCTTTCAACACTGATTTTTCCATTATGCACTTCCACGATTTTTTTGGCGATTGCCAATCCCAAACCATAACCAGTTGCTTTATCCTTAGATCTTGCTTTATCCGCCCGATAAAATCTTTTGAAAACAAAGGGAAGATCTTTCTGGTTAATACCCATTCCTTCATCTTTTATACTTACGGTAATTGTATGATCATTTTTTCCCGAGATGATGGTAACTTTGGTGTTTTTAGGACTGTATTTGACCGCGTTATCAAGCAATATAACAATAAGCTCCGTAAGGCTGTGTTTGTTACCCTCAAAGACAAAATCTCTTGCTTCGTTTCTAAGACTGATATGTTCAGTTTTGGCAAAAGCAGAAATCTTATCCTGTGCTTTTTTAATAATTTTAAGTAGCGACAATTCTTCAAAAGGATAACTGCCGTTTTTCTTCTGGTATTGGGCAAGCTCCATTAAACTGTCTGTAAGGGATTGGATATTTACAACTTCTTCCAAGTTGCTTATGAGAAGTTCTTTTGCCCCTTTTAACGACAGATTCTTATCACGTAAATTTACTTCTATCTCTGACCTGAGGGAAGTAAGAGGCGTGCGAAGTTCGTGGGATGCATCTGTAATAAAACGGTCTTGTTCCTCAACCATTTCCTTAATCGGAACAAGTGTTCTTCCCGCTAAAAAATATGCCGCACCGCCGGAAATTACCAGTATTCCCAAATTAATTATGATCAACACAAATGATAACCTGTTTCTTGTTTCCTTAATCATCTCAGGATCAATTTTGGCAAGCCTGCGGGGCAAAGGGGGTAAAATAGAATCTCCTTCTTGTTCTTTCTCAATGCGCAAACTATGCAGACGTTCGAATCTTAAGAGTTCAGAATCTATTCCAGAATAAATTACTAAACTGAATAAGATACTGATAAACATGATGATAGCAAGATACCACAAAGTCAAAGTTATCCGTGCCGAATGAAACATATTATTTTTTTTCCGAAATTCTATAACCAAAACCTCTTACCGTTTTGATAAGCGGTTTGCTTGATTTAAACGGTTTGTCAATTTTACTTCTTAAATAACCTATATAAACCTCAACAGTATTCGGTAATATATCCGCCTCATAATTCCACACATGATTTATAATTTGGTCTTTGGTAATAATTTGATTTGGATGTCTCATCACATATTCCAATAAAGATAATTCTTTGCGAGAAAGATTAATTTTTATCTTTCCTCTTTTAACCTCGTAAGTAAGAGTATTTAAAGATAAATCAGACACCGCCAAAACAGATCCTATATTGCCTTTCGGTCGTCTTGTCAAAGCCTTAATTCTGGCAAGAAGCTCCTCAAAAGCAAACGGTTTTACCAAATAGTCATCAGCCCCCGAGTTTAATCCTTCAACTCTGTCGTGCACTTGACCCTTTGCGGTTAAAAGTATAATCGGCGTATGTATTTGTTTCTCCCTAAGTTTTTTACAGATATCTATTCCATCCAAACCGGGCAATAATCTGTCCAGAATTATTAAATCATATTCTTCTGTCGAAGCAAAATCATACCCATCATCACCCGTATAAGCGATATCCACGGCATATAATTCCTGCTCTAACCCCTTTTTTATGGAATTGGCAATCTTATGTTCATCTTCAATCACTAATATTCTCATAACTAGGATATTATACCTCTTATCTGAAAAATAGCTGAGAATATATTTAATTTTTTATGACTAATCCTGAAAAAATATTATTGGAAAAATATCCTACAATTATTTATTTCGAGATCAAGAAGAAACAATAAAATATTATTCTAGAAATATTATCGATGAAGATTATTTCTCTGGTTGCTTATCCCTTAAGTTCCTATCATCATATCCAGAACAAGCATCAGAATAATTCCAAAAATGATACCAAAAGTCGCCAGTCTTTCATGACCTTTTTTATGGGTTTCTGGAATTATCTCATCATTTACAACATAAAGCATCGCCCCTGCTCCGAATCCCATGGCATACGGCAACAGAAAATGCATCCATGAAACCAGGAAGGCACCTAGCATTGCCAGAGGTATTTCCACTAATCCTGATTTAATTCCCATCCATACCGATTGCACCTTATTTCCCATTTTATTTGCAAAAAAAGTAAAAGCTACGGAAAATCCTTCCGGAATATTTTGTAAACCGATTGCCAGCATGAGAATGATGGCTTGATGAAAATTTTTGGAACCCATGGCAATACCCACAGATAGGCCTTCCGGCAGATTATGAATTGTTATGGCAATAATAAATAACCACAAAGCGCCTATTCTATTTCCACCTCCTTCATGACGACCTGCAAAATGGGTATGAGGTATATGATGATCTACCCAGTCGAAAAAAAGAGCTCCTAAAGCTATTCCTATTACCACGGGAACCACTCCTCCTTTTTGAATTCCGGGAAGTATCAAACTCGTAAAACTTGCCGACAGCATCAGACCGGCAGCAAATCCCAATGAAATATCTAAGGTCTTTTGGGATACTTCTTTTTTGGAAAAAAACACCAATAAAGCCCCAAAAGTATTAAAAGCCGTAATAATTATCCCAGCCACCAAACCCAATACCCAGGGTTGATTTTGTAAAGACGTGAATAGTTTTAACATGGAATGTATTATACTATCAAAACGCGGTTTGGTCAGATTACTTATTTATTCACTGATATTTTAGAATAGATGAGGTTATTTTATTTTTTGACTCTTGAACCTAAATCTGGCCTTGAAGTGACGTAGCGGTAAATCTTTTCCGTATGTTACCTCAATTGGAGGTATTTTATCTTTGTCTTCATGAAGCTTTTTTACGGCAATGACAGCTGAATCTAAATCCTGTTTTTCATACCGGAGTCTGGGCACTGCAAACCGGACAAAATTCACTTCAGGAAATATTTCTTCTGTTGTTTCAGGATTGTGAGAACCGAAAGCAAAACAACCTAACTCGCATGCTCTGTATCCATAGTTTGCCAGAAGTAATGCCGTGAATGCAATACCACCAAAGTCACCCTGTTTCATGTTTGTACCATCAAAAAATTTATTTATATCCAGATATACCGCATGCCCTCCTATGGGCATAAGTACAGGAATTCCTTCCTCTTGCATGTTTTTACCAAATGCCCTTACCTGGTTTATTCTGTAATCAAGATATTCCTCTTTTATAACCGTCTTCAGACCAATTGTTAAAGTCATTATGTCTCTACCTGACATCCCTCCATAAGAAGGATGACCCTCTGTCCTTATCTGATAATTCATCAAAGCATCCGGAATATGCGGGTATTTTTTGATAAATAAACCTCTATCTTTCAAAAACAAACCACCGCCCATATTTACTAAGCCGTCCTTTTTAAAGCTTATGATAAATCCGTCTACAAAATTAAACATTTCCTGAACAATTTCTTTGATCGTTTTATTTCTATAATCCTTCTCATACCTTTTGATAAACCAGGCATTCTCTGCAAACCGGCAGGCATCAAAAAATAAAGGAATTTTATAAAAATGGGTAATTTCAGATACTTCTTTTATGTTTTGCATAGACACTGGTTGCCCACCGCCGGTATTATTTGTAATTGTAAGAAAAACTAAGGGAATTTTCGCTTTAGAAACTGTTAATAATTTTTTCAAGGCTATTACATCCATATTACCTTTAAAAAAAGACTTTGAGTTCCCATCTTTTAGTTCCTGAGAGAAAAGATTAACCGCCTGTATATGATTTTCCTTTATATTGGCCTCGGTCGTGTCAAAATGACCGTTACCGGGAATAATTAATCCTCGCCCTAACTGACCAATAACGGTGAAAAGGGCATCTTCACATGGTCTTCCCTGATGGAAAATGAATGCATTTGGCCTTGCTAATTCAAGAGCGTTAAAAAAACCGTCACCAAAAAGATTCGTAATTTGCTCCCTAAGGATAAAATACCCTCTGTTTGACCCGTAAGCTTCATCCCCCAGATGAAGCGCGGCCCACTGTTCATTCGTCATAGTAGTAGTACCGGAATCCGATAGAAAGTCACAACCGGTAATCATCTCTGAAGGAAAGAAAAACACGTTTAGTCCTACTCTATCCAACATTTCTGCCCGTTCTTTTGAAGTAGATATTTTCTTAAATTCAACTGAATGATTAAAATAAGGTCTTGATTTGATCGGAAAACTCTCTTCCAGAGGGAATTTTTTGACAAAATAAGATAGATTCATGTTTAAATATTATATTATCTGTACAGATAGCTGTCTAATTATTTCTCAGCAAATATTCAGGAAACTTTCCTAATATAATAGCTATCTGTGAATAAAAAATATATTTATATATTATTTATCATAACAGCTATTGTGGGTTTAGCATACTATTATAAAAACCATTACAATAAAATCCTAGCGGAAAATACTCCACAAAAATTATCTTTAGGGAATAATACAGAGAAACAAATTGAGGAAAATCCTCTATCAATTATATCTATGCGGAAAAAAGACTATCCGGTAAGCGAGCTTGTTATCGAACAGACTCTGCCTGCCGGTACTAATTACATCCAATATATCGCCTCTTATAAATCAGACGGGTTAAAGATATATGGTTTACTGACTATTCCTACAGGCATAAAACCGAAAAATGGTTGGCCTGTAATCATTTTCAACCACGGATATATTCCTCCGGATGCATATAAGACTACCGAGCGTTACGTCGCTTATGTAGCTGCATTAGCAAAAAATGGCTATATCGTCTATAAACCGGATTACCGGGGACACGGTAATTCGGAAGGCCAACCTGAAGGAGCATATTACTCTCCTTCCTATGCTATAGACACCTTAAATGCACTTTCTAGTTTAAAACGTTTTAAAGAAGCTGATCCGGAAAGAATCGGCATGTGGGGACATTCTATGGGAGGCAATATAATATCACGTGATATTGTAGTCGATACGAAAGATATGAAGCTCCACGGGCTTACGCCCGTGGTATCCTCAAATTCTTCGGCGAGCGAAATCCGCCGAAGCATTATCCTTCGACTCTCCTTCGACAAGCTCAGGATTCGCTCAGGGTATCCGCAATATCGCATTCATCCACGAGTATGCACTCGTGGTTTACTGCGAAGGCGGATAAAAGCAGCAGTCATCTGGGGAGGTGTGGTCGGTACTTACAACGATCTGATGAATAACTGGCAAAGAAAAGTCAGATATCAGCCTTCAACACGTGAACTATCACAAAGGAATAATTACAGAAAAACACTAACCGACCGATATGGTACACCTGACTCAAATTCTGTGTTTTGGAATTCAATTGATCCTACACATTTCCTGACAGATGTAACCACCCCAATTCAATTACATACCGGTGGAAATGACGAAGAAGTACCGGTAACATTCTCTGTCAACCTTAAAGACAGATTAGAAAAAGCAGGAAAATATGCGGAATATTACAACTATCCTGGTGGAGATCATAATATTTCTTCGCCGAATTTTGAACTGGCGATGCAAAGATCTATAGACTTTTTCAATAAATATTTAAAAGGAGGTGAGATAAATGAAAAATAACTTTTTTGTAATTGGCTTAGTTTCCGTTTTAGTAGGAATTGGCGGTTTTTTGGGAGGAATGAAATATCAGGAGTCTAAAACCCCTGTCTCGAATTTTAACAGACAATTTCAAGGTGGAAGCGGACAAGAAGGAAGACAAGGTGGGCAGAACACTCAAGGCCGGCTGGGCGGAAACTTCGGCAGACCAATTACCGGCGATATCATAAGCTTGGATAATGAATCCATCACGGTTAAACTTCAGGACAATAGCAGTAAAATTGTACTTCTTCCTGATAGTACCACAATCAGCAAAACCGACCAGGGATCAATAGCTGATTTAAAAACCGGTATGAAAGTCGAGGTATTTGGCAAAGACAATTCAGACGGCAGTATTACCGCTCAAAATATCCAGATAAATCCTATGTTCAGAACTGCAACAGACGGTGCATCTGCAAGATAATGGCATTATTTATAATGATATTCCACGGGCCTGAAGGCCCGTGGAATAAATAGCGTTTTAGATGATACAATATCCTTCCTAAGAAAATAATAGATCATGGGAAAAATGTTAGACTTCTTACCGATAAAATATAAGTGAGAAGGTATTTCCCAATACTGAGTTAGGGCTTTTGAATTACCGCCAGGGAATTTATTATATTTTCAGCTGTTTCTCAGTAAGAGAAACTATTTTATAATAAATAGTTAGATTATGATAAAAATATTTTTATACTGTGTTTTGTTATTCTTATTGTTTCCAAAACCAGCACAGGCTTATCTAGATCCGGGAACCGGAAGTTATGTCTTTCAATTACTTGTGGCCGGACTTCTAGGCAGTTTATTTTTTCTAAAATCCGCAGTAAAAAAGATTAAAAAACTGATTAGTGAAAAATTTACCCAGAAGATTTCCGAAAATCCTGATGAAAATAAATAACGTGGCCTCATCTTATAGAGATCCGAGCGGTTTTGTGTTTAAAATAAACAAAAGAATCCTCCGGCAGGTGAATTTCAACTATAGGGAAAATTATGACTTTCTTATGCGGTCCGGTCTTTACAACAGATTAATCTCTAACTCGCTACTTGTCCCCCATAAAGAAGTTACTATTTCTCAAAGTCAGCAAGCAGCTTATAAAATACTTGAACCCTGTCTTATTCCTTTCATCTCCTATCCTTATGAATGGTGTTTCAGTCAATTAAAAGATGCCGCTCTCCTTACGCTCCAGATCCAGAAAATATCTCTTTCATATAATATGAGTCTAAAAGATGCAAGTAGTTTCAACATACAATTTATGTCCGGAAAACCCATTTTTATAGATACTCTTTCCTTTGAAAAATATGAGGAAGGAAAGCCTTGGATCGCATACAGGCAGTTTTGTGAACAGTTTTTAGCTCCTCTGGCTCTCTCTGCTTATTCCGATATCCGTCTGATTAAATTACTGCAGACGCATATAAATGGTGTCCCTTTAGATCTCGCCGTCAAATTACTTCCATTAACTTCCAGATTGAAATTATCTCTGCTTCTTAATATTTTTCTTCATGCTAGAAGCTATAGGAGTTTGACCGACAAATCTTTGGATAAAGAAAAAATAAGGTCTTTTCGTAAAAATTCCCTACTGGGTCTTATTGAAAGCCTTGAAGATGGCGTCAAATCTCTGCATATAAAACGTAATAAAACTGTATGGTCTCACTATTATACAGATAAGACATGTTTGAATTATAATAAAAAATCACTCGGTGAAAAAAAATCTATTGTTAATAAGTATCTTTCTGTTCTTCATCCAGAATCTCTTTGGGATATCGGATCAAACACGGGAATATTCAGCAGGATTTCTGAAAAAATAGGAATACCCACCATATCTATAGATAATGACCCTTCTGTTGTAGAACAAAATTATCTTATGACAAAACAAAACGGCGAAAGAAATCTTCTTCCTCTTTGCATAGACATCATGAATCCCACACCCGCTATAGGTTGGGGGAATAAAGAACGTGATTCGTTTCTTTCGCGTCCCCTACCTGATACTATTCTGGCTTTAGCGATTATTCATCATCTAGCAATCAGTAATAATCTGTCTATCTCAAAACTGTCTCAATTTTTTGCTCATCTTTGTTCATCACTTATCATCGAATTCGTTCCTAAAGAGGATAAAAAAGTCCGCCTTTTATTGAAAAATCGCGCTGATATTTTTGACGATTATAATGAAAGTAAGTTTGAGAAAGAATTCTCCCGGTTTTTCACTATCAATCAAAAATCTAAAATCCCGGAATCAGAAAGAGTCCTCTACCTTATGATCAAAAAATGAAAAACATGAGAAAGATTACCAAATCTATTACTTTCATTCCTTTTGCGCCAATTCTCTTTTCCTTATCCTTTGTCCTGATTCTTTTTGCTCATAACATTGGTGAGCTTACTTTGCCTCGAATCCTTGTTCCGCTTCTTATCACATTCCTTTTTTCTCTGATAGTATATTTCTTTACGATAATTATCCTAAGAAATATAAATAAAAGCATTATTTACTCTTCAATCTTTTTAATTATATTTTTTTCTTATAGGGATGTTGTATTTTTTACTGGTAGTTTACATATCTTACCCTGGACTATAGATATCGGGAGTAACCATGTTATGTTCCTTGTTCTAGTGATTTTACTATTATATATATATTTACTAATTAAACGAGCAAAAAGATCCTTTATCCTCTTATCAAGATATCTGACGATAATAGCTGTTATCAGCACATTAATTCCATTATCCGGAATAATGCGATATGAAATTATTCGCAAACTGCAGAAAAGACCTGATAATCCCCTGGTTTTATCAAAGATCGATTCTATTTCTTTGGATAAAAATATTCTTCCTGATATTTATTACATTGTCCCGGACAGCTATACTTCAACGGGAAACTTAAAAAAATACTTCAATTATGATAACAGTCAGTTTGTTTCCTTTCTTGAAGATATGGGTTTTTATGTTGCTACCCAAAGCAGTTCCAATTATCCTAAAACATTTCTATCCCTTTCATCTTCCCTGAATATGGAATATTTGGATTATCTCTCTGTAAATATAAATTCTAACGATCAAACACTTACCGACCGGCTAATAGAAAATAACAATGTGGTCCGTTTGTTGAAATCTCTAGGGTATCATTATTACCAAATGGGATCCTGGTGGGGATCTACTCATTTTAGCCGTCTGGCAGATGAAAATTACATTATCGAAAAAAAAGTTTTAGGCGGAATTGGTGAATTCAACTACATGCTGATAAACTCATCTATGTTAAGTCCGTTTATTTCCCGTTTTATCCCGAAAGCTATAGTAGGTGAATCAGACGATGATAAAAGAGCAAGAATTCTTTACCAGTTCGAAGAGCTCCCGAATGTAGCAACACTACCTGGTCCTAAATTTGTCTTTACTCATATAATTGCCCCCCACGGTCCTTATGTGTTCGGTAAAAATTGTGAATACGTTTCCTATGAACTAATAAGAGAAAAATCAGAAGAAGAAAATTATGCCAATCAGGTAAGTTGCATAAATCACAAATTAGAAGAGGCAATCAGGTCAATAATAAAAAATGGTGCTAAACCTCCTGTGATTCTTCTACAGGCAGATGAAGGACCAAATTTATTAAACGGAAAGCTCATACCTCCGGATAATTGGAAAGAGGCAAACAAAGATTTGATGCGAGAAAAGTTTCCTATCCTATCCGCTTATTATCTCCCCGGTGTATCAAAATCTATACTGTATCCGTCTATCACTCCGGTAAATTCTTTCAGAGCGATATTTAATCTGTATTTCTCTGCTAATCTGTCTTTGCTTCCTGACAGGAATTACGTCTTTCTGGATACCAACCATTTATACGAATTTGAGGATGTTACAGAGGATTTGGAGGATTAAAATGAAATTTAAAAAAACTCTCATACTGATAGCAAGTATTATAATTTTAGGAGCGATAATTTTTCTTGTTTCAAATAAAAGCGCTAAAAAACAAGATATGGTACCTACTAACCCCCTGGTACCAGCTACCCAAACACCAATTAATATTACTGTCATTCCTCCCCAGGCAAAAATTACTAATGAAAGACTTAAAAATACTATTGATAAAGCCTTGAAAGAAGCCCAAGGAACTTATGGTATCGTTATAAGAAACCTAAATACAAAAGAAGAATATTACCTAAATGAACATCGTGAGTTTGACACTGCAAGTTTATATAAACTCTGGGTTATGGCAACAGCTTTTACTCAAATCCAAAGCGGACAACTTAAAGAGAATAGCATATTAAGCCAGAACATTCAGGTATTAAATAATAAGTTTAATATTGGTTCTGAATCGACGGAACTGACTGAGGGAACAATCACTGTGAGCGTGAAGGAGGCGTTAAATAAGATGATCACTATATCGGATAATTATGCTGCTCTCCTTTTGTCTGAAAAAGTGAGGCTCTCTAATGTCTCTGATTTTCTTAAGAAAAACGGTCTTATTGAATCACGACTTGGCGAACCGCCAAAAACAACTCCTTATGATATTGCACTTTTTTTGGAGAAGTTATATAAGAACGAGTTAGCCAATGAAGATAATACGCAAAAAATGATAGAACTTCTTAGTAGGCAAACTCTGAATAATAAACTTCCCAAATACCTTCCTTCTAACCTGTCTATTGCACATAAAACAGGAGAGTTAGGTTATTTTACCCATGATGCCGGGATAGTTTTTACCAATAAAGATGAATATTTAATTGTTGTTTTGTCCGAAAGTGATAATCCTTCTGGGGCAGAAGAACGTATTGCAGAAATATCCAAAGCGGTTTATGACTACTTTGAGGAAAAAGATATTGAATTGTAAACTGGATTTTATTCATATACTCACGTAACTCAGGTTTGCAACTGAGTTACTCAGTATGTACCCTTCTAATCCGCTTTTTCACCATACCGTGTCGCAAACCGGAGTAAGAAGGGTATACAAAGGAATATCATATTTTCCAGGTTTTCTGATACATCATTTAATTTACCACGTACATAAACTCCCAAATATTGGACTACTACCTTTTATTTGAGTACGACAAGACTCTCATATTTTCCTTAAGCATTTTATCAGTTTCAGTTCGTATAGTACGTGAATAAAGAATATTTAATTTGAAAGGGGGTGATAAATATAAATAAGAAAATTATTCTCTCGGCTTTGGTACTGACGATCGTAGGAGCAGGCATATTGGGAACAAGCAGGGTCTACGCCCAAAATACAAATGGTGGTCCCATGTCTACTCTGGCTCAAATGATAGCCGATAAATTCAATCTTAATAAAAATGATGTACAGACAGTTTTTGACCAATACAGATCTGACCGCCAGTCTCAAACGCAGGCTAATTTTGAGCAGAAATTAAGCCAGGCTGTAACAGACGGTAAAATTACAGAAGCCCAAAAACAGCTAATTCTAAGTAAGCATAAAGAATTGCAGGATAGTAGGGATACCAGCAGGTCAGATATACAAAATATGACACCTGAAGAGCGAAAAACTATTAAGGAGACTCAAAAGCAGGCTTTGGAGGATTGGGCAAAACAAAATAATATTGACCTTAAATATTTCTTTGGCGGACGCATGGGATTAGGTCATTTTGGAGGGATGAAAGGTGGGTGGGATACAAAATAAGAGACAACTTTCTTCCATGTCTTACAGCTTCCGGTATTAACCGGAAGCTGTCAATGTTTTTCAGGTCTTATAAATAAAATACGATAATGAAACATTATCAACCCGTAGATTTACTAAATAAGGGTTTACACTAAATCAAAGATATCGGAAGTCCAGTTTATTTTAACCATTCAACATAAGTACATCCTACTGCACATCTTTTTTCCTTGTCCCACTTATTTGTCGAGCACTTCTTCATTTTTTTACCCGATGAGGTGGTAAAAAGTACCAGTTTTTCACCACATTCGGGACAATCTTCCTCCAGGTTTTCGCTCGTACCGTTTATCCATTCCACATAATCGCACCCGCTCGCCTGCCTGGTTTTGGGATCCCAAGTGTTGGTGGAACATTTCTTCATCCGTTTATTGAAACGGGTAACAACAAGAAGAAGATCAGCACCGCATTTCGGGCATTTTTCCTCAAGCTTCTCTGGCTCGATTTGTAACCATTTGACGTAAGTGCATCCTTCTGTTGTCTTCGTATCTGCGTTCCATTGTCCTGCCGAACAGCGCTGTAATTTCTTGCCTGTTGGTGTGGCAACCACCTCACTTAATTTCGATCCGCACTTTGGACAAATTTCCGGAGATTGTACTTCTTCTTGTGTATTCATAATAAATTATTGTAAGTTAATAATTATTTGATTATATCTTTTATCTTTCTACAATATAAGGGGGTATATTATTTTCTCCCTGTACCAGTATCAAATGCTATTCCATTGCCTTTGAGACTGTATACAAAAGGGCATTTTTTTTACGATCTAGAATATTTCAACTCTGGTTCCCTTAGGTGCCCATTCATAAAGCCAGCTGGCAAAAGCCAGCGGGACGTTCACGCAACCATGACTTGCGGGGCTCCCAAAACGGTTGTGCCAGTAAGCTCCATGTATTGCATATCCCTGGTAAAAATACATTACATCCGGTACATTCTTATAGAAATACTTACCGTATGCTTTGGATTCTCCCTTCATTGTTTGAGAAGTGAGTTTATAGCGAATTTTGAAACTGCCCTTTACCGTTGGGGTTTTTCGGAGTCCTGTAGACACTTTGGTTTTGTCGATAATGTTACCTCCATCCCAGGCAAAAAGCATCTGTTTGTGTAGATCCACGGTAATCAGTTTTTCAGTAGTATATATGTCAGCGACCTGAATGGGATTCCCAAACAAGAAAAAGAGGAGAAAAAATAAAACGAAAACCTTTTTTTTCATTTAACTAAATATACCATAATCTCAGATTACATTATTCAAGTTTTTTTTACTTCCCTGGCAACAACCTTATCCAAAACATAGACTGCACATGGATTAATACCAATAAAGTCAGGATATTTTTTCTACTTTCTATGTAAGTTGATTCGCTTAAGGAAATCTTTTTTGGGCAAGTAGATATTGAAAAAGAATCAGTTGTTGTGATTTTTTATTAGTCACGAGTAGACTTTCGCAGGCTTTACCATCTTTGTCCCCTCTAGACGGTTGGTATCTTTATTTAATCCAACAGAATTAATGAAGAATCTTTGTACTTCTTCCTAGGTGAAAAATCATCAAAGTTATATTCATCTCTATACTTACCGCTGCATGTAGCCACGTTACCTGCTTTATCACACATCACTTTTGCGTTTTTTATGGAGATGATCCCAACAACAGCTTACCTAAATCCCAGTCATTGTTTGTGGCTTCCCAATCCGAATGCTCCTAATAAAATAGCTATAAATTAGTTTAACTATCTTTTTCGTACCTGTACTTGCTTCTGCTAATGGTTTAAATTTTGGAATAGACATGGAGTTTACCAAACTGGGTATAACATATAAACTGCAATAAGAATGAGTAAAAATATAACTGTGAAACGTGCAATTTTATTGCCTCTTATATTCAGAACTTTGCATTTGTTAGAGTTTAACTAGCACTGAGGCTGAAACAACGATAAAGATTCCTATTGAATTAAGTATAAAGGATAGAATAAGGAATTTAAATATCAATATTCAATCAATACAACGCAAAAGATTGGTTTTTTCTTACAGAATTATTTTATTTTCATTTACATTCAAGAAGTTATCCTGGTAATTTGTTATAATAATTTCAGGTTAGAAAAAAATGTACAGAATTTTTAAAATATTACTTATAATACTTATTCTAATTACTTTAACTGAAATCGTATATTATTTTTATGTATCTTACTATTCCAAAAAAAACAATTTTGCCCCAGAAACAGTTAATAGCAATCCGAAACCCTCAAATATTAATTCTCCGACAATGTTCCAGAAGAATTTATCAGATGAGAAATTTGAGGATATTATAAAATACTATTATGAATTGGTGAATAAAAACAGCGATGGTAATATTTATTTAGTTATTGAACAAAAAGCTTCTATTGGTAACATTATTATAAGAGACCGTGATAATTATTTGGTTATTAACAACAATAAAGGTGAAATTATCGGAGAATATTTTCTTGATAATAATATCAGTATTTACTCAATCAAAAACAATACAAAAATTCCAATATCTCCTAGGGACCTAAAATTAAATGACAAACTGACAATTAAGATCAGAAAAAATTTAATTACTAAACAGGAGTCTGTTGAGTTTGAAATAAACCCATGATTAAAAAAAAATTCCAATACCGAAAGCCGAAAATTATCACGAAAACTATATACTATAAATTATTTTATGATATTGAATTGTTTTCAACTGATGAGGGTTTATTGCTTGCAGATCAACCTGGCCATTGTAATGGTCTTTGCATGCAATGCGGTAGTGGTTGTTGGATGTGTTCAGGAGGTTCTGGGCATTGTCCCTAACTATTTGATTTACGAATTAATTTTAAAAGCTCCGCTCTGTTCTTAGGAAATTCAAGATAATAAAAAAAATTATACTTCTTTACAACAAGAAAAAGATTCTGTAGTAGCATATTTAAGAACACTTTCTCCAAGCAAAGTTGATGTGTAAGATTGATAATTATTTTCTCCTTATTAGTTATTTGTTTAATATTTGACTGTTTGGATTTCTTAATAAAAATAATATTATTCACCAAAAATTTATTTCTTGGGCTTTTAACCCCTAACCCTTTTTCATAAAATGGCGACTGGTAGAAGTACAATCCACTTTTATCCTCTCTAAGTATTAGAGTGTCATCGGCAATAATTTCATGTTTATTTTTCAAAAGCGTAACGATAGTTGATTTACCCGAACCACTAGAGCCTAAAAATAAAACAGCTTTATTATTTACCAAGCTTGCAGATGCATGAAAAAACATTCCTTTGTTTAGTGAAAGAAGCTTTAAAAGAGCATACCGCACAATGATAACCATCTCATGAATACTTATATTTTGGTAAGTAACAATTTTTGTTGGATTTTCTTCAAAAAAAAACAGGAAAACTCGATTTTTCCTGTGAGTAAGATATGGAGAAAAAGGAAATGCTTCGATTGTATAGTCAATTTTCTTTACTTTTTCTTTTGTTATAAAATCACGGAAGTGGTATTTAATATCTTGCTCAAGAGTATTGAATATCCCCTCTATCGGAATATTTTCATTTATAGTCGGAGAAAATTTAATACTTATGATAAAATCTGCAATTTTTAAGTTGATTAAGCTCATTTTTAATTTGTGGAGCTTATGATTACTTGTCATATTTAGGATTTAGAGACGGTTGTACTAGTCCAGTAATTCGGTAACAGTTATTAACTTTTCTTACGGTGTAATATTTTAAATCCTCCATGTCTTCTTATATGATTATACTCCAATAGAAAGTGTCCCAGATTCTTCACAAAATCCTGTTTAGTTTTATAGTAATTTGGTCTTAGGAATTCTCTATGGACTATTTTCCAAAATGCCTCAATCTTTCCATTGGTTTGGGGTCTGTATTATTTGGTATACCTATGTTTAACTCCAATACTTTGTATACTCACGTAACTCAGGTTTGCCACTGAGTTACTCAGTATATACCCTTCTAATCCGCTTTTTCACCATACCGGGGGTGCAAACCGGAGTAAAAAGGGTATTAACCAGTTCAACAAAATGACCACTCTTGCTTTTATTCTCGCAGAAAAGTACAAAACCAGATTACTTTCATTGGACGAAAATCCTTAGTTGATTCACATCACCTCTTTGATGTTCCCTAATTCTGATTTTGATATTTGGAGTGGATCCGGTGTAAATCGAGTTATTCGAGAGTTTTAATAGATAGACGAAATACATTGTATTCTTCACCCTACGCGTCCTTCGCTTTTCCAGCCATCAGATGATACACTTCGCATTAAATTGCTAAATGTAAAAAATCTAAATTTTTGCTTTATAGTTCTAACAGAAGGCTACGCGAAACCCCGCAAGCGGGATGAAGTGTAACGGAGGACCATTTACAGTATTAAAACCTTCTGTTTGGCTTCGTTTAATTTACCGTTATATTCTCCCTTTACTACACCAAACACTGTTTATTTATCGCTTTCAGTGCTTTCAAATAGACATTTTTCACTCCATTATTTTTTTCTCTTTTCAGTATTACTCCTATCTTTAGAATTAGACTAGCACGAATATTAAGGTTGTATTTTGCAATCTCTCCCAAAGCTAAAGCCGCGCTCCATCTCACAACTGTTCCTTTGTCTTTGGTATTCAACATCAGCTTATCAACAGCTTTTGCTGCCCTTTCCGGGTATCTTTGGGAAACATTGGCAATAACTCTGGCGGCTTCCCACCTAACTCGTGGAGAATCCTGATAATCCAGGAATTCAATAACTGTATCAATCATGTCTTCTGCGATACCCGGATCATCTTTTGAAATATATTCCAAAGACTCCATCAAGACTCCCTTTTCCACCTTAGAGCCTGCTTTTAACGCTTCTTTAATTTGAAATAACAGTTTTTTATCCTTTCTTATCGCTTCAGAAATCTCAAACAGCAATTGTTTGCTGTTTTTCTTTGAATTTCTGATTTCATCAAGTATGTTCATATAATTATTTTTATCACCAAAGCCGGAAAATACATTACCATTAATTCATCGATTTTGACTGTTATACAAGGCTATCTTATGAAGCATAACTTAATATTAAAAATAACCATTTTCAGTGTTAGAACCTATTTTGCTTCCTTCGGTTCACTTAATTATGCCTATAAGATCTAATTAAATAAACACAAATCCTCATCAGCAACTGCATAACTTCTTTTCTTTATAGGTATTATACCCTTCCTTAAACAGAAACATCGAGATAATTACTCCTGCAACCGCATCACTCCACCAGATATGAAAGAAATAGTTTAATCCTAGACCGATAAGCATTGTTATTGACATCCATATACAGGCAAGGGTCTGTTTAGAGTCAGCAACCAGACTTCTTATATGATTCTTCATCCCCAGGTTGATTTTGTTTCTATATAGGCCGATCATTACTATAATTGAGATGATAGCAATAATTATGCCAAATACACCTTGTGACGGAGGCTTCTGTTCGACGAGTTTGATTATCGATTCATATAAAACATAACTTCCAAGGATAAAAAAGGTATATGAGATGAGCCTAATTGCTTTTTGTTCAGTTTTATCAGTATGACTATTTGAGATGTGACCGCTTTTGGTAAATTTCCAAATCAAAATACTTCCTGACAGGCTTTCTATGAAACTATCAAGACCGAATCCAACTAGGGAAATGCCCCCTGTACTTACTCCAACAAATATGGAGAGAATTCCTTCGACAATATTATATATAACAGTAAAGTAAGAAAGTTGTAGTGCTTTTTTATGAAGTTTTTCTGACATGGAAATTAAAATGAGATAGCCTTGTCTACCCCGATATTCTTATTAATAAGTTACTTATTCTATCATCTAGGTAGAGTTTATTCCCAAAATACCATAGTGATATGGAGGGAGAGGAATTATCTTTTTTTTCAAATTAAAGCCTGCTTTTTTCAACCAATCCTGAATCTGTTCAGGACGCGGACGAATACTCATTGGTGGACCACGGGGTGTTGTAGGATCAGGAATCCAATGAATGATGGCAACTTTTCCTTTTGAGGTAAGATTCCTTTTTGTTTCAATTAAAATCTTCAGCGGATCTTCTGCGTGGAGGATATTAAATAGCATCACAAGATCACAGCATGAGTCGGCTAAATCTGTACCATCGACCATAAAATCTCTTTGAATTACTTTTACATTTCTTAAGCCTGATTGTTTGACTTTTTCTTGTGTCATTCGTAGCATGTCTTTTTCGATGTCAATCGCATATACCTTGCCTTTAGTTCTTTTTGCAACAGGAATGGTAAATGTTCCATAACCGCAACCCAAATCAGCTATGTTTCCGGCTACATTTTTGATGCCTAAACTATCCAAAATGACTTCCGGATCAAAAAATGTATCCCACATCATTTCATCGGGCATTCCGCTTTCTCTAGTTTTCATGAATTCTCCAAGTAAGACTTATCTTAAATTTTTTTTCATTTCCTCAAATTCCTTTTTATTGATTTCTCCTTTAGCATAACGTTCTCTGAGTATATCAATTGGCGTTTTACTTTCTTTTGAAAAACCACCATTTAAATATCGAATAAGGGCAATTACTCCAAGAATTAGAACTATCCAGAATAAAAGCATTGGTATCCATGCTAAGACACCAAACCCACCCCAACCCATCATATTATTCCAACCACCATAACCCATCATAGGATTACCACCTCCCTTCCCGGTATCACAACAACTACCTCGTTTACCCCAAGTAATATGCATTTGTTCTTCCCCCTGTTCTCCCGTCATTGATTTCATCATATTGTTCATCGCGATATGTCTTGATGTATCTCCGATAGATTGACCCATAAAATATTCGCCAATTTTCTCGAAATCTGCATCTTTAAGCTCTGAACAGGTAACTGTTTTGTTGTTTAGACTGTCCAAAAGCTGTTTACCTTCTTGTTCTTCCTGTTGCTGGCTTTGAATTGCCGCATTATCGGGAGATGAACCTGAGAAACCCATCATTCCTTGAGCAAAAGCTACGGATGGTGTTACTGTCAAAGTGAACAAAAAAAGTATAATGAATAATAGCTTTTTCATAAGATTATTTACTTTTATCAATGATTCCTCTAATAATTTCATCAACTTCTTTAGGTAGTGAACCAAGATTGGCTTCTGGGAAAAATTGAGTTAGGATTATCGGTCTCATTCCTGAAATGTATGTTTTTCCGTCTTTTCGGTACACATTTATTTTACAGGGAAAGCAAAGACCAATCTTCATGTCTGCCTGTAAAGCGTTATAGGCATTTCTGGCATTGCAAATCTCAATTATCTTAAAGGATTCAATAGTAAAGTCCTTTTCAGCTAAAGTTTTCATAACGTCATGGATAAAAAGAACACGGAAACCTGCGTTTTTAGTCTCCTGCTCAACTGTTTTTACTGCTTCGTCAAAAGTTTTGTTTGTAGTAACGGTATAATCAAAATTCATAATTTCACCCTTTCTTAAAATGTTAATACCTTATCGCTTGCCGTAATTAGAGTATAAAAATCTTCCAGTCCTCCGATCGGGCAACAGTCAGTACTTTGCTGGTTTCTCAACTTCATACAGGTTCCGCAAGCCACTATTTTCGCTTTGTCTGATTGAAGGAAAGTATCAACCTGTTGTTTGATGTTATATTTCTCGTTACTCGACTGATCATATTCTACCCCTTCCCCCATAAGAAACACGTTTACTTCGTCACCTTTTTTCAAGGCAAGATTGGCAAGTCTTAGAGCGTTCCAATTGGTTTCAGCGTTTTTTGTGGATAGAATGATTGTAAATTTCATAATAATTATTTCTTTCCGAATACTTTTTTATAACCGATAAAAAAATGATTTATGAGTGATTGAGTTTGTTTAAGGCTGATATATGCTTCGTTCAAAGTTCCCTTTCCTTTTCCTGTAATCTCGTATTTCCTTTTATTCGGACCAATGTTTCCTTTTTCCCAATCAGATTTAATCCATTGATTTTTTTCCATTTTTCTTAATGTCCTGTACAGATTACCTATATCTACCTTTTCTCCACAATGCTTTTCCAATCCTTCCATCAATCCATATCCATGTGATGGATTTTTTGACAATAAAAGGAGAACGCAGGGTTCAACGAATCGTTCTACATATCCGAAATTGCGGGGTTTTGAAATATCTTTTCTCATATCTATATGTAAATATCATATAGTAAGCCATCAAATTGTCAAGTGAGTGGATATTGTATGTAAAAGATGAAGCCAAAAAATGAAATCCTATTCTAAAACACTACCATTTACAGTGTTAGAACCTAAAATGAGTTTTGAGGGAATATGGGGTTTAGTAGCTAAATTATTATCGGAATTATATTCTTTATGTCTTTTTCTTAAATCGGAGGCGTACCCGATATAAAGACTATTTTTATTTTTGCGAAAAAAGTTTTTCTGTACCAAAGTATCTAGTATTTCTACCGGTCTTTTTTTTGGTAACTAAATTTTGTCTCATTAATAATTGCAAATCTTTTAATGCTGTAACTTTACTTACTTTATAAAGCTTAATATGAGATGATGGTGTCACGTAATGATCTTGTCCTTTTATCAATAAATACCTTAATAATTCTGTTTGTCTATCGTTTAATTGATATTTAGCTTCAAGTACGCCTTCAATAACAGTATTTTCTTCAACTTTTCTGTGTATATATTCATCAAAATTTTTCATAGCCAAAATTAGTTTATGCATATGAAAATCATAAAAATATGTAATGTCATTATCATCTTGTTCTGAATAAACAAAAGCCATGCCATACTGTATATATGCGTTTTTAATTACTAATGATATTGGCAAATATTGAATCGCCCAGTAACCCTTTTTCAAAAGATACCAATAAAATAATGTACGTGCAATTCTGCCATTTCCGTCATAAAAAGGATGAAGATAGCCTACCCAAAAATGTAGAAAAATCGCCTTAATCACTGGATGTATAAATCCTGCTTTATCTTGATCATTAGCAAAATCAATAAGTCTAGGTAATTCCTCTCTTACAAATGCCTCTTTGGGAGGAATATGATAAATATAATTAGTACCATCATTTACACTAATGCCATCTCCGTCAGTCCTCAGTTTACCGATTTTATCTTTTTCTAAAGTGTCTTTTGCTATAAGTGCATGCAACTCCATTAACAGATCTATTGACATTTTTTGATCTTTATACTTTTCATTAAGTGCCTGCATTGTTTTATAATTATTTACAATCATACGTTCTGACTTATCTCTAGGTGATCGATTTTCAAGTAGCATTTTTTTAGCAATTGGAGTGGTGGTAGCCGCTCCTTCTAATTGACTAGAGGCAATAGCTTCTTCGATGATGCTTTTAGTTAATAATCTTTGCTTTCCGAAAGGCGTTATTATTTGGGAGTAATGTGAAAATATTTCTCCACCTAATTTAACGTCTATTCTGTTTAACAGTTCATCCGCAGAAAAAGGTCTCCTCCATATGAAATATTCTCCTGTTTCTGATTTAATTGATGTTTTTCGAGATGATATCTTTCTAACTTGTTTGATTAACCACCAATATTCCTCGATACTTAGTAAAGTTGGAGGTTTTTTATATTTAATTGTATCCCAATAGTAATAGTTCGGTTCTGACGCTTTATTTACTGCTTCTCCATATTCTTGAGTATCTTTAGAAAGAAGCTCTAAAACCTTAGATGGTATTACTAAATTTAAATCTGGCTTGTCTAGTTTAAAAAATTCCATAAGTAAATAATAGGTAAACTAAAGGTATATACTTTACCTATTCTAACTAATCCGGGTAACCAAGTCAAGCACAGGTAAACAATTGGTAAATGATTTACCTTTTATCTTCTAAAACATGGTAAACTACCCCTCATATGTTAAAAAAACAATCCTGCCGTCAACTATTACAGGACTTGCTCCAGGTGTGGAGAAAAACTCGTTAAAAATGGTAAAACCAA
>Ga0210018_1000038_pt1 | contig 52349 bp, 70 predicted proteins | sample CryGeyCG2014_010_2_FD_183967 | JGI IMG/M metagenome (GOLD analysis project Ga0210018, IMG submission 183967) | Groundwater microbial communities from aquifer - Crystal Geyser CG09_land_8/20/14_0.10 (SPAdes) (version 2) | ecosystem: Environmental > Aquatic > Deep subsurface > Groundwater | place...
TTTAGGGTAGATCCGGTTTCACGAGCAACGATCTGCCAGGGAACAAGATTGGAGTGATGTTCCATCACGGTTGTAAGAATCTCGTCTCCTTGCTTCAAATTTCTTTTCCCCCAGGCGTAGGCTACTAAATTGATCGCTTCGGTAGCGTTTCTAACAAAAACTACCTCCCGTTCACTTCTGGCGTTAATAAAACGTGCCACCTTTTTTCTCGCCTCTTCGTAGGAATTAGTCGCTTCCTCAGCCAAGGTATGAATCCCGCGATGGACGTTGGCGTTGTGACGACGGTAATACTCAGAGACGGCCTTGATCACTTGCTTGGGCTTTTGAGAGGTAGCGGCATTATCCAGATAAACCAAGGGTTTTCCATTAATCTGGCGGGAGAGAATCGGAAAATCCCTCCTAATCGCTTGAGTATCTATCATCCGGTTGCTCCCTTCATTTTTAACTGAATTAGCTGGTTAATCTCAACTGCAAACTCCAAAGGGAACTCTTTGATGATCGGTTCAATGAAGCCATTAACGATCAAACCTGTCGCCTCCTCCTCATCCAACCCCCGACTCCTAAGATAAAAAAGCTGCTCCTCCCCCACTTTTCCCACCGTCGCCTCATGTCCCACGGCAACATCCTTCCCCTTAATCTTTAGACTGGGAAAAGTCTCCGCCTGAGAAGTTTCATCCAGAAGAAGGGCATTGCAGCGCATGTTACCTTTGGCTTCTTTTGCTTTCTCTGCTACCTGAAGAAGACCACGGAAAACATTCTTTCCCCCACCCCGGCTAATGCTCTTCGCCAAAACCCGCGAAGAAGTCTGGGGTGCCAAGTGAAAAACCTTCGCCCCAGTATCCAAAACCTGCCCCTCCCCCGCCAATGACAAAAGAAGATGGTCTGCTCTTGCTCCCTTTCCTCGAAGGCAGCTTGAAGGATAGAGCATTGTCACGCGACTTCCCAAAGACCCCGAAACCCACTCGATCACCCCTTCCTCTTCAACAAAGGCACGTTTGGTGGTCAGGTTATAAACGTTCCTGCTCCAGTTTTGGGCGGTTGAGTAACGAACCCGCGCACCTTCTTTAACAATCACCTCAACCACCGCTGCATGTAGAGAATTTTCGGAATAGATCGGCGCAGTACAGCCCTCAACATAGTGAACAAACGAATCCTTGTCAGCAATAATTAGTGTTCGCTCAAACTGGCCAAACCTTGCGCTCTCAATCGCAAAAAAAGCATGGAGAGGGAGGCTTACCTTAACTTTTGGGGGAATGTAGATAAAGGACCCCCCACTCCAAACGGCGGAGTTGAGGGCGGCAAACTTATTATCGTCTGGGGCGACAACCGTCCCAAAGTACTCCTTGATGATCTCGGGATACTTTTGCAGCGCCTCATCCATACTAAGAAAGATAACTCCCTGTTTCGCTAACTCCTCCCTCAATGAACCGTAGACCACCTCACTTTCATACTGAGCGGAAACTCCTGCCAAATACTGCTGCTCCGCCTTGGGAATACCAAGCTTTGTATAGGTCTCTCTAATTTCAGAGGGAAGATCTTCCCAGCGGCGTGCTGATCGGTCAGTCGGACGGACATAGTAGCAGATCTTATCAAGTTTAAGGGGTGAAAGATCTGCCCCCCAGGTTGGAAGCGGTTTTCTCTCAAAAATCCTCAAAGCTCGAAGACGAAACTCCCGCATCCACCGGGGTTCACTCTTGATAGCGGAGATCGTTTTCACAGTATCGGTGTCAAGACCTTGTTTGATCCGGAAGGAGCGCTGATTCGGCTTACCTTTAACTTTCTTTCTGGCCATAGCTTTCATAACCCCCTTTTTCAATCTTTTTAGCTAAGCTTACTCCTCCAGACTCAACGATCTTACCTCCAACCATTACATGAACAAAATCTGGCTTTAGATACTTGAGGATCCTCGGATAGTGGCTGATCACCAGAACTCCAGTTCCGCCTTTAATCAAACCGCCAACTGCCTCTCCGAAAAGCTTTAGCCCGTCAACGTCTAATCCAGAATCACTCTCATCAAAAACGGCGAACACCGGTTGCAGCGCAAGGGCTTGGAGAATCTCCGTTCTCTTCTTCTCACCCCCAGAGAGTTCAAAGTTCAATTCCTTCCCAAGGATCTTATTCTCCAACCCAACCGCACGAGCTAACCTCCCACCTAAACCTAAAAGCTCCCGCGCCGTTCCTGACCATCCCTGCACCCGCGCTGTTTCCCGCAGGAGATCAAAAAGGGAAATTCCCTCTATCCCAACGGGATATTGAAAGGCAAGAAAGAAGCCCAGGCGAGCTCTTTCTTCTGTAGGAAGATCATTTAACTTCTGCGAACCAATTTTAATTTCCCCTGAAGTAACGCGATAGTTTGGATGCCCAGCCAAAGCATACGCCAAGGTTGATTTTCCCGCTGCATTCGGACCCATCAGCAGACGCAGTTCCCCTTTCCTAATGGTGAGACTAAGGTCTTTTATGACTTCTTTCTTCTCAATGGCAACGGATAAACGCTCGATTGTAAGTGATTTAGCGTGCATAAACAGGACTGAGGCGGTAATCCTTAGTAAGAAGGTCAGAAAGAGTTGTTTCCCTTAAATCTCTATGAACTTTGCGTTGGAAATCAAGCCAAAAGCTACACATCTCACAGGAAGAATTCAACGGGCATTGCTTTGGGCTCTGACAACTAACTATCTGGATTGGCCCTTCAAGAGCCTCCAGAATCTCGGTGATGCTGATCAGATCCGGACGGCGGGCGAGAAGGTAACCACCTTCCTTTCCGCGTCTTGCCACTACCAAACGAGCTTTTTTTAAAGCAATCATCAGCTGCTCAAGGTAGGAAAAGGGAAGATGACAGGAGGAAGCAACCCTGGAGAGAGAAACAGGGTTTTGGTCACGATTTCTCGCCAGCTCCATCATTACCAGAAGCCCATAGTCAGCACGCGAGCTAAGCAGTTTTGCCATGCCAAGATAATTCCTACCAATTTAGTAGGACTTTGTCAACTAACTTATAGCTGTTAGGAAAAGATGGATAGAATCGAAAACGGTAGTTTGTATGGGGAAAATGTGTTAAAATTTACCTACCGCTTTGGGAGGTAGTGGACGCGATTTTCAAATCGCTAACACTCCCTCCTTGATGGGAGGTAGTGTAACGGTAACACACCGGGCTCTGAACCCGTTAATCTAGGTTCGAATCCTAGCCTCCCAGCCAGCACGGGCACCCTAAGGTGACCGAGGTCCCTATTTTCAAGCGAAGCGAGAAAAGAAGATTGTGGAGCGAAGCGAAACGTCTTATTTTGCCCACTGTTACCTGCAAATCTCCAGATTTTCCTGCACAGAACCATTTTACCTCGTGAGTAGATTGGCGAGGGGCTAGGGATTGGCGTTTATTCAGGTGTGGGAGTTTCCGATGGAGTTGGAGACTCAGATGGCGAAGGGCTTACAGTGGGGAGAGGATTTGGGCTTTTAGGTAGAAGTTCCGTGTTTCTGGCGTCAGAAACTACAAGGGTTCTTGCAGACTTGTTGTATTTTCCTGCTGCAAAAATTCTTCTTCCTACAAATCCCGACAAGTCGATATTGTCTGGCACCTCTAGTGCAATTGCCTCCGATGATGTGGTAACTAGATAATATTTGCCGGTCGTTTGGGAGTATTGGAGAGTTCCAGTAAAAGCTGTTTCCCTCCAAGGGTCTGGTGTCGGAAGGGTAATGTCTTCCGGAATCGGCTTAAAGAAAGGAACACTAAATGGCAGAACAAACTGCCCTACGCCAAAGGCTAAACTGGAAACAACGATAGCAATTGCTAACGCGGTTAGGGGTCTGACCCTAAAACTAAGAGAAATACCTTCGTTGCCAATTATTCGGTTCCACCATCTTTTGATGTAAGTAAGCGGGTTTGTGACCTTAACGTCAATTAAAGGGGGTTCGGTGTCGTTGGCGGGATTAGGCATTAATACCAGTTTAGTAATAATTTAGAAGTGATGCAACAAGTCCTAGTCCCCTCTCTGGCGCATAAAGCGTTGGGTTTATGGTAGTGAGGTTAGAAATTTTGTTTACAAGCTGCCCAACGATCCTAGGATAAAAAGTCCTAGCCAAGCAAAAAACAACAATGACAATATAGAAATAATAATGGAAGTTAATAAGGGGAGTTTTAGTTTCTTTCTTGAAAGTAAAAGTCCGGCAACAAACCCAAAAATTGTCAGTCCCCAAAAAATGATGCTGTTAAATAAAATAGACATATTACCCCCATTATAACGAAACACAAGTTCGGACGAAGGCCTTACGGATTTCAGATATATAAGATTTAAATCTGTCTATCCCGGTAGACGGTGGCTCGCTGGCTGGGACGATTTTCGAACAGCAAATTGGTTGGAGTTGGTTAAACATCCAGAAACGGCAATGGAACAAACAAAACAAATATTAGCCCTATCTGCTGAAGGTTGACTTGATGTTACCAGTGTAGTTCTTTTTGGAAACCAATTTTCCCCATCTATCGAAAATATCCTCCTCAAAGATGTTGCCAATTCTCTCTTCTTGAAAAACATCACCATCATCGACAGGCATAAAAACAGTCCCATCAGGATTAATAAAGAAATAGGCTTTGTTCATTTCTTTTCTTTTATAAACCACGACCTTAAAAAATTTCGAAAAATCTTTTTTAAGTCTTTCAGTCGCCTCATCAAAATCTTCTTGCGCAACTTCCAAAAGATGCCTATTTCTTACTGCATTAAGGTTTTGAGGAATAAACTGGTAGATTTTCCAAATATCAACTGGGTATTTTTTCAACAACTCACCAATTTCGCTTAAAGCCTTAATGTTTTCTTGGGTAGCCACGGTTCCTATACGAATCATCGGGCGTTTATCTCTCTTAAAGTAGTCCAAGGCTCTTAAAACCGCCTTGAGGTTGCCCTGGTTACGATAGCTCCTATCTGGAAAATCCACAGGCATAGCCAGCTCATCGATATTGTCTGAAATCAACCTTTTATATTTGAAGAAAAAATCACCATTAGTTTCCAGGAATATCTTAAAACTATACCTTTTCAATTCGCCAACAATTTCCTTAAAATCTTCTCTTAATAGAGGCTCGCCGCCTGTTAAAAGAACTGCCTTAATGCCTTTCGAATAAAGCAATCTAAAAAGCCTTGTTAATTCAGAAAAACCCATTTCTTCAACATTTTTTGAGGCAAAACACAGTTTGCAATTATTGTTACATCTGGACGTAACCCTGAAGGTGGCTACTTTAAGAAAATCTTTCATTGCTACCTAATAATACCGCGGGACTTCTAACAAAAACTATCAATTTCACAGGTTCACAAAATGAAAAGTCTTTTGTAATCAAAAAAGCCCAATATACAGGGCTTTTTAGGTGCTGGCTCCCCGGGGAGGATTTGAACCCCCGACCTAGCGCTTCACCTTTTTTATACTGTCTCATCCCAGTAGTAAATATCCGAGGCCTAAGAGGTCTCGGCTTTCTTCGGACTTCGGCCTCAGAACCTTTGCTTTCCTCCCGTTTTCACCCGAGGGCTGAGAGCCCTCGGCTCTCAACAGGATTAAAGTAGAACAAGGTTCACTACGGGACAGGTTTGTCTTACTTCGACTTCGCTCAGCATAAACTACTTCGACAGGCTCAGTGCAAGCCATTTAGCCCCGAGGTTATACAATGGACTATAAGGATTGAGTGGGTCCTGACCGGCACGCTCAGCCATTTGACAGCACGTAAGGTGTATGTAATAATCACCTAAACAGCTATGAGGGGGAGAATGGGCCCTCTCAGTGTTATGGAACACTAAGCTGGTAGAGCAAACGCGGTTAGTGTTGCAAGTAGCTCTACCCGGAAGCAGACCGTTATCAAACTGTGGGGTATCACTGCTTTGTCAAGTATCCCTAAGGCCTAATCGGTAACGATTAGGTAAAACAGGGTGGCACCACGGGGTGTCCGAAGGAAACCTCGTCCTTGTTTGTCACTTAAGAGTGGCAGGATAAGTACGGGGTTTTCTTATTTGAGAGTAGATAAACCAATCCAAAAAACTTAAAAACGGGGAGGAGAGAGATGCAAAATAGGTACTCTATTGAGGCTATCCTAAACCCAAGAGAAACTCTAAGTGAGTTGGAACAGCAAACGTTGTTAGAAAGCCTCATTCCTGTAACTAGAGACGGTTTTGGGACACCAGTTGAGACTGACGATATTAAAAACCATGTCCTTGGGGTTGATGCCATCTATGTGGCGAGATTCTCTGGAGGAGCTGTTGGTTTCGGTTCCTTTGATCATCTTTGCATCGCGGGAGAAAGAGTACTCTATTTAAGTGGGACTGTCTTTGAAAGCAGACATCAAAAGAAGGGTTTATTGGGGAAGATCCTAGATCAAGCGATCACAGATGCCAACTGCAGATATATCGCAACCCGAACCCAGAACCCTGTCATATATATCTGCTTGCTGAGAAGGTGTGCCGTTCTTTATCCTGGAGGCATTGTAAAACCTCCTGAGCCTTTCAGAAGTATTGCCCTAGCAATAGCCCAAAGGCTTGGGATGAAGAGTTTTGACCCTGAAACCTTCGTTGAGGTCGGAACCTACGGGGGATGTATGACGGCTACTGAACCTCGCTATGAAGGGGAAGAGAGGAAAGCTACAGAAACCTTTGCCAAAATCGGCCTTAAGCCGGGAAGAGGTGATGCGGCTATCTTTGTTGGTCAATTGCAAAACCCCTTGGTTCTATGATAGGCCAAGGGGTTTTCTTTAAAATTAAAAGTGGAACTAGTTTAGCTTTCAAAAACGATGGTGAATTATGGTTGACAGAAAGAGACTTAAAAGAAATTTTTTGAACCTTACAAAAATCGGAAGTCCCTCAGGAAAAGAAGGGACGGCTTTAGAATTTGTCAAAAAAGAGCTACGCACCCTTGCCATCAATTTCGGACAGGACAAGGTCGAAAATATTATCGCCAGAACAACTGGTGAGGGGAAGCCTATTTTAGTTTGCACCCATCTTGATACAGTTGAACCTTGCTTTGGGGTTAAACCGGTTCTCAAGAATGGTGTATTTAAAAGCGGTGGAAAAACAATCCTCGGAGCCGATAATAAGGCGGTTGTTGCCGCTATTCTAGAATTTCTAAAGATTTTGAAGGAAGACAATCTTAAAACCTGTCCGTTGGAAATTATCTTTACGGTTCAAGAAGAATTTGGTTCCAAAGGTGCTTCGGCTCTTGATTTTTCCAAACTTAGAGCGAAAAGAGGAATCGTTTTCGACCGTCCAGGTCCCTTTGGGACGATAACATCGGCCGCTCCTTTTTATTACACAATCGATATTGAGATTAAAGGAAAATCCGTACATGCTGGTCTTGATCCTCAAAAAGGGGTTAACGCAATCACAATTGCTGCCTCTGCAATCTCCAAACTTAAGCAAGGAAGGATTAACAAAAATACAATCGTGAATATTGGAAAGATTACGGGAGGAGAATCAAGAAATGTAGTTCCAGGTAAAGTTTTTATTCAAGCTGAAGTTAGAAGTTTGAATAATCAAAGAGCGCGGAGTGAAATGAAAAAAGTAGTAGAAGAATTCAGAAAAACTTCTGAAGATGATGGAGGAAAAACAAGTTTTAAAATCCTAAACCCCGCTCAGGGATTTAGGGTTAAAAAAGAGGATGAATTTGTTAAAAAAGTTAAGCATGAGATAAAAACCCTTGGTTTTACACCAAAGTTCTCACCAACTTGCAGCGGGAGTGATGCTAATATTTTGAACAACCGTGGAATTAAGACTCTAAATCTGACCTATGGCGCTCGCGAAACGCACACTACCAGGGAAAGTATTGCTCTAAAGGATTTGGAAAATATCGTTAAACTGCTTCTTAGAATATTTGCAATACAAAAAGAGCGCACTGACTGAAACTCAATCGGTGCGCTCTCCAACAGTACTCAAAACACTACTCCCCAAAGGTAGGTGATGATTGGGGCAAGGGGAATCGCTAACAAGAAGTTTCCCACGTCGATCTTCTTGATTCCGGATACATGTATACCCATCGCCATAATCAAAACCCCACCAACGGCGGTCATTTCTACGATCATCGCCTCGGTTAATATCTGCCCGACCCAGGAAGATGCAAACGTGATTGCACCCTGGAAAAGGAGAACAGAGAATGCAGAAAACAACACTCCCACTCCCATTCCGGCGGCAAATACTACCGTCGCGAAGAAATCAAAGATGCATTTTGTGTATATGAGGTTGCAGTCCCCGGTCACCCCTGCCTGAATAGGTCCCATTATTGCTAATGGGCCAATGAGGGAAACAACGCTTGCCGTTACAAAAGCATTGGTGAAACTATCCCCTTTCCGATGGGGTACCAACCTCTCCAAAAAACGGGTATGTTTTTCGAGCCAGCCACCCACCTTATCGAGGCGGCCTTGAAGGCACCAAAGGCACCCCCAAAGAAACCCTAAGGTGGTTGCGATAAGCACAATTAACGGGTTTTTCGTTCCTAGATAAAGGGAAACTCCAATTGGTATCGCTGCGAGACCAAGAGCCTCCTTAACTGCGTCTCCGTACTTCTCGGATAATCGGCCTCTTAGACAAAGACCAATTACCCCAGCGACGAGAACAACTACCGTGTTAACAATTGTGCATCCCATTGTCTCCCCCCTTCTTCTTAGGAGAAAATCGAAGGATAGTTAAGGTGCATCGCCTTACGCACGGCGGCCATTGTGACTTGTCCAACTTCACGAGCGTACTCTGTGCCTTCACGGAGATATTTCCCCAAAGGCATCTCCTCTGCTTCAGCACGCCTTTTTCTGATGGGATCGAGGAAAGCATTGAGCACTTCAACAAGATTCTGTTTGCACTCAACGCAACCTAACTCACCCAACCGACAGCGCTTTGCACGCTCATCAAGTGTTGCCAAGTTACCAAAGGCTTGGTGGTAGAGGTATACTGGACATCCTTCTGGATGGCCAGGGTCACCTTGCCGAGCCTTTTTGGGATCGGTGAACATCCTCATCACTTGCCGCTGTACCGTTTCTGGGACATCCTTAAGTTGGATTACATTTCTCAAGGACTTACTCATCTTTGCTTGGCCATCAGTCCCTGGTAGACGACCTACCTTCCCCACTTTAGGAGTACACCCAAGAAAGACTTTGCCGTAACGGCGATTAAACCGCCTGGCAATTCGGTTAGTCCCCTCAAGATGGGGTACTTGATCCTCCCCTACCGGCACAAGCAGCTCATCTTCCTTTCCCGGTGGGTAGGGGGTAAAAAGGAGGATATCCGCTGCTTGGCTGACTGGGTAACCCATGAACCCTACTGTCGGTTCAGAACCAAGACGTTTCCTTTCTTCTTTGATGGTAGGGTTTCTTTCTATCTCGGAAAAAGGAACCAACATCGAAAAGTAAGTAGTAAGTTCGGTGAGTTCTGGAACTCCACTTTGAAGAACAAAGTGGACGTTGGGCCGGATGGGATCCAAACCAACAGCGATCCAGTCGAGCATCACCTCTCGAACCGCCTCTTCAATTACCGCTGGCTGATTAATGTGGGTTGTTAAGGCTTGCACGTCAGCGATTAGGAAGAAGCACTCATAGTCGTCCTGAAGAGGTATCCACTGACTGAGCGCTCCAACATAATGTCCCAGATGCAGTGGGCCAGTTGGGCGGATACCAGTAAGAACTCTTTTGGTAGCCATCTCTCTTACCTCCTACTCTATCAGATTTTTAGGGTGCCTAATTTACTCAAGAGCACCGGCGGCGGGATTCGAACCCACGCTTTCCGTTTTGGAGACGGATGCTCTCACCTAGCTAAGCTACGCCGGCTCGTTTTAGGGGCAGATTATCTTAAAAAGGCGCTTTAGGCAGGGGAATTTGGCGGAATTTTCTTCCACTCACTTTCCAGTATGAATGGCCGATAGTCGTTTGTCAAGTGAGGAATCAAAGAACTGAAGCAGCTTTTTCTATCCGCTGAAGGACTTTTTCTCTCTCAAGAACCTCCATACTCTCAAACAAAGGAGGAGAGACCTTCTTTCCCGAGATTGCGACCCGCAGCGTCATAAATAAAACGGGTGCTTTCCAACCACGATTCTTTGCTAACTTCCTCATTTCCCTCTCTAACTTTTCTGCTTTCCAATCTTCCATTCCCTTTAGAAGCTTTGAACTCTCTTCTAACTTCTCCTTAGCAGACACTGTTGTTTCACCTTGCTGCACAAGAAGCTCCGGTGACCAAGCAACATCCTTAAAGAAAAATCCAGCCATCTCTTCGAACTCGGATAGCTTCTTGATCCGCTCCCGGATCAGGGGCACAATCTGCTCGATGAGGTCGGGGTTGACATCCAAGCCTCTGTAGTTCTTCAGATATTCACAAATTCTTAATTTTAAATTTTTAATTTTTAATTTTCTCATGTATTCCCCGTTCATCCAATCTAGCTTCCCCCGATCAAATACTGGGGCTGAGGTAGAGATCCGGGCCAGATCAAGCTTCTTGATAAATTCACTCAAAGGGAAGATATCTTTCCCTTTAGGATGGGACCAGCCAAGAAGAGCAAGAAAGTTAAGCAGCGCCTCCGGAAGATACCCTTCTTCCTGAAACTCCACCACCCCCACTGCGCCGTGGCGTTTGGAAAGTTTGGCCCGATCACGCTCCCGAAGAAGAGGAAGATGAGCAAAGGTAGGAATCTTCCAGCCCAATGCGCGGTAGAGCAGAATGTGCTTAGGGGTGGAGGAGATCCACTCCTCTGCCCTTATCACATGGGTAACTTTCATCAAGTGGTCATCAACGACAACCGCCAGATGGTAAGTGGGAAAACCGTCAGATTTAAGAAGAACTTGATCATCAATCTCTGCGTTTTTGAAAGTAATCCTCCCCCGAATCAAATCGGTAAAAGAAGTTTCGCCACTTTCGGGAACTTTAAGCCGGATAACATATTTCTCCCTTTTCGCCCTCTCTCCTGCTTTTTTAGGATCCAACCGCCGACACCGCCCGTCGTACTTCGGTGGGAGGTCCTTCTCCTGTTGGCTTTTTCTCATCTTAGCCAACCGCTCCTCCGAGCAAAAACAGTAGTAAGCCTTTCCCTTTTCCACTAACTCCTTAGCGTACCTCTGGTAAAATGGAAGCCTTTCGGACTGGCGAATTGGCCCTTCATCCCAGGTAAGCCCGAGCCAGGCAAGAGCAGCGATGATCTGCTCTTCCGCCCCTTTCACCAAACGGGTTCGATCAGTGTCCTCAATCCTGAGAAGAAACTTACCCTTATTCTGCTTGGCGAAAGCGAAGTTGAAAAGGGCGGTGTACGCCGATCCAACATGGAGCACCCCCGTTGGTGAGGGGGCAAAACGTGTTTTAACCACCTGTGGTGAGCTCTGTCGAACCAACTTGTGGTGAGCCTGTCGAACCATCAGCCCCAATGATACCATCCCCGATCCCTGATCTGCTAAACTTAAAATCATGAGTCTCTACGAAACTGCCGCTTCCGTAAGAAAGATAATCGTTTGGGGAATTCTTGGACTGCTCGCTTTGCTTCTTCTTGTGGTACTCTTCAACTTTCTCCGTGATCTTTACCGCCAGATTAACCCTCCACCGGTTTCACCCCCTACAGCCGGATTTGGGAAACTCCCTGCGCTTCACCTCCCTGCCCTTCCGATAAAGGGGACTCCAAGCTACTTTTTGGAAACAGCAACCGGAGAGCTTCCAACCTTTCCTGACCGTGCCGAGGTGGTGGCGATGCAAGAGATCAAAATCACACCTTTGGGAGAGCAGCGCGCTAAGGAACTCGCTAAGAAGTTTGATTTTGGAGGAGAGGGTGAATTAAGTGCGGATAAAAAAGCAGTCATCTTTAAAGATGTGGTAGACAAACGGACCCTAACAGTCAACCTCACTAGCCAGAATTTCACCCTTACTACCGACATTACCCATATTCAGACAACCATCCCCAAAGGAAGTGCACTAACCGGAGGCGAGGTGATCAAAGAAGCCCAAGAGTTTCTCAACCGGAATGGACTTCTTAAAGGAGGGTTTGGAGAGGGAAGACAAGCCACCCAAGCTCACAAGGTAGAGGGGGGAGGAGTGAAAGATGCAATCTCTGTTTCGGAAGGACAGTTCACCCGAGTAGATTTCTTCCGCAACCTAACAGGCGTTTCTGCTAACAGCTTCTCGATTCTCCCCCCAAAACCCCAGATAGGCCTAATCCAAGTCTGGATAACTTCCGGCCTTAAACCAGAGATCAACAACATTCTTTATCTCTCTTATACAATGTGGGAAATAAATAAAGAGAAAGTAGAAACTTATCCCTTAAGACCTGTTGCTGAGGCGTGGGAAGAGGTCAAAAAAGGAAGGGGAGTCGCTGAAGTTTTACTTCAAGGAACTTCGCCTTTGGATCCCTATACCCCACTGACTCTTAAAACAGTCTCCATCCGAAAAGTGGAGTTAGCTTACTTTGACGACCCCTTATGGCAAAAATACCTTCAACCGATCTATGTTTTTACAGGCAGTGCCAAAACCGATGATGGAAAGGATACCACTTTTGTCACTTATACCTCTGCTATCTCAACGAGTTGGATCCAACCTTAAGCTTAGGGAAAGCGGAAAGAAGAAAGAATCCAAGCAAGAAGATCCTTGGTATCCGAAAAGCGGTCACTGCTTCCCATTACCGCCCCCAAAAATTCCCTTTCCCCACCCTTGAAATAGAAGACGAAGACTTCTTTTGCTTTGCCAGTGTAACCGGTTTTTACTCCCAAAATCCCTGGTATCTTTCCCAAAAGCTCATTCGTCGTCTTAAGATAATGTTGGAACTTCCCATCATTTGAGGAGACGGTAATCTCCTTTGTTTTGACTACCTCACAAAGAAACGGATCCTTGAGAGCCTTTTTGGTTAAAACGGTTAAATCTTGAGCACTGGAATATTGGAGAGAGCTATCTAACCCGGTAGGATTGACAAAATAAGTTTGCTCAAGCTTCAAAGCAGCTGCCAAATGATTCATCGCCGCAACAAATGTTAGCACCCCCTCAGGATGATGGTAGGCCAAGGTACAGGCGGCATCCGAAGCAGAGGCGATCAGTAAACCTCGCAAAAGATCACGGACGGTTATCTTCTCCCGTGGTTGTAGTCCCATGATGCTCTCCCCCGTTCTTAAAACACAGGTTGAAGGAACAACTACTACTTCATCTAGTTTATAGTTATCAAGCGCAACAAGAGCGGTAGCAACCTTGACCGTTGAGGCAGGAGGAAGCTTCCGCAAGGAGTTTTTATCGTAGAGGACAAAACCACTCTGCAAATCAAGAAGGTAAGCTGATCTAGCGGTAATTTTAGGTGGTAAAGACGCGTCCGCAAGAAGGATAGGATGCAGAAGGGAAACTTTTTGGTCTGCAGGAGTAAGTTGGCTGGAACCAAAAGAGAGAAGAAAACCAGCCATAGCCACTACTACTAAAAACCGCAGAACATCTCTCCAGGTAAGTTCTTTCCCAAAGCCAAAACTTTGTTGGATAAGCACCTTTGCCTTTAGAACAATAATTTGGATAGAGGTCTCAACTAGTCTCTTGGTTTTGGGGAGAAGATAAGAGGGGTCAAAATTCACCTTTTGCCTTTGCGCTTTCTGACCACCCGAATTCCAAGCTCCTTAAGTTGTTCTTCTGGAACTTCCGATGGAGCATCCATCACCGACGTTTGCCCCGAGGAGGTCATTGGAAAGGCAATCACTTCTCGCAGAGAAGGTTCATTTTGAACTACCATTAAAAACCGGTCAATTCCCGGGGCAATACCACCATGGGGTGGGACTCCATATTCAAAAGCCTTAAGTAAGTGGCCAAATTTTTTCTGAATTTGCTCCTTCGTATGACCTAGGATCTCAAAAATTTTTTCCTGAAGTTTTGGATCGGTTATTCGGATGCTACCACCGCCAATCTCAAAACCATTAAGAATTAGGTCATGCTGGTAAGAATGGGCTTTGCCTGGATCCCTGTCTAAAAGAGAAATATCTTTCTCTTTTGGAGCAGTAAAAGGATGGTGCATCGAATCCCATCTTTTTTCAGTCTCTTTCCATTCAAAAAGCGGAAAGTCAACAATAAAACAAAAAGCTAAGATGTCTTTGTCTTTTTTATCTTTTCTTATATCTGGTTTGTCCGTCCCATATCTTTCCATCGCCTCTTTGTAAGAAATTCTCGGAAAAGGAAATCGATAAACTTTTTTGCCAAGAACTTTTTCAGTTAAATCCTTAAATAAACTTTCTATTAAAGATAAAATTTCTTCTTGACTGGTAAAAGACATCTCTAAGTCAAGCTGAGTAAATTCTCCATAGGCCCGATCAGCTCTTGGATCTTCATCCCGGAAACAGCGGGCAATTTGGTAATATTTCTCAAAACCGGCAACCATTAAAAGCTGCTTGTACTGTTGGGGTGATTGAGGCAGGGCATAAAATTTTCCTGGCTGAAGACGGGAAGGGACAGTAAAATCCCGGGCACCTTCGGGTGTAGCTTTAGTCAAAATTGGCGTTTCTATCTCAATAAAACCTCGCTTATCCAACCAATCTCGAATAAACTTAATTACCCGCTGGCGAAGTTCCAAATTTTTGACCATCCGTGGTCGGCGAAGATCAAGGTAGCGATACTTGAGCCGCAACCCCTCCTCAATTTCGTATCCTTCGGTGGCGATTGGAAAAGGAAGCTCCTTTGCCTTCGCTAAAACTTCCATCTCCTCTACCTTAATTTCAACTTTACCAGTGGCGATTTTTGGGTTAACCGTTTTTGATGTGCGTTTTACTACCGTCCCAACCACTCGAACCACATCTTCCAACCCTAATTCACCCATCTCCCAACCACCAACCACCTGAACAATTCCTGAGCGATCACGAAGATCAATAAAAACGAGTTTCCCATGGTCACGGCGACGATGAACCCATCCAAAAAGAACTACCTTCTTGCCGATCTTCTTAGGGGTTTCCAAGGTAAACGTTCTTTCCATCAAACGGTTAAATGATACCAGCTCCTTGAGTTATCTGTCATGATTTGAGACTTTTTTGGATTTGAGAGCGCGCAAGCTCTGTTTTGACAAAGGCAAGCCAGTCGGAGGAAGGTTTTCTCCCTCTTCCTGTAATAATCTCTACCACCTCCCCATTCTGAAGTTGATAGTTTAAAGAGATCATCTTCTCGTTTACCTTTGCACCGCTACAATTTTTACCAAGATCGGTGTGGACCGCAAAGGCGAAATCAATAGGGGTAGCTCCTTTAGGCAAAACCTTCACATCCCCTTTGGGGGTGAAAACAAAAACCTCGTTAGGAAAGAGATTGAGCTCCTGCCCTTTCTCCCAAAAGGCCAGACTCTTGATAAGAGCAACTTTTGCCTCAGAAGCGGGAAGGGAACCTTCTCTTTTCTTCTCTCCTTCTAAGGTGGCGTAATGCTGATGTGCTGCCAGCCCGTATTCGGCAAACTCTTCCATTGTTTTAGTTCTAATCTGAATTTCAACCAAGTGACTATCAATCTCAAAGACATCCTGAAGCGATTGGTAACCGTTTGGTTTAGGATGGGCGATATAATCGTCAAACAAACCTGGAACTTCTCGCCAAAGACGGCGGATAATATCTAAAACTCGATAGCACTCCTCAACTGTAGCAACCACCACCCGAAAACCTAAAAGATCGTAAAACATCCCCCCCGCTTTTTCTTGGTAGCGGGGAAGCTTTCGGTAAACCCCGTAAAGATGTTTGGTGCGGCCTTTCATCTCTCCCACGATCCCTTCTTTTTGCAGCGCTTCCGTAAGCTTCTCCTTTACAGTCTCAACCACCCTCTCCATCTCCCCCGCCTGAGCACGGACCTTCTCCTCAATTTCCTTATATTTTTCCGGCTCAAGGATAGAAAAAGCCCGATCCTCCAACTCCGCTTTAAAGCGATAAAGACCCAAAATCGCCGCCAAAGGAGACCAGATATCAAAGACCTTTTGGGCAGAAGTTTTTTGTCTTTCAGGTGGCAAAGCGGAGATAGTTCGCAAGTTGTGGATCTTTTCCGCCAGCCGAATCAACAAAACTCTTGGGTCTTTGATTGAGGCGAGCATCATGTGCCTTAAATTCTCCCAGTCTCGCTCTTCCTCTGCAGTGACGTGACTTCCTGCTTCCTTAACCGCCCGCAAACCCTCAACCAGTGATGTAATCTCCCCCCCAAACTCCTCAGCTAAAGCTTCCTGCTCAAGATTGGTTTTCTCCAAAACATCATGAAGAAGAGCGGCGGCGATGGTAGTTGAGTCTGCCTGAACCTCAGTTAAGATCCCTGCCACTTCGGAAACATGCTCCAGCATCCCCTCCCCGGACAACCGTTTCTGCCCCACATGGGCAGCCTCCGCAAAGTTGTAAGCTTTGGTGATCAACTCTGTGTTCAAGCTTGGCTCGTAACTTTTGTGTTTCTCAAGAAGATCCTTTAGAGTCACCCCAACCCTATTATAAACCATAAATTTGAGGCTTGGTGAGAGAACACTCTAATAGAGATTGAAAGATGGTATGAGTGAGTAGTCAAGAACTGAAAAGGCACTATCATACTGTAGAGTATGATAGTGAACTTATCTCAATCTTTCCCGCATCATCTAACGCTTAAAGGGTTTGGGTTTTTGTTTATAAATCTTCTTCACTGAGAACTTCTATGCCGTTTTTACGGAGTAATTCTGTTGTCACACCCTGCCCTTTAGCTATACGATTCCTGAAATTTTTATCTAACTGCCAGGTTTTAGTTACCCCACACGAGGGACTTTTGTTCTTCAAAATCGCCTTTTTGATCCCAAACATCCTCGCTATCCCAAGCGTTTCTTTAGCACCCTTTAAAAATTGGGCGGTTCTGTCCTCGCCTCTACCACGGCTAGTCAACACCTTTAAGGGCTCTCTGGAGAAGATTCCGCAGGGCGGCCGCGGTGTCGGCAACCCGCCCAGTTGCTCGGGACAAACCAGAATCGCTTTGCCCTTCCTCACCATCCCAACAATACACTCATCCGCCCGATCAGCTTTCCCATCATACTTACACTTCAATCCCGCTAAACACCCGCTTACCAAAACTAGTTCTTTTTTAATCATGGCCGGTTCTCCTCAGATCACGGATCTTAAGGATTACCTTCTCCTTCCCGTTCCAAACTTCGATTTCGGGAGTATAAGCCAGGGAAACCTCCTCTCCCAGGGTAAAGCTACCATTCTCACCATGACCAAACCAGATCGCCTCAAAGCCAGGAGAAACCAAAAGCTTCAGATGCTGCTTTTGCCGCCCGACTTTCCTCTCCTCTAAAACGTTCACTCCCTGAGCGAGAAAAAGTGGCTCGGGGTTGCCAACTCCATGTGGCTTAAATCTCTCTAACTCTGCTATCGACTCATAACCAAGGTTGTAAAGAGGAAACTCAAGATCGATTTTAAGAACTGGTCGGGGGTCAAGCGTTTTTAAAATCTCTTTTGCCTCTTCTCTCAAAGCAGAAACAAACTGCTCCAACTTCTCGTTTAAAACCGTAAAACCCGCCGCCATCTCATGCCCTCCAACATCCTCCAAAAGATCAGCGTGGTTTTGCAACGCCTCAAGGAGGTTAAACCCATTCACTGAGCGTGCTGATCCTTTTGAAAACTCCTCTCCTTTGGCAATCACTACTGCTGGACGGCCATACTCCTCTACCAACTTCCCTGCTACCAAACCAATGATCCCTTCATGCCAGCTATCATGGTAAAGAACGATGAGACCCTCCCCTTGTGGTGAGCCTGTCGAACCATCCACAACCAAACCTTTGGCATGATTGTACATCTCCTCTGTTAAACTCTGCCGCTTTATATTGGCGGCTTCAAGAAGATGTGCCAACTCCCGCGCTTTAATCTCATCCTGGGTACAAAGGAGGCGCAACGCCTCAATCCCCTGTTTCAACCGGCCAATTGCATTGATTCTTGGTCCCAAAATCCAGCCTGCAGCGTAGCTTCCCAAATTTCCGGGCCTGAGGCCCGCCACCTCAAGCAAAGCAGCCAAACCAGGGCGTTTGTTTTGATTTAAGACCTCAAAGCCGTACTTCACTAAACTCCGGTTAGCCCCCAAAAGCGGTTGGAGATCTGCAATGGTAGCGATCGCAACAAGGTCAAGAAATCCAGTGATTAGTGATGAGTGATTAGTGATGAGTTGAGAAGCGAGCAACCACGCTACCCCAGCCCCACAGAGTTTGTTTGTCTGAACGATCGCATAAGCGGGAGGAAGCTTTTTGGGTTTCAAATGGTGGTCGGTAACAATAATTTCTAACCCTAAAGAGTTAGCATACTCCACTTCTTCTTTTGCCGTAATTCCTGAATCAACAGTAATGATTAACCCCGCTCCCTCTTCACTTATCTTTTTAATCCCTTGTTTGTTCAAGCCGTAACCTTCGGTGAATCGATCGGGAATGTAAGGAAGGGCATCAGCACCAAGGCCGCCAGGTCCGCCCAGGGCGGACCAAAGAATCGCGGTTGCGGTTACCCCGTCCACATCAAAATCACCCCAGACGATGATTTTTTCCCCAGAGGAAATTGCTTCTTTGATTCGCTCAACGGCACGCTCAAGTTGGTTTTGATCAAGGTCAGGAAGATAACGACGTAACTGGGTAATTAGCTGATTAGGCCTTGGGGGATCAAAAAACTCCTCTTTATCCTTAATGCCTCTGTTTTTAAGAAGGTTTTCAACTACTGACTCCTTGCTCCCTACTTCCAACACACTGAGGATCTGCCACCTTTTCTCCATACCAAAGGCATAATATCACTCTTAGTGATGCTGGAAGATTTTCTTTAACCCTCCTTGCCGTGAGAAGTTCCGCCAAATCACCAGCAACGGGGCGGCGGTAAAAGTTGAGGAGTAGGTTCCCGAGATTGTCCCTACCAAAAGAGCAAAGACAAACCAATGCAAGCTCTCCCCACCCAAAAGAAACAGTGCCAAAAGCATAAAGACAATCGTCAGGGAGTTGTTGATCGAACGCACTAACGTTTCCCCCACCGCTTGGTTAATCGCTACGTCCAACTCCAAAGAAGGATTGCGCCTCAAGATCTCTCGAATCCGGTCAAAAACAACAATTGTGTCATGGACTGAAAATGAGAGGGTTGATAAAGCCGCGGTGACGAACAGCGTATCTACCTCTACCCCAAAAAATCGGCCAAGGAGAGAGAAAATACCAAGGAGAACAAAGGTATCATGAAACATCGCCAAAATCGCTGCCACCCCATACATTAGGTTCTTGAATCGGTAGGCGACATAGGTGAGGATTGCAAGAGCTGCCAAGGTAACTGCAAAAAACGCTTTAAAAAGAAGCTCCCGCCCCAGTTTTGGACCTAAAGTTTCAAAACGAACTTCCTCAAAATCCCCGAGCTTTTCCTTTAGCGTCGCCACCAACGATTTATGCTGCTCGGTGGTTAAAGGAACAGTGCGAATGATAAACTGCTTCTCACCTGATGCTTGGATCGAAGCTATCTCCAAGCCCTGTCCGGTAAAGGTTTCCCGAATGATCTCCACTACTGGCTCCTGACTACTGACTACTGACTCAGCGAAGCGCACCTCCCACAATGTTCCCCCTGTGAAATCGATCGAAGGTTTTAACCAAAAGAGAACCAGAGAGAAAATTCCCGGTACCAGCACCAAAGCGGAGAGCAAGAAGTATATTTTTTTACGACGCATGAAGTTGATCATGATTCGATCCTTCGACCCTGCTCAGGATCGCCCTGAGCTCGCCGAATGGGCGACAAGCTCACCATCCTTATCGGTAGAAAACACGCACCAAGGTTCTTGTGACCACCACCCCTGTAAAAAGCGAGATCAAAACACCAAGACCCAAAGTCAAAGCAAATCCTCTCACCATCCCCGAGGTGACAAGAAACGACCAGCCAAACGGATTAAAAAGGATAAAAACAGTTGTTAGGGTAGCTAAATTCGCGTCGCGGATCGAATCCCACGCCCGACCAAACCCAAGCTCCATCGCCTCATGCAACTCCTTCCCCCAATGTCGCTCTTCCTTAATCCGCTCAAAAATTAGGATATTAGCATCAACCGCCATCCCCACCGAGAGGAGAAAACCAGCCACACCCGAAAGGGTCAAGGTTACTGGAAGAAGTTTATAAATCGCCAAGGTGATAATCCCGTAGATGATTAAAGCCATGGTTGCTAAAATCCCCAACCTCCCATAGTTACCGATCATAAAGAAGACCACCAACGCCAACCCAACCAAACCAGCAACGACACTCCTCTTTAACGCCTCTGCCCCCAAAGTTGCCCCCACCTGCCGTCGTTCCAAAACATGAATCGGCGTTGGCAACGCCCCGGCATTAAGCTGGGCAACAAGCCGCTTTGCTTCAGATAAAGTAAACTGCCCGGTAATTACCGCATTCCCTCCACTAATCTTTCCCTTAACCGTTGGCGCAGTAAGAATTACCTCATCAAGATAGATCGCCAACGACTTTCCCACATTTCTCCCCGTGATCTCCTCAAATTTCTTCGCTCCCCCGGAAGTAAATTGAAGAGCAATCTGCGGCGCACTGGTTGTTTGTTCAAAATCAACCTGAGAACGCGCGAGATCTTTTCCTGTAAGCCCCGTCCTCACAAACTGCTGGTTTTCACCCTCGCCTGTCGCTTCACGAAAATCTAACTGTGCCGTCTGGCCAATCAAAAGAAGGGCTTGTTCTGGATCCTCTACCCCAGGAAGCTCGACAATCACCCGATATGAATTCCCTGATCTTGAAGCTTGGATTGTGGGTTCAGCAACACCTAAAAAATCAACTCGCCGCTCAACAACGGCACGCGCGCTTTCAAGCGCCCGATCTTTTTCTTTCTCAGGAATCCCCGACATATCCGCCTCCAAACTTACCTGCAAACCTCCTTGAAGATCCAAACCGTAATGGAGAGAAAGATCGCGGCGGAGGGGAATCTTGAACCGTGTAAGGTCTACAGTTGCCGGCCAAAGATAACCACTTAAATCAACAAGCGCGGCACCAATGATAAGAAGAATAATGAAAATTAAAACAGATCTTGGTTTTAACATTCGAGCGAAGCGAGAATGCTAGTCCGCCTCGGGCGGACGTCCATTCGAGCGAAGTGAAAATACTAGTCCGCCTCGGGCGGACGACCATCCACTGAAACTATATCATTAGCAGGTCCCTAAGGTTAAGCTTTTGTTCTTTCTCGTTTTGGAGGAGGGGTAAGATGTAGTTGCCGCGCTCCAGGAAAGCGAAAGGTGATCTCCCCTTTAATATAATCAATCTCCACCACAACAGGATCGCCAATCTTTAAATTAAGATCCCGCATAAACTTTGCCGGAAGGGTTACCGCAGCAGAGTTTCCTGTTTTTATGATTTTCTCGGCCATAGCTTAATGAGTGCCCAAAAACTACTTTAACACCCACCCTTAGCTAATCACAAGGTAGCGTTCTGCTCCTGGTGTGAGGATAATTTTGGGCTGAAAAATAGCTGAGAGAAGGAATGGATCTCGCCTCTTTTTGAGCGCTTCAAACTCCCCTTCGGAGAGAATCGTGTAGTTTATCTCCTGACCTCTTCGCTTCTCCTCATCCTTAACCAGTTTGGCAATCTTCTTGGAGGAAACCCGCCCCACGATCAAAAGATCAATCTCGCTGGGTGCTGCTACCCTCCCTTTAAGGTAAGGAATCGAAAGAAACGCGAGTTTCACCTCGCCTAAACCTTTCCCCTTCACTAACGCCTTACCAACTCCCTCCTCTTTAACAACCAGTCCCAAAACCTCGTTAAAAAGTGGAAAATCCTCCTTAATTAAGTAATAGAGGCGGTTTTTTCGGGGGTTTTTCTTAAGCAATCCTAAACTCTCCAAATTCTCAAGCTCTCTTCGAACGGCATTGATCTCTGCACTTACCCGCCGCGTAATCTCTCGCACATGATATTCGGTACCGGGATGAAGGAGAAAAAGCTTGAGGATATCTACCCGCACTTGTGAAACAAAAAGATTTTTGAGTAAACCAGGCACAACAACCCTACCCGTCCTTAAAACTTTTTTAACCTTAAACCGACCCTTTTCCCCTGGTTTAATTAAAGGCACGCATGTTCACCTCCTTCCAACTTGTGGTGAGTTCATCGAACCCATCATTTTGGCAGTACTTCAATCCAGGTTAACCCACGGTTGAAAACAATCTCCTTTTTGGTTCCTTGCTCATAAAAGATCGTTCGATCCGAAAGGGTATTTCTTTTCCATGTCGCTTTAATCTTCTTACCATCGCGGAAGACTTCGGCATCACCGCTTCCTGTGGTTTTAAAAAGAAGATGAGCAGTTCCATCTCCCGCTCTGTATTGCGGTGTGTAAAGAAGGACAACATTTTTTGCGGTGAGCTGCTGCTTTGTTGTTTGGTCAAGGTGTTTCTTTCCTCCTTGGAATCGCAAGTAAGTGTTGGTTGTTCGTTCATACCTCCACTCCACGGCGTAAACTGGGAGATACCAAAAGTTAAAGGAGATTTTTTGCTTTTCAGAGCGCTCAGTATATGGGATATCACTTTTAAACTTCCAAGCCTTAAATTTGGGTAATTTATTTGTTCCTGGATAAAGCCGTTCCCCCGCTTGCCAGAGTTTTTTAGTTGAAGTGTAATTGATATGAGAAAGGATTGTTCTTCCCCCAATCATAATATCTCCGCCGCGCCAATAGGTAGAGGTTCCCAAACGAAACTGATCAAGATCCAAAACACCTTTTTGTCGAATATAAGCAAAAATATTCGCTGGTGATCCTGGTGTCCCCGCTCCGCCTACATGGGAATAATACGCAGGAAATTCTAAAGCCCAATCAATGTAATAAACACGGGCAGAACGGACAGGACCAAGTTTAGCGATATCTTGGCTGTGAAACACAGCTAACAATCTAGGAATCCCTCCTTCAGCCACTGCTTCCCAGATCAGATCAGCTTTTTGAAGACCAAAATGGTAAGGGCGCGCAAGCGCATGATTATCAATCATCACTGCCAAAGGTCGGCGTTTTCCCCAAGTATCTTTTTGCGCTTTGGTATAAAAAACACCGCTAATCGGATGGAGTTGATCCAAAACAGTTGGTGCAGAAAGGACAATCAGCGGCTCGCCAGTTGAAGGTCCAAGTGGATTAAGAAAAGGGAGAGAAAAGCGCTTAGCCAAAACGAAGCAAACTCCACCTCCGATAAACGAGAGCAAAATAAAGAAAATAAAAAGAAGAACCCACCGATGTTGTTTTACCCACCCACCAAAACGTGATCGGCAAGATGGTTTTAACTCCACAACCCCGGTTTTCTCTTTGATCACAATCAAAGATTGGACGTTTTGCGCAGCAAAACGATCATAATCTATACTCAGATTAACAAATTTCAATATTCCAAGTCAATCTGGGAAAAGTTTGCCTCAGTATCATACTATATAGGACGAATACAAGCCTGCTTAAGGAGCTAATAGTGGTAAAATCAAGATATGTCCAAGAAAAGGAGAAAAGATAAAGAACTTGCCCACCTCAGGCGCGAGGTTGAGGTTCTGCGGGCACAGATCACTGGTCAAAAACCTACTTTGCCACCAGCACCATCAACACCGCCAAGCATACAGAAACCCGCTGTAGCACCAAAAGAGGTAAAAGAACCGGCGATCCGAAAACCTCAACTACCTCCCCAAATGGTAGACCCAAAGTTTATCAAAGCTGACCTTATCAAAAGTGGGGTCCTCACCGCTATCGCTCTTGGGGTAATTATCGCCTTCAATTTTATCCTTTAGAACTCTGACTCGCGAGGGCGATATTGCAGTGCCTCAGCGATGTGCTCAGGCAGGATTTCCTTTGAACCAGCCAGATCGGCAATCGTTTGCGAAACCTTGATCACTTTGTGGTAGGCTCTTGCCGAAAGCACCATTTGGGAAACCGCTTGGCGAAGAAGCACCTCTGCCTCCGCAGTCATTTTGCAAAATTTGTGAATCTCCTTCGCCGTTAGTTCTGCATTGCTGAAAATCTTCTTTCCTACAAATCTCTTAAGCTGCCGATCACGTGCCTTCTGCACCCGCTCCCGTAATTTTTTACTGCTTTCCGCTTGCGGCTTGGCTTCATCCGCACCTTGCATCAGCTTGTCGGTTTTAACCGCAGGAACCTCAATGTGCATATCGATCCGATCCAAAATTGGACCGGAAACTTTCTGCTTGTAGTGCAAGATCTGATGGGCACTGCAGCGGCAGGACTTGCGTGGATCCCCTAAGTAGCCGCAGGGGCAGGGATTCTCCGCCGTAACCAAAATAAATTTTGCCGGGAAAGTTAACGACCCGGCGGCTCGGGAGATCGTCACAATCCCATCTTCAACCGGCTGCCTCAACGCTTCCAAAACGTGACGGGGAAATTCAGGAAACTCGTCTAAAAAGAGGATTCCTCGGTGAGCCAGAGAGATCTCACCCGGCTTTGGGTGTTGCCCTCCGCCGATCAGCCCAATCCTTGAGGTGGTGTGATGCGGCGCACGAAATGGCCGTGTTTTAACCAGTGCCTGGCCAGGATTCAGATTTCCACTGATCGAGTAGATCTTTGTTACCTCAAGTGCCTCCTCGGCCATCATCCTTGGAAGGATCGAAGGAAGCGCCCGAGCAAGAAGTGTCTTCCCTGCCCCTGGAGGCCCAGACATCCGTAAGTTATGCGCCCCAGCGGCAACGATCTCCAATGCCCGCTTCGCCTGCTCCTGACCCATAATCTCGGCAAAATCTACTTCCGCCTCCTCTTCCTCGATCAGATCGGCGATATCAGTATGGGGAAAGGGTTCAAACGTCTTAGTTCCCATAAGGTGTTTAACCAGATCAAGAAGGTTTTCCACGGCAAAGACTTCAATCCCGGAAACGATTGATGCCTCAGCCGCATTTAAAGCCGGAAGAAAGATTTGCTTAAAACCTTTTTCTTTCCCCAAAAGAGCAGTCGGTAAGACCCCAGGGGTATGACGAAGGCTGCCGTCAAGGGAAAGCTCACCCAAAACAAGGGAGTGAGAAAGATCCGCGCGAAGTTGCTCTGAAGCGATAAGAATTCCAACCGCAATGGGAAGATCATAGTAGGGGCCTTCCTTCTTCAAATCTGCTGGGGCAAGATTGACGGTGATGCGGTACTGGGGAAAATCCGCCCCCGTATTTTTAAGAGCGGCCCGTACCCGCTCTTTGCTCTCCTCAACCGCCTTATCAGGAAGACCAACGATGGTGAAGGCCGGAAATCCACGTTTTTCGATATCAACTTCAACCTCAACCGGAACGGAGTTTAAACCAACGGTGGCGGCGGAGATAACCTTGGCAAGCATCGCCCCCGATGATAACACCGAATTTATGAAAGGACAAGCCCTTGCAATCCTATAGGATTCGTGGTAAACTCCCCTTAGGAGAATCAAAGCTCTAAAAAGAAGGGGAGGTAGCAAATGTGGCGTATATGGCGAGTGCTCCAGCGGTATAACACTCCGTTCGGGCCTAGTGTCCCGCTCGGGATTGTGGGATTGTTATTCACGCTTCCAGCGATTCTCTTTATGACCGCGGGAAGCGTCTCAATCGGAATGCTGTTTCTTCCCGTCGGGGCGGTGTTCGCCGTCCTAAGCTTTGCGACACTTTGGTTTTAATGATGGACGATCACAACCTAAAGCCCGTTCAAGGAAACTTGGACGGGTTATTTTTTGCCTGATGTCGCCACCTGTTAGCACATACTAGTATGTGCATACAAACCGCAATCTTCTCCTCCTTAATTTGAAAGATAGAAAAAGCCCCGCTTTTGGCGGGGATTTTTCTGCACAGGAAGAGGATAAGGCGCTCGCTCCGCTCGCAACCTTGTTCTCTCCTGTTCAAACAGAAAGGCCACCTTACGGTGGCACTTTCTGGCGCAGGAAGAGAATAAGCCTGATTCTGTTTTAGACAACCATCTCTCTCCCGCCAAAAGCTCTCGCATTCAGGCGGGTCCGCCAGTTGGCGGATGCTCCATCTTCGCACCCTGGTCAATGTGGCCAAATCGTCGTCATCAACCATCGGCGAGCAGCCTTAAAGGGTGTGGTCGTGGATTGCTCCAGGTGGGATTGCCCGTTTCACCCGCTCACCATCTCCACCTACTGGCGGATTTAGGTGAGCGCTCGTCTCTGTTGCTCTCAAACCCTGTTGCCCGTTCGACTGCGCTCAGGGCAATCCTGAGCCTGTCGAAGGATTGATTCAGGATCCGTGCCCAATCCCTTTCGGGGTTGGACCACTAGCGGTTACCCGTCGGGGCTTGCACCCCGTTCCTTTGCTCTTACGGAGTCAGGACTTTCCTCCCCTCATAGCTTTACGCGACGTGGGGCGGTTGCCCTTCTTCCTGCACAATCTTAATTATACCACAGAAACCAAAAAGGAGCTCGTACGTTATAAAACGGAATAAATCTGCCCAAGCTGACCATAATAACTTAAAGAAAAAAGATAAAACATATAACCGACAAAAACTCCAAGTAAAACTGCCGATGACAAAAGGAGAAGCTGCAACCGAAGCTCCCAAAACACTCTTATTCTTCCTCCCCAGTGCGGATATCTTTAATTACAATGGTGAGAAAGAGTGTGGTGGGGATTGCCAAAATTAGTCCCCCTACCCCGTACAACTCTGTTCCGATAAAAAGGATAATCAGCGTTGCTAAAGGAGAAAACCCAACCGCCTTTCCCATTACATTGGGGACGATGAAGTTATTTTCGACCTGTTGCACAACCGCATAAAGAACAAGCACCGCAATCCCCAACCAAAGCGAAGCGCTAAAACCAACAACCGCCGCTGGAATCATCGACAAAATCGGCCCGATCATCGGAACAATCTCCAAAACCGCGGCGATCAACGCTAAAGGAAGGGCATACTCTACTTTAAGAACGGTAAGTCCAAAGAAAATAAGTACCCCAACAATTGTCATTAAAGCCAACTCCCCTCGGACCCACCCTCCAAGCCGATGCTCCATCTGTTCAATAATCGCTACCACTCTTTTCTGCGCTGGGCGGTTGAAAAATCCGATAAACCATGTCTTCACATTCTCCCAATCCAAAAGAAGGTAAAAACCAAAAACAAGGATCGTAATAATGAAAAGCGAATTTGAGGCAAGGGCAACAGTGGAGTTTAGAAGATCGGAGGAGAACATCGTTAGCTGGGAAAAGAGCTGACTCTTCAGCTGATCTGTTAAAGGTGTTGGTAGTCGTGCAAGAAACGGGTCGAGAAGGGTTGGCAAACCTAAGAGAAACTTGCCGGTCTGGTTAATCATCGGGGTAAAACCATAAGCAATTACTCCTCCAAAAAGAGCAACGATTGCAAGAAAAGTAAGAATTACCCCCAAAGGACGAGGGATTCGCCAACCTTTAAGCCTGACAACTAACGGATCCAAAGCAAGGCATAAAATTAAGGCGACAAAAAGAGTAATAAAAAGCGCTTTTATCTGAATAAGAATCCAAAAAAGCGCCAAAATCCCAAGGGTGGTAAGAATTGTTTTTAAAGAGATTTCGTAACGCTGCTCAATATTCACACCTTGAGTCTATCAACTCTTCAAACTTTCTGTCAAAGCTGTATCCTTGTTAGACTTAATTTGATAAATGCGAGCTACTTTATTCATTCTTCTTTCAATCTTGTTTTTTGAAGTCGTCTTTGCCACTTCCTACCTGCATCAAAAGGAGGAAGCACTCCCCTCCCCCGAGCTTCAAATCACGCTTTTTGGTCTCACTCCACCTCAGCCAGCAAAACTCATTAAAGAAGCCCTCTCCTACCAGACCGTCCTCTTCTTCTACCCTTCCCAAGAAATCACTCTTAAGGTGGAGGGGGAGATGCTTCTTGCTCATATCAATAAAATTTATACTCTCCTTTCCTGGTATGTTCCTTCAAACCTGGTTAGCTTAGAGGGAGGGGTAAAGACGGTTGGTCCAGAAACGATTCAAAAGATAGTAATTCCCCACCTCAAAGATCTCTTTATGGCTGTCGAAAAATCCTGCGGATGCAAAATCGCCGTCCTTTCCGCATATCGCTCCTACCAGACTCAGATCGCGGTCTACAACTGGTGGGTTGCTCAAGTAGGAAGATACTATGCCGATCTTGGCTCGGCTCGGTCCGGCCATTCCGAACATCAACTGGGGACAACAGTTGACTTGACCAGCTCAACCGTTGGTTACGAGCTTACCCGTAATTTCGGCTTCACCTGCGAAGGACGTTGGTTGGAGAAAAATGCCCACAAATATGGGTTTGTCCTCTCCTACCCCAAAGGAAAAGACGGGATTACCGGGTACCTTTGGGAGCCGTGGCACTTCCGTTTTGTTGGGAAGGAAGTTGCAGGTGAAGTCTACCGCAAGGGAATAACTTTGGAAGAGTACTTCTCTTCACGATGAGGCAAATTGATGGGCCAGACGCGTTGGTTCAGGAAGATGGTTCCCTCGTTTCGTGCACGCTAAAACATATTTTACCGCCTCATCTAAAGAAATCTTATGACCAACAGAGATAAAAAGAGGAGGAGATCCTGGCCGGCTGCGTACCGCTGCCCCAACAACCTCACTGTTGTCAACCAAATCCGCCCTCTCCCCCACTCGGTTACCAGGCATTAGATATTGACCGATCAGTTTTGATTTGGCACAACCAATTGTTGGTTTATCAAGAAAAAGGCCAAGATGGGTGGCAAGCCCCATCCGCCGCGGATGAGCATAACCCTGAGCATCAAAGATAAAAAGGTTTGGTTCATCCGCCAACTGGCGGATCACCTCCAAAACCGCCGGTGCCTCGCGGAAAGCCAACAATCCAGGGATATAGGGAAAGGTAGCTGGCACCTCCGCAATCTGTTTTTCAACAAGTTCTAACTTTGGAAAGGAGAGAACCACAACGGCCGCGCGTGCTGTTTCAGGTGCGGGAAAGCCAACATCCACCCCCGCCACTTTCCGAACACGATCCGCCAGTTGCCAGAGGCGAGCCCTCGCCTCGCGGCGAAGCGGGTCGCCAGGGGCGGGAGGCGGACCCTCTTTGATAACTTTTTCCCTTAACTTCTCTTGGATCCGAATTGCCTCCTGGGGACTGACATCCCAGGAATGAAGCAGCTGATAATTCATCCCCGCACGCTCTTTCTCAGACCCTCCCCGGCGATGAAAGCGGGAGTGAGATGTTCGGGAATAACCACAGGCTTGCCGGTTTGAGGAATCCGCCCCACCCTTGCCTTTCTTTTTCTCACCTCAAAAGTGCCAAAGCCAGAAACAGTTACCCGCTCCCCTTTGGAAAGGTCATCAGCAATCGCTCCTAAAAAGGCGTTTACCGCTCGCTCCGCTGCTGCTTTAGAAAGTCCAGTCTTAGCCGAAACAGTGTCAATTAAACTAGATTTGTTCAACTTAACTTTTCACCTCCTTTTCCTAAACCCTTCGGGTTTAGAAATTTTAACCCGAAGGGTTGATCTCCTTATCAATCCTTCTGATTCCCTTTGCTAAACCCTTAGGGTTTGTCTCAAAAAGAACAGAGTTGAAAACCGCGGAACCCTTTTCAACCCACTCAAACGGATCCTTACCACCCTCGGCAAGGCGCTTGATGATTATCTCTGGGACGACCCCCAAAACTGAATCTTTTGCTCCGCACATCCCAACATCGGTGACGTAACCGGTTCCCTTGGGGAGGATTTGAGCATCGGCAGTGGGAACGTGGGTATGGGTCCCCACGACAGCAGTGACCTTACCGTCCAAGAAGAAGCCCATCGCCGATCTTTCGGAAGTAAGCTCGGCGTGAAAATCAACAATAATCAGATTAGGCTCTTTCACCGATGCAATGATCTGCTCAACCATTCCGAAGGGATTCTCGAACTTCTCGCCCTCCTCAAGATAAGTACGGCCGATAAAATCCTGATCTCCTGCAAGATTAATAATCAGGATATCTTTCCCCCCTACCTTAAGAGTAGTGAATCCCCGGCCCGGTTTATCTGAGGGATAGTTCGCCGGTCGAATCAAAGGTAAATTAAGGCTGAAAACATCTTCATGGGCAAAGATATGGGGACCGGAGGTGAAGAAATCAACCCCGTAACCCATCACTTCCTTGAGGGTCTTTTCCGTCATCCCCCGCCCGTGAGCAAGATTCTCTCCGTTGGCGATCACCAGATCAATCTTCTCCTTCTTCCTCAGATCGGGCAGGACCTCTCCAACGGCACGTCTTCCTAATTTCCCTACAATATCGCCGATAAAAAGAATTTTCATCGTGCTTCAATAATAGCAAGAAATAGAATTGATCTTGCCCAAGCCCAAACTCCGTGATACGCTATAAGACGAAAACAGAATAACGAGAGGAGAGATAGATGGAGCATGTGGTAAGGCCAGTTTGGATTGCTCTCGCGGATACTATCGCCCCAGCCGACATCAAAGAGAGATGTCGACAGTCGTTTGAGCACATTCGCCAATACTTTCTAAAAGAGGTTGGAAAGACTTTGCAGGTTGAAGAGCTCATGATCATCCAGACGCACCACACTGCTGAAGATCTTCAAAGACATAGGAGTGGGGATATTCCTCTTCCTAAGGATTTGGATCGGATTTGCCAGGAGAGGTGCGGTCCGAGGTACTACTCAAAGCTCTCAGATTTGGATATCCTCTGCTTCAACCTCATCATCCTTATCAGGGAAAAACTCAACGCTGATAACACCCAAGCGTGGGTCATCTTCACCCCTGTGGTAGCCCAAGAAAGCTTTGGGTACACCGCTACTGGCCTTCAGGTTGAATCTGGCGGATACGCCATTATCTCTTCGCATCTCCTCACCCATTGGGGACCTGATGGGAGGGCAGAGGGACGAATCGCCCATGAACTTGGACATGTTTTTGGCTTAGGCCACAACCAAGAAGCGTCTCACAGATTTATGAACAGGCAAGACTACCTGCTCCCACTCATGGATTGCACGCTAAATCAGAAAGAGAGGTGGATACTTTCTCGTTCGCCGTTCTTTACTGAAGAGAAACTCTAAACATAGGCTGGACAAAGTGTTCAGCCTTTTTATATGGCAGCGTATATTCATACTATATAGTATGAATAGTAGCCTCTAAGTTTGTAGAATTACTTTTGGGATTTATGCGGTTTCTTCAAAGCGGGATTCGCGGATAACAACCACTTTAACTCCACCAGGAGAGACGATCTCTTTTCCAATCTTCTCTGAGATATCATGGACAAGCTTTGCAGCAGTCTCATCAGAGATCTCCTGCGGCTTAACAATCACCCGCACCACACGACCAGCGGAGATTGCATAGGCATCCTCAACCCCAGGGAAGGATTTGGCAATATTCTCCAGCTCCTCAATCCGCTTCACGTAGCCCTCAAAATCTTCATACCGCGCTCCCGGCCGAGCGCCTGAGGTGGCATCGGCGATGTAAACCAGCTCCGCCTCAACGCTTTTTTTCTCCTCATCTTCGTGATGAGAAACAGCGGCGTTGATCAATTTTTCTGGGAAGTTGAACCTCTCTAAAATCTTTCGCCCAAGCTTGACATGTCCTTCCTCGGCGGCGCCGGTTGCCACTTTCCCAATATCATGAAGAAGGCAGGCGGTTTTGGTAAGCCCCACATCCGCCCCAACCTCCGCCGCAAGGTAAGCTCCAAGCTTCACCATCTCTAAAGAATGCTTCGCTAAATTCTGACCATAGGAGGTGCGAAATTTATAGCGGCCTAAAAGCTCAATGATTCCGGAAGGCAACCCTCCCAAACCAGCCTCAAGCGCAATTTTCTCCCCTTCTTTTTTAATCTCCTCCTCCACCCTCTCCTTAACCTTTGCCACCGTCTCCTCAATTCGCTCCGGCTGAATCCGCTCGTCTTTAATCAGCTGCTCAAGCGCCAATTTGGCAATATAACGGCGAACCGAATCAAAGGAGGAGAGGCGAACGGCATTGGGCGCCTCCTCAAGATCAAACTCCACTCCGGTTGCCCGCTCCAAAGCGCGGATGTTGCGCCCTTCCTTCCCGATGATCTTCCCTTTCCAATCCTCGGAAGGAAGATTCACCACCGAAACGGTGTACTCGGCCACATAATCGGTGGAGGAGCGCTCCATTGCGGAAACAAGGATATCTTTTGCCCGTTCAGAAACAACGGCTTTAATCTCCTCCTCCACCTCCGCGATCCGACGTGCTTTCTCATTCTCCAAATCCTGCTCCAACTCCTTAAGGAGCTTCTTTCGGGCGTCCTCACGGGAAAGATTGGAAACCTTCTCTAATTCCTTGAGATATCTTTCTCTTAATTCTTCAATTGAGATCTTATCCGCCGATTTGGCGGACGATGTAGAGGACTCTTTGGTTTTTTTGTCGACCATTGCTAAAACCTTTCATCTCCTAACTACCAATCATAGCTTCTCCTCCCAACCACTGTCAACCCGACCGGGGCTTGACCTTTCCCATCTTCGGCATTAAAATCATCCTTGCACACACTAAAACCGAATCCAAGACGGAGGGATAATGGCTGAGTTAAGTGAGAAAGAGCTTCTGGAGAGGGATCGCAAGTATCTAGAGCGGGCTGCCAATGTCGCCGATTGGGAGCGAGAATTAATTGAGGAAGGTCTCTCGCAAGGAAAACGACTCTTACCAGATTACCTTTCACCTGATCAAGAAATATACTGTCCCGTTTGGCGCTTGCGCCTTTATATCCTCCAGCAGATACGCTATCAAACTGTCCACAGCCCAGTGGATGTGGTTCGTCGGATGATTTGGGGACTTGATCACCAACTCGAACGCGTTAAAGAAATGGCTCCTAGCGACAGGAGGAAAGAATATACTTATCGCGTCTTCAAAAAGGGGAGAAAGCAGGGTCGTTATCAGGTAGCGTTGGTTACCATCCCGGTCTCGTGGTAAGGAGGAAGCAATGCTTGATACTGATGAGATAAGGGCAATTCTTGAAGAAGCTTACGATGGCGTTTGCGCCAAAGTCAAAGGGACGGAAGGAACCAACGAAGAGGTAAAGTGGCAAGATATCGAAATTCATCTTGACCATGCCCTGGAAATCTTGGACGCGATCAAAAGACCAAAACGTGAACTAGAACCCGACCTTGACCTGTCATTCCCTGCCGAAGGAGATTTCAAAAGGAGAGTTCAAATAGGTAAAACTTAGCGAGAAGTTTAAGACTTCTCGCTTTTTTACAGTGAGCTTGTCGAAGCCGCTTTTTCGGCGGCTTTTTTGATCGCTTCCTCAATCTTCTCCGCGATCTTGGGATTTTTCTTTAGGAACTCTTTTGAGCCTTCCTTACCTTGGCCTAACTTTCGTCCCTCAAATTCAAGCCAGGCTCCGCTTTTTTCAACAACGCCATAACGTTCCCCAAGCTCCAACAGTTCCCCCCTTTTGCTGATCCCCTCATCATACATAATGTCAAACTCCGCCTGGCGAAAAGGTGGAGCGACTTTGTTTTTCACCACCTTCGCCCGAACGCGTGATCCCAAAACTTCCTCCCCTCGCTTGATCGTTCCAATCCTTCGAAGATCAATCCGAACCGAGGCGTAAAACTTAAGCGCCAAACCACCAGGGGTTGTTTCCGGACTACCGAAAAAGACTCCAATCTTGTGGCGGATCTGGTTGGTGAAAACAACGGTTGTGTTGGATTTGGCAATTGCTCCGGCGAGTTTTCGAAGCGCTTGGGACATCAGCCGTGCTTGAAGTCCAAGATGAGGTTGCCCCATCTCCCCTTCAATCTCCGCCCGCGGGGCAAGTGCGGCAACGGAGTCAATTGCGATCAGGTCAACCGCCCCCGAGCGAACCAGTGTCTCCGTAATTTCAAGCGATTGCTCGCCGGTATCCGGCTGGGAGAGAAGAAGATCATCAACATTAACCCCGATACGTTTGGCGTAGGAGGGGTCAAGGGCGTGCTCCGCATCAATAAAAGCGGCGGTTCCGCCTTGTTTTTGCACCTCGGCGATCATATGAAGAACGAGGGTTGTTTTTCCGGACATTTCCGGTCCAAAGATCTCGGTCACCCGTCCCTTAGGGATTCCCCCCACCCCTAAAGCAAGATCCAGCCCAAAAGAACCGGTGGGAACGACCTCCACATCAGCCTTGGCGGCGGCCTGCTCCCCCAACTTCATAATCGAACCACGTCCAAAGGACTTTTCAATCTGCTCAATCGCTGAGGTTAGAGCCTGTTTTTTTCCTGATTCCGAGGCTTTCGAAGGACTAGCTTTTTCTCCACCAGAGGCGGATTTCGCTGCGCTCAACTTCTTTGCCATCGTCTTCGATGTTATCGTGCTTTACCCCAAAATGCAACAACAAAAGAAAAAGGCTAGTCAGCATAACTAGCCTTAGTCAAAAACTACTCATTAATCAAATGTGACCAGATACGTGTGCCACGAGAGTTGTGGACCTCGCGCAACTCAACCCTTCCCGCTATGTGATCACGTCCCATCTCCTCGTTCACCCAGCGGACCAGATCCTTTGCTTCCGCAACCGCCTCTTCGGCGTTGCAGGCCCCAACACGATGGATCTCTGGGTGTAAATCTCTCCAGAGCACCTGCCTCATCAACACAACCTTGTACTTTCTCATCTCACTCCTCCCTAGTAATTAACGTAGAAAGAATCTCCGCCGCATCTTCCCGCGCAATGTCGCGACCATCAGCCAAAGCGCGAAAGACGTTCGCGAAGCTCTTCTTCTCTGGAGTCGGCTGAACGTCGCTGTCGTTCAGCAGAACCAGTTTTCTCTTGAACCCCAAGCGAAGGAGAGCAAAGAGCATACCCCCTTCAAAAAGGGACCAAGGACCAGTCGGCTCAAAGCAGTAACGAAGCTCATCTGTCCTAGTTCTGACGGTAAGGAAGGGCTTATAATTCCAAGGCAGATAGGCCCGTGGAAAGTTATTAACCCAAAGCACCGTTTTCTTAAACCCTAAGAGACGGAGAGCATTCACCATTCCTATGTCAAAGTGCGACCCCATACTGGTCGGGTCGTACCAGATATGAACCTCGTCAGCGGCGATAATCGCATCGCAGTTATCCATACAGATGCGAATTCCGTGGAGATCATTTTGGTTGGTGTCCCGCAGGGGCCAGTGAACATGATGCCCAGCTTCCTCTAATCGCTCTATATAACGCTGAATCTCCTCCTGAATTGCCAGATCAGCATTCCTCACTGGACAGATGATAAAGACCTTAGACATCTCCTCCCTCCTTCCTTTGTTTTGATTCTTTCCATTCTCTGTATCTCTCTTCTCCGAGACACTCCCTTACCATCTCTTCACCACCAGAACACCAGTCAGCACAGCTTGGAATTCCCCCTCTTTTATCAACCCATTTCTTACAGTTTGGGCATTTGATTCCCCGGCTTGGAGGCCAGATCTCAACTATCTCTCCACAGAAGGGACACTCTACCTCAATATCCTCCGGTCTTACATTTCTCAGGTCCAGACCGGGACACTTTTGCATCTCTATCCTCCATATGTAGTTTTGAGCGTGTCTTATAAGTCTATCACCAGCGGTGGAAAATACAAGAGTTTGCGGGTATAATAAAAGAGATTCGCTTTGCTCATCGGGGAATAGCGCAGTTTCCGCCAGAGGCGGACAAGGTCCGCGCACTCGCATGGCCCGCCTGCGCTAAAGCTTCGGCGGGTAAAGGTGCTTGGCGATGCGGGGAGTAGGTCATCGGTAGACCGCTCGCATGGGGTGCGAGAGGCAGGGGGTTCAATTCCCCCCTCCCCGACCAGTACTATCCAAGGTCGCCGGGGAGTTTATCCGCCTTTGGCGGAAGTCCGGCTTCCCCGACCATCTTTCTTATGCGACTTTTTATCTCTATCCCCTTACCAGAAAACGTTAGGAAGGTACTAGCAGAGGTCAAACGAGACTTTCTGGAACTTCCCGCCAAATGGGTTGAGGAGGAAAATCTTCACCTCACCCTGATCTTTATCGGTGAAACAGATAAAGCAAGTGAAATCACCAATGTCTTAGACAGTATTAAATATAAACCAATGAACCTTGAAACAAGTATCCTCACCCTTTTCCCCAGTGAAGAAAAAGCTCGTCTTCTTGCTGTTAACCTTGCTGGAAAGGTAGAGAAAATCTCGAGCCTTGTTGAGGAGATAAAAAAGAAACTTTTAGAAAGAAAAATCGGCTTTGATGAAAAACCGTTCCACTCCCACATCACGCTCGCCCGCTTAAAACAATTACGCTCCGGTGAAAAAGAGGCGTTGCGCCAAAGGATCCGTGCTTACACCCTGCCAAAGATAGGGTTTGAAGCAACACAAATCGATTTAGTCGAAAGCAGACTCACCCCTGCTGGCCCTGTCTACAAAGCGCTTAAAAATTACGTGCTTCCTAATCCCTCTCGCAAGAGCTCTTCAAACTCCCCGGCTCTCTTGTCTTTGTGAACTACCGCGAGGTAAGAATTTTCAGGGACGAAGAGTTTTTGTGCAAGTCTTTGGATATCCTCTGGTTCAATCTCTTCCAATTCTTTTAAATAATTCTCAGGCTCAATTGGATTACCCAAAATCAGATTCCAACGAAGTGCAAACTCAATCCAATCCTCAGGAGTTTCCAACTTAAAAATGAGGTTGGTTTCAAACAATTTTCTAACCTTATTAAACTCTTTACTCCTGATAGGGTTCTTTTTAATTGATCGCAGCTCGTCAGTTATAGACTTTATCGCTTTTCTAACTCGGTTATAAGAAAAACCCCCGTAAACTAAAACGAGAGAAGCATCGGAAAATTCAGAGTACGCAGCGCTAACGTCATAAGCCAGCTTCTCCCTCACCCTCAATCTTGCAGACAACCTATCATTACTACACAATAACTGGACAATAAACATATTTAATATGTGCGCCTCAAGATTCTGAGGCTTTGTAGGAAACCCTAAAAGCAGCCTAGCTTGCTGGGCTCTCTCATCTAACACGGACGCTTTCGGCCCATCAACCAACGGAATAAATTCATCATAGGACCGTAATCTTCCCCGCTTAAGAGAGCCGAGATAGTTATTCACCAGATTGACCAATCTGGTATGGCTTACCCGGCCAGCTGCACAGACTACAATATTTTCAGGCACGTAAAAGTTTTTAAAGAATTCTCTAACCTCATCTGTAGAGATTCGTTTCAACTTATCCTGATATCCTAATACACGCTTCCCTAATGGATGTTCTCTGAAAAGCAGCGTGAAGAACTTGTCCAAGAGCCTTCTCTCCAGTTTATCCTCAGCTCTCGCTATCTCTTCATAAATAACTTTTTTTTCATCCTCCAGTTCCCTCTTGTCTAACAGCGGCTCATCTATAAGCGAAAAGAGGACATCTACCGCCTTTTCCAGATCATCGGCGACTACCTTGACCCTGTAATTTGCTTCCTCCTTACTAGTGTCAGCATTAATGTATCCACCGAGTTCCTCAATAGCACGCCTAACAGCCAAGGGGTCGGGGTATCTCTTACTACCATTCATAACCATATGTTCAACTAAATGTGATAAGCCTTCTTTCCCGGGTTCTACAAATTTTGAACCAGCACTGACCGAAATCTTCACGGTTACAGTTTCGGTATCTTTCAGTTCCTTGGAGATAATTTTCAAACCGTTGTCTAAGATGGTTCTTTCAAACATCTCACTTAGTTTAAAGGAAAAAGGCTCTGCCTGCAAAGGCAAAGCCTTGAAATCTGATCTGATCTGATCAAACAAAAATTAGTTAGTCGCTCTCTTCGTCGGCCAGATCGTCTGCAACATCATCGACTGGTTCACTGCCACCACCATCAACGGGAACATGGATCTCATCGTCTGCCACGAGCCAAGCCCTCCTTCCTTATAGTCTTGGGTCTAAATAATCCACCAATGGTAGGATACCGCGTCCCGGGCCTTTTGTCAACTATAAGATAACCACTTGGAGTAAGGGGTTCGCTCCACGCGTAGCCTTATTCTTCACTACCGCTTAGAATATTGTGGTCGCTTGCGGGCTTTTCTTAAGAACGACGGCGCGCTGCGCTATGCGCCTAGCTTTTTGCGGAATTAGCGCTTTGAGTATTGCGGCCTCTTCCTAGCCTTCCGCAAAAAGTATTTTTTTGGTTCTTTCTCCCGGGGATCACGGGTTAGGAGGCCAGCCTGACGCAACGGTTGGCGAAATTTTTCATCGTAAGTAACTAATGCCCGCGCAAAACCTAAAATAACCGCTCCTAACTGCGCTCCCTTTCCTCCTCCTGAAACTTTAACTGTCCCGGAAAACTTCCCCTCTGTTTCTGTAACCCGAAACGGTTCACGGTAAGCAATCTTTGCCGGCTCCCCCGGGAAGTACTCCTCAATTGGTTTATCATTGATAAAAGTAGGGCCACCTTTTCCAACGAGACGAACTACCGCTACGGCACGCTTTCGCCGACCTACCGCTTCACAGTATTCTTTTTTGGTTTCACTTTTCTTTTCCACCATTGAATTTATCCTCATGCGGATGCTCTGAACCTGAATAGACATAAAGTTTGGTGATCATCCTCCTCCCCAGTTTCTCTCTTGGAAGCATCCCTTTAACCGCACGGCGGATGATCTCCTCCGGCCGTCGCTTTCGCAACTCCCCTAAAGTCTCTGTTTTAAGCCCTCCTGGATAACCAGAGTAGCGATGGTAGAGTTTTTCTCTCTCTTTCTTGCCAGTAACCATTATCTCTTTTGCATTGATCACAACCACGTAATCGCCCATATCAAGATACGGGGCGAAGTTAGGTTTACCTTTACCCATTAAAAGTTGGGCTACCTGGCTGGCTAATCTTCCCAAAATTTTCCCTTTGGCATCCACGAGATGCCACCTTCTTTGAACTTCACTTACTTTTGTCGCTCTTGTCTTTTTCCTCATCTTTTTTTCCTCCTGATTTCTTTCTAAGTTTTGTCTTCTTAACCTCCTTCCCTTTCTCCTCTTCTTTTATTTTAATCTCTTCCACAAATTCCACCCGAGCCATGGAGGCCTGATCCCCTCTTCTTGGCATAAGCTTAACAACACGGACATAACCACCAACACGTTGCATAAACTGCGGTACAACTTGATCGAATAACTTCTTTGCGGCTTGATCATCAGGGAGGAGAGAAAGAACCCACCGCCGGGTCGCCAAATCAGCTTTCTTTGCTCTTGAAATAAGGTGCTCTACTTCGCTTTTGAGAACCTTCGCCCGCGCTTCAGTGGTAGTAATGGAACCATGAAGGATGAGGTTTACAACTTGGTTACGCCACAACGCCCGGCGCTGCCCTCGCAACGAACTTCCAACGCGCTGTTTTTTCATTATTACCCCTCCTTTGTTGCTTCACTTTCCTTTAGGGCAACGCCCAGTTTTTTCAACTCTCGCTCAAGATCTTTAAGCCTTCTCTCCCCAAAGCCTCGGATGCTAAGGAGATCCTCAACCGTTTTCTGAAGAAGCCTCCCTACCGTCTTAATCCCCCCTTTGGTTAAGATCGTCACCGTCTGAGGCGGGAGGTTGAGCTCCTCAAGCGAGAGCTTCCGAATCTCCGGCGATGGACCCTCAACCTTCTTCCCTTTTTCCGCTAGTGCCTCTTCCGCTGCCTTTTTGAGCTTCTTCCCGATAAGCGGTTCAAGATAACTTATTAAAATAGCGGTGGCTTTCTCAAGCGCTTCCCCCGGCTTAAGCGTTCTGTCGGTTGTAATCTCCAAGATCAATTTATCCAAGTTTGTTTCTCGCCCCCTCCGTGTTTCCTCCACAAAGTAGGCAACTTTCGTCACAGGAGAGAAAACTGAATCCATCGGGATTACTCCCACTCTTGATTCTTGCCGTTCTTCTGATGGCTTATATCCAACACCCTTCTCTACCAAAAGCCGGGCCGAAAGTTTAGCTGATTTATCAGTAAGAGTGGCAACCTTTAGCTCAGGATTAGCTATCTCCGCTCCCGATGAAATCTTTATGTCCCCCGCAGTCACCTCCTTTTTCCCTTTCGCCTCAATCCGCGCCTCCAGTGGCCCATCAACATGCATAATAAAACGAACCTTCTTGAGATTGAGGATCAACTCAATTAGATCCTCCTTCACACCTTTGATGGTGGTAAAGGGATGGGGTACTCCCTCAAAGCTTACTTCTGCCACCGCCGCTCCAGGGAGTGAAGAAAGTAACACCCGGCGAAGCGCATTGCCTAACGTATGACCGTAACCGGAGGGCAAAGGCTCAATCACAAAACGTCCTTCTTCCTTTGTCTCTTTTTCTTTTTTGATTGTAATCTCTTTAGGATTGATCATTGTTAGTCGTTAGCCATTAGCCGTTAGTCGGGAGTACTACTACTTCTTACTACTGGCTCCTGACTCCTGTCTTATCTCGAGTAAAGCGCTCGCCTACGCTCGCAACCTTGTTCGCTAACGCGAATAGAACTCCACAATTAGCTTTTCATCAATTTCTGCCCCAATCTCCTCCCGTTTTGGAAGCGCCTTAACTTCTGCTTCGCGTTTTTCTTTCTCCACCTTCAACCACGAGGGTTTAACCACCTCCTCGTAAAGGGGGGCATCTTTTTTGGCAAGGTTTATTTTATCACCTACCTTGACCAAATACGAAGGGATTGTAACACGCTTCCCGTTTACCTTGACAAGACTATGCCCTACCATCTGGCGCGCGTGCGGACGGGTTTTTGCAAAACCTGCTCGATAAAGAGCATTATCTAAGCGCCTTTCAAGAATCTGAAGAAGAACCTCTCCTGTTTTCTCTTTGCTTCCAAGCGCTTTTTTAAAGTAGCGCTTAAACTGCACCTCTCTCACCCCGTAAATTCGCTTTGCCCTCTGCTTCCCTCTAAGCTGAAGGCCATATTCAGAAAGTCTTCTCCGCCGCGCTCCATGCTGCCCTGGAGCTGAAAGACGGGTCCTCACTGGACAATCTTCCCGTCCGCAAAGCGGAACTCCTTCTCTTCGGCACAATTTATGAGTTGGACCCACATATCTGCCCATCGTTATACCCTCCTTCGTTTCTTTGGTCTTGGTCCGTTATGGGGAACTGACGTCACATCAGTAATTGAGGTGATCTCCAAACCGCCAACCTTAAGGGCTTTGATTGCACTATCTCTCCCTGCTCCCGGCCCCTTAACCAGAACGGAAACTTCCTTTACCCCCAGACCAGTGGCCCTTTTAGACGCCGCCTCCGCTGCCTGAGAAGCGGCAAAAGGAGTGGCTTTTTTCGTTCCTTTAAAACCGGCTGTTCCTGCCGAAGCGCGAGTGATTACACCTCCCGCCTCATCAGTAATGGTAATGTGGGTATTATTGAAGGTTGCCAAAATGTGTGCGAATGCCTTCTCAGGAATCTTCCGCTCTTTTTTCTTCTTCGTCATCTTTAGTTTATGTCTTCCGCGCTGCCATCGCCTTTAAGGCTGCACGGCTTGTTCCACCAACAGCAATCTTTCTTCCCTTTCTGGTTCGAGCGTTGGTTCGTGTCCGCTGACCTCTTACGGGAAGTCCTTTTTCATGTCTTATTCCTCGATAAGAGCCAATATCGCGCAGACGCTTGATGTTTAACGCCACCTCCTGCGTGAGTTCTCCTTCTAACCGATAGCCGCCTTTCTCAAGCGCTTCCTTAATCCGGCTAATCTCCCCCTCCGTGAGATTCTTTACCCTTGCATCAGGGGAGATCTCCACTTCCTTAAGAATCTTATTGGATAAACTCCGCCCGATCCCTTTGATATATGTGAGGGCTATCTCGACTCGCTTTTCACTTGGTATATCTACTCCTGCAATTCTTGCCATCGCTTCAACTACCCCTGCCGTTGCTTATGCTTGGGGGTTTTACAAATCACGTAAAGTTTTCCTTTACGCCTCACGATTTTACAGTCTTTGCATATCTTCTTAACTGATGCTTTTACCTTCATTGCAAGATTCTTAAAGCCGATACGTAATCCTCCCTCGCTTTTTATCGTACAAAGAAAGCTCTACCCTTACCCGATCCCCAGGAAGAATCTTAATCCGGTAGATACGTATCTTCCCAGAGATGTGCGCCAAAACTTCCTCTCCATCATCAAGGACCACCCGAAAGAAGGCATTAGGAAGCGTCTCCCGCACAACACCTTCCTTCTCAATTTTTTCTTTTCTTTTCTCCATCAAAACTCCTCAAGTAAGCCTGGGGCTTATCATTAAGGGAGAGATCTCTCATATATTATCAGATCACCTTCCAAGCGGTCAACACTATAGGACCGGTAGGAGAAACGGCAACCGTGTGCTCAAACAAACCAGCAAGACTATCATCAGCAGTCACAAATGTCCAGTTGTCAGGAAGAAGTTTTAAAGCTGGTTTCCCAGCAGTATAAATTACTTCAGTTGCAAGCGTCATTCCTTCCTTAAGCTCTACGCCTTTGTAGGGGGAAGCGAGACAGGGAATTTGCGGTTCTTCATGAAGCTTTTCCCCAACCCCGTGGCCAACTAAGGTTTCCACGGGAGAGTAACCAGCACCTCTTAAAATCTTCTCCATTGCTGCTGAGATATCTCCCACTGCCTTACCAATACGACATTGGTCAATTGCCACCCAAAGTGCCTTCTCTCCCACCTCTAGGAATTGAAGCTTAGAGCTTAAAGCCTGGTTTTCGTCCCCAACATACACCGTCCAAGAGACATCAGTGTTTAATCCCTTGTAGTAGGTGCCGAGGTCAACGCTTAAAATATCGCCCTCTTTCAGCTTCTGTTTGGATGGGAGACCGTGAACTACCCCCTCATTAAGATTAAGACAAGTAGCAAATTTGTAACCGGGAACACGCTTGAAGGCAGGCTCTCCTCCAGAGGAGATAATAAATTCCTCAGCGATCTTATCTAATTCTGCAGTTGTTACTCCAACCGCAACCCTTGCAAGCACTGCCTTAAGCGCTCCCGCGGTGATTCTCCCTCCCTCTTTCATTATCTTAATCTGCTCCTTCGATTTAACCGTGATTGCCATTTTTAACCTCGCTTCAAGTGAGAAAGAATCTCTTTGTGCGCTACCTGAGGGGCAGCCTTTGCATTAATCTCCACCAAAATACCTAAATCGTGATACAACTTAACAATTTGGCCAATCTCCCGATTAAAGATTTCAAATCTTCTCCCGATCGCCACATGAGTATCATCTCCCCTTCCGCGCTTAAGTAATCTTGTCATGGCCGTTTTCTCATCAATCTTCAAAACGAAGACCTTATCCAAAGAAAAGAGCTTGCGAAACATCTGCGCTTGATTCAATGTCCGCGGAGTCCCATCCAAAATGAAGCCCTTCCGTGTATCGCTCTTCCTAAGCCGTTGTTTGAGGAGCGTAAAAATAAGATCATCAGAGACAAGTTCCCCTTTTTGGACCGTCTCCTTTACTATCTTTCCCAGGGAACTTTTCTCCTTACTGATTTCGCGAAGCATCTCCCCAGCACAGATACGAGGGATTGAGAGCGCTTTAGAAAGAAGCACGGCTTGACTACCTTTCCCCGCTCCCGGGAGGCCAAGGATCACAAGCTTCATATGCTGGGGATCTTCATTCCAGAAACTAAGCCCGAGAGTTTTTGGGCGACTTTCTTCTGAGACTCTTTAACCGCTTTGTTGAAGGCACGCTTTAGGTCCTCACGCGCCTCACCATCATACTCAATCTTTTCAACCTGCTGATCCCCCCGCATCACAATCTTCACCCCTCCCTCAACAACCTCAACGGTGATTCTTTCCATCTCACGCTTCAACTCCGCGGCTTGTTTTCTTAGCTTATTTACTTCTCTGAGTTGCTCAAACATTGCTTAAGTATCAGTTTACAAATATCCCTCATAATCTCGCATCCCCAATTGTGATTCAAGTTGACGCAGCGTCTCAAGGATAACCGAAACAACGATCAAAATGCCAGTTCCCCCCAGTGTAAAGGTAGTAACACCCGTGAATCTGCCGGCAATGGTGGGAAGAACTGCTACCAAACCCAGAAAGATTGCTCCAAAAAAGGTAATCCGCGTAAGAACATGGTTAAGATAATCTACGGTTGTTTTTCCTGGCCTTACCCCAGGAATAAACCCGCCTCTTTTTTGAAGATTTTCTGCGATATCTTTCGTATTAAAGATGACCGCTGTATAGAAGAAGGTAAAAAGTACAACCATCAAGAAATAGAAAAGGATATAAAAAGCACCTTGAGGGTTAAACAAGGTGAGGAGAAAGGAGGCTGCCCGAGAAACCAAGGGATGTGCCACACCGGAAAAGTAACGCGCGAAGGTAGGAGGAATAAGAACAAGCGAGATGGCAAAGATAATGGGGATTACTCCTGCTTGATTAATTCTTAAGGGAAGGTACGTCTCCCCCCCATATCGGCGGCCTCCTCTGATCCGGATCGCATATTCAATTCTAACTCTTCTTGCCGCTTCATTAACAATAACAATCCCTCCAACAAGTGCAACCGCCATCGCCACAAAAAGAAGAAGTCCCCCGATCCGCTCGGCGGAAGCGGTGGCAAATGTTTGCCCCAAAGAAAGCGGATATCCAGCGACAATTCCGATAAAAATAAGCATCGAAATCCCATTCCCAACTCCTTTCTCCGTGAGGATCTCTCCCAACCACATCAAAAGGATCGATCCTGCTGTAAGGGAAACTACTAAGGCCGCCAACGAAAGGGGAGGAAGAGGATTCACAACCCCTTGGTTAGAAAGAAGAAAATAAAGTCCGTAACCCTGAAAACAAGCAAGAGGAACCGTCAAAAAACGAGTATATTGGTTAATTTTTGCTCTCCCATACTCCCCCTCTTGGGCAAGCTCTTTTAGGTGAGGAAAACCAAAAGTCAAAAGCTGAAAGATGATCGAAGCGTTAATATATGGGTTAAGGCCGAGGGAGACGATCGAAAAGTTTTCCATCGCCCCGCCAGAAAAGATGTTCAAAAGCCCCAAAAGCGCGTTGGAAGCAAACAACTGTTTGAGCGCCGCAAGATCAACCCCCGGCAAAGGAAGGTGTGCTAAAAAGCGAAACACCACCACAACCCCCAAGGTAAAAAGCAACCGCGTACGAATTTCTTTCTCCTGAAAAGCGCGAACCAAAAGGGCTCTGATCATTTTTCGATCTTTCCTCCTGCCTTCAAGATCTTCTCTCGCGCTGGGGCAGAAAGCAAAACACCCTTAAACTTAAGGGCTTTTGCCTCTCCCTCACCCAAAATCTTTATCCCCGCAGAAGGGATTTTTTTGATTAAACCTTTTTCCTTAAGCGTTTCTGGGCTCACGATTTCACCTTTTCGAAAAGCGGTAAGATTACCCAAATTCAACACTGCTGGTTTTCCCCGGATGCTTCTAAAACCACCTAAACGTGGTAACCGCCGCACAAGAGGGAACTGCCCACCTTCAAAACCAAGCTTAATCCGCCCCCGTACTTTCTGACCTTTGGTACCATGTCCAACGGTGTGACCACCCTTTCCCGATCCGTAACCACGACCCAGCCGTTTCTTCTTTTTCCCAACTAACCTTGGAAGGTTATTAAGCCTCATTCCTCATCCCCCTTAAAGCAGTAACTGTTGCCTTCACATTCGCCATTCTATTTCTTGTTCCTAACATCTTCGCCGATACATCCCCATACCCCGCCAGCTCTAGAAGATCTCGGATCACTCCACCCGCGATCAATCCTGCGCCGCGGGGAGCAGGCTTAAGAATAATCTTCACTGCCCCTTCTTTTACCTCTACACGATGGGGAATGGTGGTTCCCGAAATTGGGACAGCAAACATCTTCACCTTCGCTTGCCTTCTCCCTTTCTCAATCGCCACCCGCAGATCTTGCGCACGACCGTAACCAATTCCTACCTTTCCACACCCATCTCCAACTGCCACCAACGCCGTAAAACCCCTCCGCTCACCTCCCTTAATCTTTTTGGCAACTCGATTAACCATGAGCACCTTTTCTTGCAGTTTTTGCCCCATTACTCCTTCGGCCATCAAAACTCCAACCCTCCCTTCCTTGCCCCTTGGGCAACTGCTTTCACCCGACCGTGATACTTGTATCCACCTCGGTCAAAGACAACTCGTCTTATCTTCAACTTTAATGCTTCCTCAGCCAGCTTTTCCCCAGCCACCTGTGCTTTTTGGCTCTTGATTCCTTCCTTGAAGGATAAATCCGAAATTGCAACCAAAGTCTTCCCCTTCTCATCATCAATAAGCTGCACAAAGATGTGCTTGCCCGAGCGGAAAACGGAAAGGCGTGGACGTTTTCCAGTTCCAAAGATCTTCCCCCGGATTCGTCTCCGTCGTCGTGCCCTTTTAACCTGATAATGTTTGACTGGCATTGTTAAGCTCCTCCCACAGTCACCTTCATTGCTTTACCGGATTTTCTTCTCACTACCTCACCCACATATCTTATTCCTTTACCTTTGTACGGCTCGGGAGGTCGGAGTTTCCTAATCTCTGCTGCGACCTGCCCAACCAACTGTTTATCCACTCCCTCAACTACCACTTTTGTATTCTCTACCATGGTAATTTTTACCCCCTCCGGAATCTTGTATTCGACGGGATGGGAGAAACCGAGGGCAAGCCGAAGAATATCCCCCGCTACCTCCGCTTTATAACCAACTCCTACAAGCTCCAATTCCTTCCGGAAGCCCTGGTTGATTCCGGTGATCGCATTTTTAACCAAAGATGTGAAAAGGCCAACAATCCGACTTTCCTTGCCACTGACGGCAACGGCGTTTTCCTTCTTCGCTACCTCAATCCCTGGAGGAATAGTAAGAACCAACTCACCTTTTTCTCCCTTAAGGATTAATCGGTTATTATCTTTTCCAACCGTCACCCCTTCTGGGATAGAAAATGGTTTCTTCGCTAACTTTGACATTCTTAGTTAATAGTTCACAGTACGCTTCGCTGTAGTTCACAGATACTGTTAACTGTGGACTGTATACTCTCCACTAATCCCTACCAAACCTCCCCAACCACTTCGCCTCCAAGACGCTTTTTCTTTGCTTCTTTCTCAGTGAAAAGTCCTTGTGATGTTGAGACAATTTTGATTCCAAGCGGTGGTGATTTTAATTTTGAAGCCGGTGAATAAATTCTCTGCCCAGCCCTTGAAATCCGCTTAAGGTGGCTTATTTTAGAATTACCTTCCTCATCGTAAGCGGGCTTGATTGCCAGGAAGAAACGTGCTCCTTCCTTTTCCTTAAACTTGTGTACCTCTGTTACAAACCCCTCCTTCTTAAGAAGCGATGCAAGCTGCGCTTTAAATTTTGAAAAAGGGACAACTACCTCCGTGTGGCCGGCGGCAGCAGCATTCTTTATGGCAGAAAAAATATCAGCAACCGGATCGTTAATACTCATCTTAGTGGCTCGCTTTCCTAACCCCTGGAAGTTCCCCCCTTGAGGCAAGCTCCCGAAAACAGATTCGGCACATTCCAAACTTCCGCATGTAAGCACCGCTTCTCCCACAAATCTGACAACGATTGTACCTTTGTGTTTTAAATTTTGGTGTTCTTTTCTGTTTTTCAATAAGTGCTTTTTTAGGCATTTTAATCTCTAAACGGCATTCCAAGCTCTTTTAGCACCTGATATGCTTTCTCATCATCCTCAGTTGACGTCATCACGGTAGCCTCCAATCCCCGGATCTTACTGATTTTGTGGGGATCAATCTCGGGAAAAGCAGTCTGCTCTTTTATTCCAACGGTAAGGTTCCCTTTTCCATCAAAGCTTTTCCGTGAGACCCCGCGAAAATCTTTTGTCCGGGGGAGAACCACCTTGACAAGCTTTTCAAGAAAATCCCACATCTTTCTTCCCCGAAGTGTCACCGCTACTCCCACGATATCACCTCTTTTTATCGAAAAGGATGCTACTGCTTCTTTTGCCAACCGGAAGGAAGGAGTTTGACCAGCAAGCATTGCTAGATCCTCACGGGCGTGCTCCAGCACCTCCTTTTTATCCTTATCTTCCCCAACACCCATATTCACTACAATCTTCACAGGGTAAGGAACACCATACGGATTCCCCCTGCCAACTGTACCTTTAAGCTTTGGAACAACCTTTTTTTGATAAAACTCTTTCAGCATTTCCCTTACCCCGCCCTGGGCGGGTCAACCTCCTTTCCGCAACGGCGGCAAAATCGAATCCTCCCCCCTCCCTCTTTTACCTTATACCCCACCTTTGTGGGTTTGCTACATCTTGGGCAAATAAGCATTAAGTTTGAGATGTGGATTGGTGCTGCGACAGTAATAATTCCTCCCGGCTCACGTTCCCCTTTCCTCTTAACAAACTTCTTGACAAGATTTACTCCTGCCACCACCGCCCGGTTCTCACCTCGCAGCATCCTTTCTACCTCTCCCTCCTTCCCGATATCCTTTCCGGCGATGATTTTTACTTTATCGCCTTTTCGGATTTTGATTTTCTTTGTTCCTGTTTCGCGTCTCATCTTAGTAGATCTCCTTAGCAAGTGAGGCAATCTTTTTAAAACCGTGCTCTCTCACCTCTCGTGCTATCGGACCAAAAATCCTACTCCCTTGGGGGTTGTTAGTTTTCTTATCAATCACGACCGCCGCATTATCATCAAACCGGATATAAGAACCGTCTTGTCTTCTTACTTCCTTCCTAACCCGAACGATCACCGCTTGCTCAATCGCATGATCTTTTACCACCCCCTGGGGATCAGCTCCTCGAACTGAAACCGTTACCACCTCACCCAAAGAAGCGGTTTGCACCTTTCCTTTGTGGGGAATACCAATCACCTTAAGGGCTTTTGCACCAGAGTTATCAGCAACATTAAGAACCGTTCCTTTTTGGATCATTTTTCTCCTCTTTTTCTCACTTTGGCCCTCTTGGCTACCCCCTCCTTTGACTTTTCGGCAACTTTTCTCCCGCCAACCTCAATTACCTTCCAACGTTTCTGCTTTGAGAAGGGTCTTGCCTCTTCGATCACAACCTCATCCCCCACTTTTGCTCCCCCCTCATCGTGCGCCTTAAACCGCTTGGTTACTCTAATCCGCTTCTTATAAACCGGATGGGAAAAGACACGCTCCACCACAACAACTACCGTCTTTTCCATTTTGTCAGAAACAACTTTTCCTTTAAGTCTTCGTTTTGGCATCTTTTTCTTCCTTGAGCTTGCCCAAAGGAGCTTCTTTTTCAACCGTCGCCTCAGCAAGAATCTCCTTCTCCCTTAAAACAGTTGTCGTTTGGGCAATTTCTTTTTGCTTTTTATGAATTGTACTTCCATCGGCCAAGGAACCGGTTTTCCGCTCCATTTTTAACCTCACCAACTCTAATCGCGCTTCTTTCAGAAGCTTTAATAATTCACCTCTTTCTTTATCGCGCAAATCTTTAATCTCCATCATTCTTCAGTAACAATCTTTGTCTTAAGGGGGAGCTTTTGACCTGCCCGCTTTAGTGCCTCTTTGGCTTGTTTTGCCGCAATACCGGAAAGTTCAAAGATGATTCGCCCAGCCTTGACAACGGCTGCATAGTGATCAACGGGAGATTTTCCCCCGCCCATTCTCGTCTCACCCAGCTTTTTTGAGATCGGTTTATCTGGAAAAATTCGGATCCAAAGCTTCCCTCCCCGCTTCGTATAGTGCATAATCGCCCGCCTTGCGGCCTCAATCTGCCGTGATGTAAGCAATCCTCCAGCAGTAGCTTTTAACCCGTATTTCCCAAACGAAAGCTCTGAGCCAACCCAAGCCTTGCCTTTTATCCTTTCATTCCCTCGAAATTGTGTTCTGAATTTTGTTTTTTTGGGCAACAACATCACTAAATCCCCTCCTCCCCTAGATAAACCCAAACCTTGACTCCGATTGTTCCGTAGCGCGTATGCGCCGTATCCTCAGCAAAGTCAATTCTTGCACGAAGCGTTGATAAAGGAACGGAACCCCGCCCTACCTTTTCTACCCGAGCGATCTCTCTTCCAGCAATCCGTCCGGCAAGTTCTACCTTTATCCCCTTTGCTCCTTGAGTCATTACTTCATCCGCCACCTCATTCGCAAGACGCCGAAAATTAGCTCGTCTTTCCAACCCACGGGCGATCCGATTCGCTAAAAGAACCGCCGAAAGAAGCGGTGTTTTTACCCCCTGAACCTCAAGTTCCAGATTCCCTTTCTCAACCCCCAGCTTCTCAAGCAATGTTTGCCGAAGAAGTTCAATCCCAGAACCTCCTCTCCCAATTACAAGTCCAGGTCTGGAAACATGGATGACCACTTTCACCTTTTCCCCCGAACGTTCAATTTCAATCTCCGAAAGTCCCACCTCTGCCAGCTTTTTTGTCAAGAACTGGCGGATTTTCCTATCACCAAGTGCAAATTTAGCGTATTCCTTCACGCTGAACCAGCGTGAGCGCCACGGTTCAGTTATTCCCATTCTTAGACTTCGCGGATGAATTTTATGACCCATTTTTCTCCTCCTTTTTCTTCTGTTTTTCAACTTCCGCCTCCCGCTTAACCACGATTGTCAAGTGAGTTGAGGGTGTTGTGATCATTCCCCAACTGCCACGTGCTTTAGGGTCAAGTTTTCTTCGAAAAAGAGGACCCTTATTGGCACGTGCATCAGAAACTACCCAACTTTTCTCATCAACCTGGCTCTTAGCTTTGGCGTTAGCTACCGCTGAATTCAAAACCTTAAGGGCGATCTTTGCACCTTTTTTAGGGGTAAAGTGAAGAATCCGCTTCGCCTCCCCTACCGTCTCCCCACGAATTAGATCTAAGATTCCTCCCACTTTTGTGGGAGAGATTCGCAGATACCTCCCTACCGCCCGCGCTTCCTTTGGACCAACCGCCTCCGACACCTCTACAGCTTTTGTCGGCTTTGTTTCTTTCTTCACCTTTGTCACTTGTTTCTTATCACTTATCACTTTTATTAGACCCGTCCTTCCGATACAGAAACCTTAAGCCCTTTGCGGCCGTGCTTCCTAAAGATCCGGGTTGGAGAAAATTCTCCTAACCTGTGGCCAATCATCGCCTCCGCAATCTTTACCGGCACATGAACCTTTCCGTTGTAAACGGCGATCGTCAGCCCGACCATCTCTGGTGAAATTTGTGAATCTCGCGACCAAGTCTTGATCGGTTCAGCACCTCCTGATTCTTTTGCTCTTAAAACCTTCTTCAGTAATTTTGGATCAATAAATGGTCCTTTTTTGCTTGAGCGTGCCATTATTTCTTCCTCCTTGCCACAATATATTTATCCGTATGAAACCGCTTTCGTGTCTTTTTCCCCAACGTGGGCTTTCCCCAGGGTGTTTTGGGTGAGGGCATTCCTATCCCCGACTTTCCTTCCCCTCCACCATGAGGATGGGCTCGGGGATGTTGCGCTACTCCCCGCACCGTTGGCCTAATCCCCAGATGCCTTTTGATCCCCGCCTTCCCCAACCGGCGCATCTTTCTCTCCACCCCGGTAAGGCGGCCAACCGTTGCCCAGCAATTCAACCTTATTTTCCTTATCTCGCCGGAGGGCATTTTTAGATGAGCAAACTCCTTTTCCTTAGCCAAGACTACCGCCGCAGTTCCAGCGGCACGGATCATCTTTCCTCCCTGTCCTGGAATAAGCTCCACATTGTGAACCTCCGTTCCAACCGGAATCTTCCCAAGGGGAAGAGCATTACCCACCTTCGCGGAAGCTTTTTCGGACGCTAAAACTGCGCTTCCTACCTTAATTTCTTCTGGAGCCAAAATATAGTGGCGCTCCCCATCGGGAAAAAGAAGAAGGGCGATCTTTGCCGAACGGTTTGGGTCATACTCAATCGCCTCAACCTTTGCCGGGATATCTCTTTTATCCCGCTTAAAATCAACTACTCGATAAAGGCGCTTCTCTCCGCCCCCTTTATGGCGAACGGAGATCTTCCCTCTACTTCGACCAACATCTCTTTTTCTCCCAAATTTTAGCTTTGTCATCACTTTTTCTCCTCAAAAAGCGCGATCTTTCCCTTAGAAAGGGTCACGACCGCGCGCTTTACACCTTGTCTTCTCCCAATAATTGGGCGCCGACCACGGCGGCGCCAGGCAACTAACCGTCCTGGAACCCTGCTAATGTTCACCTTCCCCACCTTAACATCCTTAAATTGAGCTTCAACCGCTCGGGATACTTCCTCCTTGGTTGCTTCTTTAGCTACCGCAAAGACGTATTTTCCCTGAGCGGCTAAACTCTGACTCTTCTCGGTGACAATCGGTTTTTTGATCACTTGGTAGATGTTCATTTTCCTAAACGCTCCTTAAGTCTCCCGATCGCCTCTTTCAAAAAAAGGGTATCCCCGGCCAAGGAAACATCATAGGCGTTCACATTTGAGGCAATCCTCACCTCCACTCCTTTGATATTTCGAAAAGAACGCTGCAGTCCCAAATCTTTCTCCGGGGCAAGTAGCAAAACGCTTTTCCCAAGCTTAAGCTTCTTTAAAAGTGTGGCGGCTTGAGTCGTCTTTGGCTTTTTGAAGGTCAACTCCCGAAGAATTTTGATCTTTCCTTCCTTTGCCTTCAAAGAAAGGGCGGATTTCAAGGCTAGATCGGCAATCTTTTTGGGAATTGAAAGGGTAAGATCCCGCGGTTTTGGACCATGAGTTACTCCCCCCCCAACCCACAAGGGTGAACGGATCGATCCGTGACGTGCCCGGCCTGTTCCCTTCTGCCGCCAGGGCTTTCGTCCTCCCCCGGAAACTTCACCGCGAGTTTTGGTCGAAACCGTTCCTCGGCGCTGATTTGCCTGATAAACATGAAGATACTGCCGCAAGGCGGTTTCATTGGGAGCA
>Ga0210018_1000039_pt1 | contig 51996 bp, 52 predicted proteins | sample CryGeyCG2014_010_2_FD_183967 | JGI IMG/M metagenome (GOLD analysis project Ga0210018, IMG submission 183967) | Groundwater microbial communities from aquifer - Crystal Geyser CG09_land_8/20/14_0.10 (SPAdes) (version 2) | ecosystem: Environmental > Aquatic > Deep subsurface > Groundwater | place...
ATACTGGCCACCCATTTCATAGATTGAGGTCACATAAGGGTTTTCCATTAGCTTCTTTACCAATAAATTCAGTTCAGAGCTTTTAGAACACCCTCCCTTGAAATAAACTTTAAATAGTAGCATATCAAAACATGAATAATCAATAACAGTGTAATAAAAAAGAATTATTTTGCTTTTTTCAAGCCTGCTTATTGTGTATTTAACGAGCTGCGGGCTCTTGTGAATCTTTTTTGCCATTTCTGAAAGCGAAAGCCTGCAGTTCTCGCCATAAAAATACAGTAATCTTTTGTCAATTTTTTTAATCATATAACATCTATTTTAAATTGTAGTATATAAAGGTTATTATTTGGAACTTTTTAAAAAACTTGTTAAAATACATTTTAAATATGGGAATTAGTATACTAAAAAATATGACAGAAATTCTTACTTTAAGTAAAACAGGAACAGGAAATAGAATAGAAACAGGAAAAACAATAGATTCCTATGTGAAAAGTGTAATAGAACCTGACGAGTTTATGACGTTTAATAGAATAGGCGGAATATTAAACTATAAAAAAGATGGAAAAAATATACCACATCCACACTCATTTGTCTTTTTGTTTGTCGAAAGAGCATTATTTGAAGATTACACTTCAAAGAAGGAAGGAGAAAAAGATAAACTCAGTATAAGAAATCCTGGAGTAGATATATATGGGAAGATAGGTACTCCTACAAATATTTATGGTAATCCTAAAATTGTTAAAAATACGCTTGATGAAGCAATAACTCACGAAGGTATTTTTGTTTTAGACAGAAAATCGCATAGTATAATCCATAATGGGCTCATTATTCCAGTTGATTTTGATGATTTATATCCGGCGTTTGGTGTTAAGGATGATATTAAACTTATTGAAAAAACAGGTTATCCATCGGGTAATCCGCCTGAGATTGGAACCAAGTCAAAAGCAATGCTTTATTTTTCTATATACCACCCAGAAGTTTCTTTTATGAAATTTGATGGTGATTGTTATATTATAAAACAAGGGAAAGTAGCATACTTACATAAAGGAAATTATTTTAAAAACTCGGATTTAAGTCCCCTCTTCCCATGACTCAAGATATTTCTTCTGCTCTTCAGTGAGTTTGTCTATCTTTATGTTCATGGCCTCAAGCTGTAGCCATGATATTTTTTCATCAATTTCTTTTGGTAAGGTTATGACTTTTATAGGAAGCTTTCTCTTATTTTTTATCAAGTATTCAACTGCCAATGACTGGCCGCAGAAAGATAAGCTCATGACTGTGGATGGATGGCCTTCTGCAGCTGCAAGATTTACTAAACGGCCTTCTCCTGCAACATAAATCCTTTTTCCATCAAGCATGTATTCATCAAGGAATGGCCTTATCCTCCTGCTTTTTGCTGCTTTTTTTAATGATTTTAAGTCAATCTCAACATCAAAATGCCCTGAGTTTGCAACTATTGCGCCGTCTTTCATAAGCTTCATATGTTCTAGTGTTATGACATTTATATCGCCGGTTAAAGTAACAAACAAATCGCCCAATAAAGCTGCTTCTTTCATAGGCATTACACCAAATCCATCAAATGCAGCTTTCATTGCTTCAAAGGGATTAACCTCTGTTACAATTACTTTTGCTCCAAGCCCTTTTGACCTTAGAGCAAATCCTTTTCCGCAGTCTCCATAACCAGCTACAACAACAGTGCTTCCTGCTATCAGCAGGTTTGAAGCCCTTAATATACCATCCATTGTGCTCTGACCTGTTCCATAATAATTATCAACCAAATGCTTTGTCTTGTTGTCATTAACAGCAATTATTGGATATTTTAAGGCATTGTCTTTTTCCATTGCCCTTAATCTTATAACTCCCGTGGTTGTTTCCTCGCAGCCGCCAATTATATCCTTAATCAGCTCTTTGTGGTTTTTATGTATCTCGCTAACCAAATCACATCCATCATCTATTGTTATGTTTGGCTTGAACTCAATTACTTTTTTTATGAATTTGTAATAATCCTCTGTTGTTTCGCCCTTATAGCCATAAACCATAAAGCCCTGCTTTGCCAATGCAGCTGCAACATCATCTTGGGTGCTTAATGGATTGCATGAGCATATTGCAACATCAGCACCTCCTGCTTTAAGGGTTTTGACTAAAGCAGCTGTTTCCTTTGTCAGATGGAGGGCCATTCCTATTCTTATTCCTTTCAATGGTTTTTCTTTTTCAAACCTTTGCCTTATTTTTAACAAGGCCTCCATTTGCTTTTCAGCATACTCAATATTCATATCTCCCTGATTGGCTAGGTTAATATCCTTAACACAATAATTATTAGTCTCATGCATTTTAACACCTTTTTTATATAATATTATTAAGAATTAGGAAAAGAGCAATTATATTTAATGTTTTCCTTATTTGCAATTAAAGAATCAGATTATCAGAGGATTTTTTCTTAAGCCTTGTTATATAGCCAGCGATTATATTCTTTAGTTTCTTTGACTCTGCAATTATTAGTTTATCAAGTATTTCTGTATTCTTTTCAAAGCTATCAGTGAATTTATCTCTATGAAACTCCATAAACTTGTTCGTTACTCTTTTCATCTGCAGAGTTTTTATTCTTCCCTTTGTTTACCATTACTATAAACTTTTTATTATACTTGGCTGGTTTTAGAGAATACTGTTCAGGTTTGAGGTTTTGTTTTGCAGCCCATGTGTGAGCACCCTCTTCTGTCTTGAAAGTCTTTGGTCTGCTGCTCTTTATTACAGAATGAGAGTTCTTGTAATGCTTTAAGTGCGTACTTAGTCCCATTCTTCTTTTTATCCTTGTATGCATTTTTGTCATATTTTACCACCAAAATTGAGAATAATCAATTCATATAAAAATTTATGTGGCTTAGAGAGATATCCCTAAGCCAGTTTAAATGTTTATTTTTTCTTTTCTTTTGCTTTTTTAGCCATTTTAACCTCCAAAAGACCTATTCTTTGTCACTAATAATCTTCTTTTTCCTCTTCATCTTCTGCTTCTTCATATTCTTCCTTTTCTTCTTCAATCTCTTCCTTTTTTTGCTTTTTTTTCATTTTTTTTGCCTCCTTACATGTTTTATAATTTTGCTGCTAAAGCAGCTTTTTTGCTTTTTTAAGTTCCCTTGCCTTTACTTTAAATCACTCTCAACTGTTGCATCTTCATCTCTGTTTTCCCTTGCCATTTGAAATGTCAGCATTTAGTTTATATGCAGCTGTTATACCGGTTTGGTGCAACTCTGTAAATTTCTTCTGTCTCTGCTTTACTCTCTTGTTAACTCTTTTAAGGTTTTGCTAGTGTTATCGATTTATTTAAAAATGTAACTATTTGCATTATTCTCACCTCTTATTCTGCCACAGAAAGCTCCTGGTTGTAAACTCTTTCAAACTCCTGCATAAAGAGATTTGCCATGGTCTTATCATGCATTATAATAATGTTCTCATCGTTTCTTGTGTCAGCTCCTTCTGTTGGGTTGAATGATCCAGTGATTACTGTTTTGTTATCTATTATGAAAACCTTGTGGTGCATATTGGCCTTGTTGTTGTCTCTTTTTACATCAATTCCCTGGTATTCCAACAAATTAAACTTAGAATATTTTGAGACTTGCCTTGCCTCAAAAACCCCTTTTATATCAAGGCCTTGATAATGCTTTAAAATAATTGCAGTTGCAATCCTGTTGTTTGTAAAGCTAAAGGTCATGAAGTAAATATTATTCTTTGCTTTTTTTATTTCCTCTGCAACATAATAAGCGCAGTTATCTTCAGGGCAGAAATAGTTTTCAATCTTTTTATTGTTTAGGTAAAACTCAGGATAAATCACATTATCACCTTTTCTGAACTCAGAATTCCATAATTCATTAAATTCGTCCTCGTAATTTTTTGACAGATAAAATGATTCAATTATAACCAGGTTATTATCATTCTTATATGCGCCATTCTCAGTCGGATTAAAAGAGCCTGTTAAAATAATTTTATTATCAATTATGCAGAATTTATTGTGCATCAAACCAGAAGATGAATCTTTTATTGCAAACTTAAGATGCTTTACATTGTCAAAATTAGCATCATCAACCACCAGCTTAACTTCAATGTTTTTGCTTTTCTTATCCAGAATATTAATAATCCTTTCCAAGTCAAGGTCATAAAAAGCGCAGTGAACAGATTCTTTTGCACTATTGATAACCTTGAAAAGCTCTCCCTCGCAGTCATTTACTGGGCAGAAAAACACTTTTGGAATATCCTTGTATTCTTTAAGCTCTGGCTCTGTAACCTCTTTATTTAAGTTAAGCTTAGAGCAGCCACTTAGTAAGATAATAAAAAGTAAGCAGATTAGTTTTTTAGGCAAGGCCATGAAACAAGACTATAAACACTTTTTTATAAAATCTAACAAAGAAAAAGTGAAAGGTTTCCGGAAGTTATCTTTAATTTGCAAGTAACCTGTTGATTTTTGTTTTCTAAAAAGAAATCTATATAAAGATTAAAACATAATAATATTGAAATGAACAAGAAAGGCCAAAACTATCTATTACTTGTAATATTAGTTATCTTAATTGTATTAATTATCTGGCTGGTTATGAAGAGGCTCGGCGCTTAATTTTGGTTGAGACAAAATTTTCTTACTGTCTCACGTCTTCGGTAAACCTCAATTCTTTAGATGGGTGCCTTCATTAAATCAAGATTCAATGTTTATGTTTCACTTCACACAAATTTTTACCCACTCTAAATCTAAGTTTTCTAAAAAAATATGATTAAATAATAAGTTAGTAGTTAATAGAATATTTAGGCAATTCAGCTTTAACATCTTTTACTATTTCTTTTAAAAGAGTTTGATATTGATATGCTATTTCTAATGCTGGATTATCTACTTCAAACCTTTGCTGTAACCATAAACATCTTGTGTCTAGAAGTTTTTGTACTCTTTCATCTTCAGCAACTGCGGGCAATATTTTATCTACTAAGTTAAATGATGCACATTGGTTTTCTTTGCCTGCAAGTATCAATACATTTATAGCCTCTCTATAAAAACCATGACGCATTTGTTCATCAAATCCTAAACTAACTGATGCTTGTAAATCAGGTAAACCATATCTTCCTGAATATTGAGGTTTTAAATATAAGTGTATACTTGCCTGAGTTGGATTTCCTTGATGATTCTTACAATATGAGAGTCCTACTGATTTAATTAATTCAATAACAACTAAACTATCATCATTTTTTAGAACATCAAAAGGATTTTCTAATCGATATTCACCTGTATCTGCAAGTTCTTGTGCTTTTTTTCTAATAATTTTTGGCGAATAACTAACTCCAATTAGTGTTAGTGCATGCATACTTTCTAAAACATCAACAATTGTTGATTTTGGACTTACAGGCCAATTACCTAGTTTTTTACCCACTTTATAAACAATCCCTTGTACTATTCCTGGTTGTCCTATCCTCATAATTTTTATATTATCTGAATCAGCTTTTGGTAATTTTTCTAGAAATATTGTGCCTTCAAGATTTCTTTGTGATTCGCCAACTGAAAATGATTTCTCTGTTCTCAACTTTTTAAAAGCTGCTGATAATTTTTCTTTTCTTTCAATTTCCACAGGATTTATTTCTAATTCAGAATTAGGAGGCAGAAATGAACCTGTAACACCAATTTTTTCTCGCAAATACCTTAAAAACTGTTCGTTTTCAAAAGGTTCTACTACATTACCATATTCTGGATTAACTTTAAATGTAAAACTTTCTTCAGTTTTTGGACAATAGTCTAAAAATTCATCAGTTGTTAGTTGCATATTTAATTATAAATTTAATTCATTTATAAAGTTTACTATTTTAAAGTAAGTAAAAACTATGACACCCATCTGATTTTCAGCAGTAAGAAAACCCTCTGGATTTGCTTCATAAATCCATGCCATGTTGCACTCTCGTTCCGCTACGCTTAACTCAGGTCAGCTAACAGGAATTCCTTGGTTAAGAATTTTAAGTCACAAACTAAAATAAATTAAATTACCTTCTTTATTTTTGAAACTTTTTAATCTAAAACAGGAAAAGTTTAAATAATAATCAATTAATTTTATTAATAATGATAATGAAAGATATAATTTGGATGTCTGTTTGGACATTGGGTTTTTTTGCAACAGGTGTATTTTTATTCTGGGAGGGGATTAAACTATTAAAGCAAAAGCGCCTGATAGAAAATATTCCTACAAGCAAGATAAGGTCTCTTGCAATGGGTTTGGTTGAGATTTACGGAGAAGTTGTTCCTGCATATGAGGAGCTACTGAAGAGCCCTTTCTCAAACAAGGATTGTGTTTATTATAGCTATATAATAGAAGAATACCGCAGCTCTGGTAAGAGCAGCAGCTGGGTTACTGTTGATGCAGGGCGTAAAGAACAGCCATTCTACCTAAAAGATAATACTGGCGGAGTTCTTATTGATCCAAAGGGAGCAAATATAAATGTTTCAAGAGATTTTGAGTTTAACCCTGGTTTTGGCAAAAAAACCCCTGATGCAATAATAAACTTTCTTAATGCAAACGGCATGAGTCACAAAACACTCTTTGGATTCGGAAATAAGACTATGAGGTATAAGGAATATTTTATTGCTCCAAAAGATAAGCTTTACATAATGGGCACTGCAGCAGACAACCCCTTTGTTGAGGATGGTACAGCAAAGGATAATGTAGAAGATGTGATGATACAGAAGGGCAACAATGAAAAAATATATTATATATCAGACAAGCCTGAGAACACATTGTTAAAGGAAATAAAATGGAAAGTGTTGGGTTATATGATTGGAGGGGCATGCTTAAGCATAGCAAGCTTAATCATAAGTTTTAAATACATGTTTAATCTGTTATAAACATAAAGGGAGGTATTAAAATGGGATTTGGAACAATAATAATAATTTTTGTGGTAGTTGCTTTTGTAGTTTTTGCAATAATAGCTTACATAGTAGGAATGTTTAACAGCCTTATAAGGCTCAAAAACAATATCAAAAAGTCATGGGCAAACATCAATGTGCTTTTGAAGCAGAGATCAGACGAGCTTCCAAAGCTTATAAACTCTGTAAAAGGATATATGACGCATGAGAAAGATACTCTTGTAGAGCTTACAAAGGCAAGAACATCTATGCTAAATGCAAAGACAATGTCAGAGAAGGCAGATGCTGACAATGCAATAAGCAGTACACTTAAAACAATATTTGCAGTTGCAGAGAATTATCCTAACCTAAAAGCAAATGAGAACTTTATGCAGCTTCAGAACAGGATAAGCGGGCTTGAGAATGAGCTTGCAGACAGGCGGGAATTCTACAATGACAGTGTAAATACATACAACATAAGAATACATTCTTTTCCTGACATGATTATCGCAGGGAGGATGAAATATACAGATGAAGAGATGTTTAAGGTTTCAGAGGAAGACACAAAAGATGTTGAGGTAAAATTCTAAAATCTTTATTTAATTTATTTTTATGATTTTATTTAAGCTGTCTATGCTTTTCAACAGTGAAAACTTTGTTTCAGAATGCTTTTTATCTATTTTGTCTAAGATGTTTTTAATTTCTCTTCTGTTTTTATCTTTCTTTATTCTCTTTTTGAACTTAAACTTCTTGGCGATAAATAAAAATTACCCAGCGATGGCTTTTTCGATTTACCTTTAACATTCCAATTCTCTTATAAATATTTACCTAAAGCTTCTGCGACGTACAAAGGTATTTCGGGGCCAAGCTTCTTATCAAAGGTGATTTTAACACTAACTCCTCCTTTTAAATACACTCCTCGATATACGCCAAAGTGGAGGTGAGGATATGTAGCAAAACCAACCTGGCCACTTAAGGCTATAACTTGTCCCCGCCTTACCTTTTGACCATTTTTCACCTTAATTGAACGGTGTTTAAGATGAACATAGACACTACTTTCTCCATTGGTGTGGCGGATAACTACAAAGTTTCTTCTTCCTGCAAATTTAGGAGATTTGTATGATCGCTTATATCTATCTTGACAAGTAATTACCGTTCCTGAACGAGCAGCTACTATCGGTGTTCCTTTAGGCAAAAGAAAATCTATACAAAATTTTAAATGTCGTTCTGTCTTATGAGCTGGCGCCTCAATTCTAAGAATATTGTCTTGAAATGGTATGGAGTATTTCGTATTCTTTTTTATTATTTTAATTAAGTTGTCTATGCTTTTCAACAGTGAAAACTTTGTTTCAGAATGCTTTTTGTTTATTTTGTCTAACATATTTTTGATTTCTCTTCTGTGTTTATCTTTCTTTATTCTCTTTTTGAACTTAAACTTCTTGCATTTTGCAAATAGTAGGCATTCGCTCTCAAGGACATTTCTCAAAAGCTTGATGTAAAAGATCTCGTCTTGGGTGAAATGGCCCAAAAACTTAAAGTCTCCTCTTTTAAACAGATTTTCAGTGAAATAAATTATTTCATCATCCAAATTCCATGGAATTATAACCTGTTTTATCCTGTTCTTTTTTATGATTTCTTTTGTTTTCTCGCTTAAAGGACCAATCTTAAGTGCATTAACCTTAACTTTCAGCAAATCAATCCTGTTATTGTATGCAGCCCTTATTATATGCTCTGAGATTCTTGACTCCTTGCTGTTGTTATCAAGTAAAAGAATCTTTTCCTTCTCATTGATAAGCTTTTTTGACCTTATCTCTTTTTTGACTCTTTTTTCAATAAGTTTGCAGAAACAGGCTTTGCATAATTTTAAGCTAAGGTAAGGAAGTTTTATTTCCCCGTTGGCCTTTTTGCATTTCTGGCATAACATGGTTTTTAAGGCGTTTAAGGCATTTAAAAAGTTATTGATTTCAGCTTTTCCCGTCTATAAACATGGTTTTTAATTGTGTTACTACTCAAGAATCCTTAAAAACCGAAAGCTTTATATAGTAGTTACATTATACAGTAATTAGAAGCAGGTTTGGGGGTGTTTGCCTATATATTTATTTTCAACTATCACCTCTTTTTCCTGGGATTGGGGCTTCGGCTCCTATCTCAGGTTTATAATCACCTCTTTTTCCTGGGACTGAAGCTTCGGCTTCATTCCCGGGTTTCATAATCACTAATTCTAAATAACTTGTTGATTACTAAATACCATAGATTGAAAAATCCAAAAGTTTATATACTAATACTTCTCTAAGTGGTATTAAGGTGGTATAAATGGAATTTAAAAAAATAACAATATCCTTGCCAAAGAACCTATACAATGAAAGTATGCATTTAGTTAATGGCGGTTTGTTTTCTAATTTAAGTGACTTAATTAGAACAGGAATCAGAGAAGAACTTAAGGAATTAAGGCAACTAACTCAAGATTTCGATGAAAGATTTATTTATAGTGATAAAAAATTAATTTCTGGGGTAAAGCAAAGTATGAAAGAAGCAATAGCTGGAAAGGGAAAGATTTTGAAATCTGATAAAGAGATGGATAAATGCTTTAAGGATTTATAAGAATGGAATACAAAATAAGATTTACTCCATTTTTTGAGAAGCAGTTAAAGAAACTAAAAAGAAAAGACAAAAACCTGTTTGATAGGTTAACAAAGAAGTTAAAAGAAATAAGACAAAATCCAGAGCATTATAAACCTTTAAGGAATGTATTAAAGGGCAATAGAAGAGCACATCTTGATCCATTCATTATTATCTTTGATGTAAAGGAAGATTTGATAGCTGTTCATTATGTAAAGAATCATGACAAATCTTATTAAATTTTTATAGTCTTTAAAAGAAATTATCTGTTAATCTTGATAAACAATCCTTGCTCTTTTTTTCTTCTGAACAGCAAAAGCCCTAACAAAAGCCCAATTAAAATCCCTAGTATAAGCACTGAAAGAAAGCTTTTGTCAATATAAATCATAGGTGTTTTTTTACTATTATCAAAATAAATGTCGAGATTGCTTAACTCAAGGGCATATTCTGCATACAGCAAAGCAGAGTATTTATCATCATCCTTAAGGCTTTTTGCATATTCATAATAAGAATATCCGATTATTGGAAAGAGCCCTCTTTTGCTTGTCTCAGCAATGTTTCTTCCGACAATCTCCAACTTCTTGTTCAGTAGGTCATCAACATGCTCTTCCTCAACTCCCAATGTGGAAAGTATAATATCTGACTCTGCCTTTGCCTTGCTTGCCTTAAACAGGCAAAGATCATAATTCTCATCTTCCATATCAGAATAAGCAAGGTCTATCTCTTTTTTTGTATCAGCAAGAAAATCTGGAAAAAACAGCATTACATACTGGTAGCGCTCCTCTGCCTCTAGTATTTTTGTTATGCAGGAGCTCTTTAAAACCTCTTTATTAAAATCAAATTTTTCTCCTTTGTTATTAAAGAATTCACTCCATGCCTTTGCGCTGTAAAACCTTTCAATAGCATATGCTAAAGAGCCAATGCTTTCATTTATTTCGCCTTTGCCAAGCTGCTCCTCGCTTAAGTCAATGTAATCCTCTGATTCTATAAGCCTCTCCTTGACCACAGCATATGTCTGCAAATCAGTTATTGTTTCATACTTAAATGGCAGCCCTGAATCAAAATCTTTTATCTCATCGCGTGTTGATTTGATTTTTTCCGCTATATCTTTTTTCTTCATATCCTGCATTAAAAATATAAGCTGTTTGTATTTTGTATTTGCGCCAAAGCAGAAGCTTGCAGCAGAATAGAGCGTGTTTTTATTAAAAGCAGCTTCTCCTTTTTCGGTCAGGTTTTTTGCATTTTCCTCTATTTGGATAAGGTTTTCGTCCAACTCACCTGTTTTTAATTTTTCAAATTCCTCTTTTAATGCATAACTTTTGTTGCATAATCTTTCTGCAAGAATTTTCATAATGCCTGAATATTCATCGCTGATTTCAAGGCTCTCATTTTTTATTTCTTTTTTCTTGCCTGTAAATTCATATAAAACATCATCAAGATCAGAAACCTCAACAACGCTTATACTTTTTTCATTGCCATATTCAACCAAATCAATTGTCTTATTATCCTCTTCCTTTAAAAATCTCGTGCCTGCAGGTATTAGCACTTTTTTGATTTTTAATTCTGAGGCAGCGTTTATCTTTTCCTTAAGCCCTCCAACTGGCCCGATAATCCCTCCGGAGTTTATTGTTCCTGTTATTGTTATGTCTTCATCTAAGTTTATGTTTTCAAGCATTGCAACTGTCAGTGCAGATATTGCAGCACCAGCGCTTGGGCCGCCTATGATAGATGAATCTGCCCTTATTGTATAAAAGAAATCATAATTATCACAATTAACATCAGCATATTTGCATGCTATTTCCCTTGCAAACCTTGTTGATATCTGCGTATCTAATTTTGTTAGGGGGTATGTTTCAATAAAGACCCTGCCAGTTCCAGGGGTTATCTCAAGATAAAGATGAGCAGAAGAGCCTTCATAGCCATCTTTTGTCTGGCTTACAGCAAGTAAAGGCATGTGGCCAACCCCGGCATAGCAAACAGGTGTAATAAATAGGAAGATTAATGTTAATAGAAACACCTCTTTTGATTTTAACAGTTTCATAACAATTAAGAAATAATTTGTTATTAAATATCTTTTGATTGCTCTGTTTGCTTTCCCTTGCAGTTGGGGTTTATGCAGAAAACCCATGGCCTTTTTCCCTTTGTTATAACCATAATAACAGGATAGCCGCATTCTGGGCATATCTTATCAGCTGATTTTACAAGCCCTTTCTGGGGCAGGCTGAATGTTGTCTTGCATTTTGGATATGCATCGCACGCAATAAACCGCTTTTTTGATTTCTTTGAGAATATCACTCTTAAATTTCCCTTCTTGCATACAGGACAATCTCCTATAAGGTTTTCTTTGTTTTTTGTTTCAATTGTTGCTTCCTTTAAACCTTCACCAATGTCTTTTTCTTTTTTCTTGAAATCAGAAAGAATCTCCTTTAATCCCTGTTTTGCCTCGTCAAGAATTTCTTTTGGTTTTTTCTTTCCTTCTTCTATTTCATTCATTTCTACTTCAAAGTGCCTTGTCAGCTCTTCATCCAAAATTTTTGGGCAGAATTTTTCAAGAGTTTTTACAGTGCTTATACCAAGGTCAGTTGCCTCTATTGCTTTTCCTGTTACATACCCTCTCTGGAATAATGTATCAACTATCTGCGCCCTGGTTGCTTTTGTTCCAAGGTTTCTTTTTGTAATCTCTTTTATTATAGAGGCAGGGGTATAATGCTTTGGAGGCTGTGTTTCTTTGTCATAAAAATTTATTTCCTTTACATCAACTTTCTCATTTTCCCTGACAAGCGGAAGCTCCTCTTCCTTTCCTGCAACATATGGCTCATAAAAGATATGCCACCCTTTTTCAACAGTTGTTGTTCCCTTTGCAACAAATATTTCTTTGCTGCAGTCAATTTTTATGGTAACTGTCTCTTTTGTTGCAGGTCCTGCAAAAACAGACATGAACCTTTTCACAATTAAATCATAAAGCTTTGATTCATGGTCTTCAAGCCCTTTTGGTTGAATTCCTGTCGGATAAATTGCAGGATGCGCAGGGTCAGTATTTTTTCCCTCACTTGGCACAAGTACTTTTTTCAATAATTCTTTGCATAATCCTAAATAATTTTTTTGTTTTGACAGCTGTTCTAAAATTTTTTTGTATCCAATCTCCTTTGGCAGCTTCTGGCTTGATGTTCTTGGATATGAAATAAAACCAGATGTATAAAGCTCCTGGGCAATAGCAAGAGCGTCTTTTGGGGAAATTCTCAATGCCCTGTAAGCTTCCATCTGCATTGTTGTCAAATCAAATGGAAATGGAGGAGCCTGCTGGAATTTTATCTTTTTAACTTCTTTTATTTTTGCAAGCTTTTGCCCCTTAACATTTTTCATTACCTTGTCTGCTTCTTTTTTATCCCAAAACTTGTCTTTTTCATGTAATGCTATGATTTTTCCTTTTTCTACATTTCCTGTTAGCTCTATCTGCCAGAATGGAACTGGCTTGAAAGCCTTTATTTCCCTGTCCCTATCAACTATTATTTTCAATGCAGGGCCTTGGACACGGCCGGAACTAAGGACTTTAAAAAATCCTGCTGATTTTATTGCAGATGTAAGCGCTCTTGAAAGGTTAATGCCATAATACCAGTCAAGCTCGTGCCTTGTTTCTCCTGCGCTTGCAAGCCTGTGGTCAATTGTTTTTGATTTTTTTTCATAAGCAGTTATTAAATCCTGCTTTGTCAGGGTTGAGAATTTCATTCTTTGCGCATCTTTCTGCTTGCATATAAACCTTAAAACATTAAACCCAATTAGCTCACCCTCAACATCATAATCACATGCAATGGTAAAAGAATTTGCATCTTTGCTTGCTTTTTTTATTACATCAATATAGTTCTTTGTGAATTTTGAACCATTGTTCTGCTCAAATGCAGGAACCCATTCAATCTCAAAAACAGGATAAACCCACCCTTTCTTGTCTTTTTCAGCTAATCCAAATAAATGCCCTACTGCACAGCAAACAACAATATCTTTCTTACCGCGGGTTATTTTATAGTATGGAACTTTCTTGTATGACTCCTTAATCATCTTTCCATGGGAGAGAGCGCTTGCTATCTTTTCTGCTGCCTTTGGCTTTTCAGTTATTATTAATTCATATGCCATAAAAACTAAGTAATCAATAAGTCTTATAAAAAGCTTGTGGAATAAATACTGTGGACTGAAGTTCACAGTATTTGAGAAAATTGTCATAAAAAAACTGAAGTTTATAATATTCTAACAATTTTTGATAAATGTTTTAATTTAAAAAGTCAAAAGATATAAAAAGAAGTAAATAATTAAATGTTATTTATGAGGTGATTTTATGATTAGAGTTGCAATAAACGGTTTTGGAAGGATAGGAAGGCTTGTGTTCAGGGCCGGAATGAAAAGAAAAGGCATTGAGTTTGTTGCTATAAATGACTTAACAGATGCAAAGACTCTTGCTTATCTGCTGAAGTATGATTCTGTGCATGGGATTCTTGATGCAGACATTAAGGCAAAAGGCAATTCTATTGTAGTTAATGGAAAAGAAATCAAAATTTTTTCAGAGAAGGAACCTGAAAACCTGCCATGGAAAAAACTTAAGATAGATGTTGTTGTTGAAAGCACCGGAATTTTCATAACAAAGGAAGGCGCTGAAAAGCATCTGAAGGCAGGCGCAAAAAAAGTCCTGATATCTGCTCCAGCAAAAGGGGATAATCCTATAAAAACAATTGTGATAGGGGTGAATGAGAAAGATTATGACAGGAAAAAAGATGATATTATCTCGCTTGCTTCATGCACAACAAACTGCCTTGCGCCTGTTGTAAAAGTCCTTAATGATAATTTTGGCATTGAAAAGGGTTTTATGACAACTGTACATGCGTATACAAATGACCAGAAGATTCTTGACCTCCCTCATAAGGATTTAAGAAGGGCAAGGGCAGCTGCAATGTCAATAATCCCAACAACAACCGGAGCTGCAAAAGCAGTAACACTTACAATACCAGAGCTGAAAGGAAAACTAGATGGAATGGCAATGAGGGTTCCTGTTGCAGACGGCTCAATAACAGACTTTGTTGCTGTCCTAAAAAAAGAGGCAACTGCTGAGGAAATAAACAAGCTTTTCAGGTCTGCTTCAGAAAAGAGCTTAAAGGGAATTCTGCAATACACAGAAGAGCCAATTGTTTCAATAGATATTGTCGGAAACCCACATTCTGCGATTTTTGACTCAGAGCTAACAAAAACCTCTGGAAACCTTGTAAAGGTTGTTGCATGGTATGACAATGAATGGGGATACTCAAACAGAATGGTTGATTTTATTAAGATGATTGTTTAGTTCTTTTTTATAATTAAAAAGAAAACTTTTTATAATAAGTTAAAGTAATAAACTTTATGGCAGAAAAGGTTTCAGTTGTTAAATGTGATTCTTATGATGAGGGCCTGGTTCTTCAAAAAGTAAGGGAAGCCCTTGACTTAATTGATTTTAAGGTAAAACAAGGCACTAATGTTCTTATAAAGCCGAATGCGCTTATGGGCAAAGTTCCAGAAGAAGCTGTAACAACACATCCTGCCATAATAAGCGCAGTGTGCAGAATACTAAAAGAAAAAAAATGTAATATCTCAATAGGAGAATCTGCTGGTTTTATGGTTTCAGGCGGGACAGATTATGCCCTGGAAAAAAGCGGCATCAAAAAGGTTGCTGAGAAATACAATGCCAAGCTTATAAATTTCGATAAGTCAGAAATAGTTCTTAAAAAAATAGATGGAAAGATTTTGAAAAAAATTTATGTTCCAAATCCAGTCCTGAATGCTGAGTTCATAATAAACCTTCCTAAGCTAAAGACACATACACTGGTTGGTTATACAGGGGCTGTTAAAAACATGTTTGGAATAATTGCAGGAGGCAAAAAAGCTTATTATCACAAAACCTGCGGAAACCAAAAAAAATTCTCTGATCTTTTGATTGATATTTATCTTGCGAGAAAACCAGATTTAAACATAATGGACGGCATTGTTGGAATGGAGGGCAACGGCCCTTCAGCAGGAAAAATAAAAAAAACAGGAGTTATAATTGCAAGCAGAAGCGGGATTGCACTTGATTTTGTTGCTGAAAAAATAATTGGGTTTAGCGGAGATGACATACAGACAAATACTGCTTTAATAAGAAGAAACCTTAAGCCTGAGATTGAAATCAGGGGAGAAAAAAATATAAGAGTGAGCTATGAAAAGCCAATAAAAACATTCAGGGGAAGGCTCGAGTTTTTGATGAAGGTATTTTATATTATTATCAATCCAAGGATAAGAATAAATCATAAGAAATGCAGAAAATGCCTTGCATGCATGAAATCATGCCCTGCAAACGCAATAAGTTTTGTTAATGGAAAAATAGAAATCAATAAAAACAAGTGTATAATGTGCTACTGCTGCCATGAGATGTGCCCTGAAAGCGCAATAGAAGTAGGCCCATCAAAATTCGTAAGATTTATAATTAACATTAAGAACCTTGCTAAAAAGGTGTTAAAATGATTCAAACAATAAAAAACATTGATGTAAAAAACAAAAAGGTTTTGGTAAGGGTTGATTTTAATGTTCCTATGGATGATGATGGAGACATAACTGAAGATGAGAGGATAGTAGCTGTAATTCCAACAATAAATTTCCTTCTGGAAAAGGATGCCAAGATTATACTTATGAGCCATCTTGGAAGGCCGGAAGGCCAGGTCGTTGAAAAGCTGAGAATGGGCAAGATTGCTAAAAAGCTTGGTGAACTGCTGGATAAAGAGGTAATAAAGCTGGATGACTGCATTGGCCAAAAAGTAAAAGAAAAAATAAATAAAATGAAAACCAAGGAAATTATCTTATTGGAAAACCTTAGGTTTCATGCTGAAGAGGAGAATAATGATGAAAAATTTGCAAAAGAGCTTGCAAGCTTAGCAGAGGTTTATGTTAATGATGCATTTTCAAACTCACACAGAAACCATGCATCAATGACCGGAATAACAAAATTTCTGCCAAGCTACGCCGGACTGCTGCTTGAAAAGGAAATTAGGGTTTTATCATCTGTTATGAAAAATCCTGAAAAGCCATTTGTTGCGATAATTGGCGGTGCAAAGCCAGACAAGATAGAGGTAATAAGAAACCTTTTGATGTTCGCGGATAAAATAATAATAGGAGGAGTTCTTGCAAACACTTTTCTTAAGGCAATGGGTGCAAATATAGGAAAATCAAAGTTTGATCCTGAATCATTGAATGATGCAAAATCACTTTTATCACAATCTGGCGGGAAAATAATCCTGCCTGTTGATTTATTTGTTGCTAAATCCATTGAAAAAGGAGAAAATTCAAGAGTTGTAAAAATAAATAAAATAACAGATGAGTGCATGATTGGGGACATAGGCCCTGACACAATCGCACTATACAAAAAAACACTGATGGGTGCAAAAACAGTTGTATGGAGCGGACCTATTGGCGCATTTGAGTTTGAAAAGTTCTCAGAAGGGACAAATGAGATTGCATTGTTTTTATCTGGCTTAAAAGCAAAAGTCATTATTGGCGGGGGAGATTCTGCTGTTGCAATAAAGCAGCTTGGCCTGGAAAGTGAGATAACCTACATATCAACAGGCGGGGGAGCTTTTTTACAATTCCTGAGCGGAAAAAAATTGCCGGCAATAAATGCACTTGAGGAAAGTGCAAGCTGATTTTCCTGCTGAATATGGGAAGATTTAAAAATAAGCCCTTATCACCTGCTTCGCCATGCATAACCTTACAGATATAAAAAACAGATTAATTGAAGAATTTTTTCCCGAGCTGAAGAATGAAAAGATATCAACAGCATACAAAAAGAACCTCAAGGATGCACTTTTTGAATATGAAAGGCCTGGAAAGAAAAGGTATTTCATAAAGATCAATGAGCTGATGAAAAATGCCCCTCTTCAGGCAATTGAAGCTGGCTTGGCGCATGAGATGGCGCATATAATCAAAGAGCTAAAGAAAGGATTTTTCTCTTCCTGCTTTGAGGGCTTTTTATACAAAGTTTCAGACAGGTACAGGATAGTTGATGAAAGGGATGCCGACCTTGCGATAGTTTTAAGGGGGTATGGGAAGCATTTGCTGGAGCTGTACAAGTACCGTGAAAAATTAGGATTGCCTGTATATGATGATAATGGTTTATCAGCATCTGAGATTAAGAAACTTCTATCTCTTTCCTGAATCTTTTATTTTTTTGATGAACTCCTTAACTTTTTTTATGTGCTTTTCTTGTTTTATTTCACTATCAGTCAGGGCAAGGCAGGCCAAAGGTTCAGATTCAGAAACCCTCTCCATCTCAAGAAATATTTTTTTGTTATCATTGCCCTGCATTGTGCAGAAGAACGCAACCTTATCAAGCTTCTCATTATTCTGAAAAAGGTATGTTCTCACAGGGCTTGCCATGTTCCCTGCCCATACTGGAGTCCCTATTATGATAAGGCCGTAGTTTTCAGGGTTTAACCCTGTCTCCTTTATCTTCGGCATTATCCTGAAAACTGATTCAAAGCCGGATTTAATAAAGCCAAGAATGTCTTTTCTTGTTTTTACATCAAAGATTTCCTCAATGTCGCAGTCAAGTTTCTCTGAAATGTGGACTGCAATCTCTTTTGTCATTCCGGTCATTGAGTAAAATACAACTAAAGTTTTCATATTTGTTTGTTTTTTTAGCTAGTATATAAATTTTTTTAGTTATTGCTTCAAGAAGATAGTTAATCACCGAAAGGTTTTTATATTTGTTATCACTTTAAAATTAAAAATGGATTCTGAGGATAATGGGGGGGATGCAGAAAAAAGGTTTTCTAATCTAAACCTTAACTTAAAAAGGTCTTTTTCTAAGGTAAAAAATGACATACAAAAGATAGTCAAAACAAATGAAGAACATATTAATGAACTAAATACAAAACTAACTGACTTTGGGGATGAATATGTTGAAAAGCAGGAGTTTAATAATGAATTAAATTCTTTCAGCAAAAAATATGATAGTCTAAGAAGAGAAGTAAAGAAAAGGGAAAAGCTAAAAAAAGAGTTAAAAGAGGCATTAAAGCTAAGAGAGGCTGTTAATTCTGTTGCTGAGGATATTAAAAAAATTAATGGTATTAAAAAGGAGTTTGAAAAGTTTAAGGGTTCTGCTATTAATAGGGAAGAGTTCAATATGCAGGCAAACAAGTTTGACGCCAGAATCAAGAAAAGAGCGCAGGATATAAATAATATGAAAAAAGAGCTTGATGAACTGGGAAAAAAATTCATTGATGAATCATACTTCAACAAACAGCTTTCTGACCTAAGGCAGGAAATTCAGCTGGTAAGAAAAAATTCTGTTGAAAACAATTATTTTAAAAAAAACCTAAACAGGCTTGATTCAAGGTTCAAAGGGATAATTGACTTTTTGAAAAAACATCCTGAAATAAAAAAAGAAGACAAAAAAAAGATTGATGAAATAGAGAAATCTCAGGGAAAAGAAGAAAGCGCATTAAAAAGCGCCTGGAATGGGATAGTTGATTTTTTCACAGAAGAGGTAGAAGAACCTAAAGAGAAAAAACCTGAAAAAATTAAGAAAAATGGACTAGAGAAAAAGAAGAAACTCAACAAAAAAGAAAAAGAGGGAATTCTTAAAAGAACCTGGAATGCAGTTGTTGACTTTTTCACAGAAGAGGAGTCTAAGGAGGAATGGTTTGAAACAAGAGAAAAACAAAAGAAAAAAGAAAAAAAGCCAAAAAAAGCCCTGAAAAAAACCGATAAGAAAAATAAATTCATCAAGTATTTGTTTGTTTTAGCTGGTGTTTTAATAATATTTCTTATTTACTATTCAAATTTTTGGACTAAGCTCATTGGGTTCATAATTTCCTATAAATACAACATCTTGCTGGGGCTAATTATTCTGGCAATTATAATATTTCTCTCAGAAAGAAAAGATAAGTAAAAAACCTAAGTAATGAAAAAATGTGTGAATCCCATTCTGAATTTGTTAGTGTAAATGGACATGTGTACCACTTAGGGTTAAAACCGCAGGAGATATCAAAAAATATTTTCTTGGTTGGTGATCCTGCAAGAGTTGATAAGGTGGCAAAACATTTTGATGAGACATACTGCTGGGTTAATAATAGGGAATTTAGGACAATAACCGGAAAATACAAAAGAATGCCTGCAACTGTGATCTCAACAGGAATAGGGACTGATAACATTGAGATAGCTCTATTAGAGTTATACATACTTAATGAATTTTACCTAGAGAAAAAGTTAAGAAAAAATAGTTCTAAACCATTAACAATAATTCGTCTTGGAACTTCAGGAGGAATACAGGAGGATATCAAACCAGGGATGCTTGCAATCTCTTCCTATGCACTAGGCTTAGATAATACTGGAACTTTTTATGATAGTAAGATAAATGATGATCTAAGCCATAAGATAGAAGAAAAAGCTTATGAAGTTATTAAAGATGCAACACCTAAAAATAGGAGGTTTAGAGGAAAAATTCATCCGTATGTTTCAAAGGCCTCTCCGGAGATTGTGGATGCATTAAAAAGAGATACTAGTGAATGTATAGTTGGAATAACTGCATCTGCTCCCGGATTCTTTGCACCCCAAGGAAGGTTAATAGAGGGGATTAAATCAACGATACCTAACTTATACAAGCATTTGGCAAAAATTTCTGTAAATGGTCAAAGAATAGTTAATTTTGAGATGGAATCCAGCACACTTTTTCATCTGGCAAATATCATGGGCTACAAGGCAGGAACCATCTGCCCAATCGTAGCAAACAGAAATACAGGAGAGATGTTATCAACATCAGAATATAATAACACAATTGATAGATGCATAGAAACCGGCTTGAAGGCAATGCTTGATATTTATATGGGCAGGTGAACCTATTTTTTTAATGAAATCCTTAGAAGTTTTTCCCTGTTTTTAAATCCTTTAATTATCTTAACATCTTTTTTTAATTCTCTTGAAAGGAACTTAACAAGCTCTATATTTGCCTTGTTATCCTGAGCAGGGGCTTTTATATCAATAAGGTATGCTTCTCTCTCAGAATCAAGCTTGACAATCCTGCTCTTTGGTGAATTGGGCTTCAAAATAACCTTGATTATGCCTTGTTTTATTCCTTTCATCAGCTGTAATCCCGCCAGATATGATTGCATTTAGTGCATTTGAGGAATTTTGTCTCTGGCTCATCGCCTGCCCTTGTCTGCACAAGCCAATAGTATGCTTTCTTATTTCCGCACTCAGAGCATTCAGCTTCCATTATAGGAAGACTTTTAGAATCATCACCTTCTATAACATCAATCTCTTTTTCTTTTACAGTCCTTTCAACAATTTTGGTTTTTTCGAGGTCATTGCTTGCAAAACTGCATGAAGAACATGCCATCATTCTTTTCCCATCTATTTTCTTTGGCAATAATAAAGACCCACATTTTGGACAAAACATTTTTACCTCCTATTTAATAAAAAAATTCAATAAACCAACAAACCATATTTTGATGTAGCCAAGATAAGGAACCTTAAACAATGATTTGCCTATTATACTCTCTTCTGATATTCTTTCTTCGAAATTAATTGATAAATTATTATTGTCTCCCTTTGTCTGGAAATAATAATTATTGCTCTCTTTCCACTTTTTGACAATCCTATGTATTATTGGGTCTGGCCTATAGGTCTTGAATACAATAATGTTTCCGACTTCCAAGTCAGCAGGGCTGCTTCCTTTTAGTATTATTATATCCCCTTTGTTGAATCCGTTTTTAAGTACAAAATCATTAAAATCCTGCTTTGTTATGTTATACTGGCTGTATTGGCTAATCTTTACATTCCACCAATCATCAAAATTAAGGCTATTGTGCTCCATGCTGTTGCTGACAACTGCAACTATTGGATAGGAAGTTCCTAAAGCAAAGCCAATCCCTGGGTAAACTATGAATTTTATAAGAACAAATGCAAGTATAATATTAACAATCCAGCTCCATATGCTATTGTCCTCCCATATAAAATGCCATAATTTCTTCCATGTTTGTTTTAGACTTTTTTTATCCATAGTAAAGAAGTTTTTAAGCATTTAAATAAAAAACTATCGGTTTTGATGAATCAAATAGTTATTTATACCACTACTATTTTTATTATACTATGGAATCATGCACTAAATGCGGGGAAAAAGAAATATTTCTGGATGGCCTTTGTAAAAAATGCTATCTAAAAAAGAATCCATTGCTAGTATCTTTTAAGCCTGTGAAGATTCTTATATGCTTCTTTTGCCGCAAATATTTCTCTAATGGGAAATGGACAGGATTTAGAAAGCTTGAAGATTTAGTCAAAGATATTGTACAAAAAAGATTAGTGTTTAATGATGATGCCCAGATAAGCTCATTTAAGCTCAGGCCGATAATTCCAAAATACAAGGATGGGCCAAATGTAAAAGTAGACATCCAGACAGAGATTATTGTTTTTGGCACTTATCCTGGCAAAAAAACAGTTGTGAAAGAGGAATATGTCCTTCCAGTAAAAGTAATTTTTATCCTTTGCCCGAAATGCAGCAGGCACAAAAGCGGCTATTTTGAGGGCATACTGCAATTAAGGGATGTTGATGATGAAGTAATAGATTATGCTGTTAATGAAGCCAAAAAACAAAATCAAAGGGGCATCTTCATAACTAAACAATTAAAAGTCAGAAATGGATTTGACATTTACCTGACAAAAAGGGGCTATATACATGAACTTGGCAGAGAACTCCTGAATAAGTTTGGCGGTGAAACAAAAGCCAGTAAAAAATTGTTCTCAAGGGACAAGATGAGAAGCAGGGACATTTACAGGGTAAATGTTCTTTTCAGGCAGTCAAAATTCAAGAAGGGCGATATTCTGAATATAGACAATGAGTTATTTAAGGTAAAAAATATTGACCGCCATCTTACAGTTGCCAACATAAAAACAGGAAAGAAAACATCAATAATGCCAAAACATCTCAAAGTTAAGGCTGCTGAAGAGGTTAAAGAAACAATAGTTTCACTTGTCTTTCCGCATGTTGAGGTACTGGATCCAGAGACATTCCAGTCTGTAAAGCCGGAAAATGTCAGGAACAATAAATTCAAAGTTAACCAAAAAGTAAGAGTTGTTGTTTTAGAAGGCAATGTATGGCTTGTTGACTAGCTTAAAGGTATAATCTCATTAAATGAATTATAGTTCCTGCTATGAGCGGGACGATTATATTGTCATCAATTATCTTATTATTCATCCTTAATTCAACAGCTTCTGCTGTCATTGCGCCGAATGATGCCAGTAAAGCAGTCAGGGGACTTACAAAGAGCATTGCCCCGAGAAATCCGGTGATAGCACCTGCAATGTTTCCTTCTATTGATTTAAGGCAGTTAAGTGGATGCTTTTTCCTTCCAAAATGCCAGCCAAACAAATGTGAAACTGAGTCTCCAAAAGTGAGTATTATTATTGATGCAAGCGCAATATTCTTTTCAAATAGCTGAAGAACAAGCAAGCATCCCATTAAAAAAGAAATAGTTCCCTTTCCTGGAAATGTTTTTAATATATCTTTTCTTTCAAATAATTTTAAAAAGGAATAAATTACTGGAATCTTAAATTTCCTGCTTAGAATAGAGATTAGAATTCCAGCAATAAGTATAATAAACAAGATTAATGAATTTAATATATTGTTAATTAACAGGATAATAATTGCCAGTCCAAGGCATATGTGGAATGCCTGCCTTCTTACCTCAAACCTGTTAATTTCCATTTTCTTTCCTTGAGATTTATTATAAATAAGCTTGTTAAGTAACCAATTAAAGCTCCTGCAACAACATCACTTAGATAGTGAACCCCTATATAAATTCTGCTAAATGAAACAAAGCATACAGATAAAACCCATAGCAGCTTTAGCTTTGGGTATGTTTTATTAAGCACTGGAAGTGCTGCAAATGCAACAGCAGCATGTGCGCTTGGAAATGAATAATCCAGAAGGTTGAATAAAAAGTTCATTGATATTTCTAATGGTTTAGGTCTTGCTATTATGAACTTCAATAAATAAGTTATTACATAAGAAAAAATAATGCCTAACCCTAACGGCAATGCCCATTCTCTATTCTTTTTATTAAGCAGAAAAAAAGAAATTAAAATAATTATAATGATTAACATAGAGCTGGAATTTGCAAGTAAATATGAACTATAATCAAAAACAGGATTTTTAATTAAAGGCATTATTTTTAAGATTGTATTATCAGCCAAAAAACTTAATAATAGAACAAATGCTGCTATTATTAAACAATATTTTTTTATGCTATTAATTGTAAAACACCTGTGCTTATTATTGTTACAATTATGCCTGCTATTAAGACACCGATTATATCTGCTATTATGAATTTTTTGAAATCGAGACCAATTACATAAGCTCCTAAAGCTCCTGAGTAAACACCTGAGCCAGGCAATGGAACTCCTATGAACAATGCAACACCCCACTCACCATATTTGTCAACAGCTTTTTGTATCTTTTTCTGAGTCTTTATGACTACCTTATTATATGGGTTTGAAAATATTTTATATCGCAGGAAAAACTTCACAAACTTTTCAAGCATGAAATAAATTAAAATTCCAAGAATAATGTTTGCTATTACGCAGACTATGAAAACAGTCAGCCATGAAAGCTTTAAAACATCTATTCCGTAGGGTATGCTGGCCCTAAGCTCAAGAAAAGGCAGGAATGTTATAAATATTAAATATAGTATTTGGTTAAGCATAATTTAAAAAAAATAAAAGAGATATATAAAGGTTTTCAATACTTCTTTCTTAATTAGTCGGGCATGCAGCATTTACTCCAGAAAGAACATTTATAATCTGCCTTTGTTTCACTGCTTCTGCATCCAAAGAGGAATCTGCAGTTGCCGCCCATTTCTCCACAAGTTTTTTGTTCTTCTTCCTCTGTAATGTACCAGATGTTTAGGTATGCTTCATCAAACTTCTTTAAGCTGGTTTTACTCTCGTCTTCTGCTTTCAACAAAAGGCCTGCTTCATGTGCTATAAGATAATCCATTATTATTGGTGTTATACTAAAAGTATACTTTCCATTTTCTGTTATTTCTTTTGAACTAATTACTGTTGTATCAAAGTTTGGCTGGTTGTTCCAGCAAGCTGTTTCACTTTCCCATGGCCCTGTGATTTTGTGCACTGTTACTACCTGTTTTCCATAATCTTCCTCATAAAGCATTGCTATATTTTTTATTACTAATTCTGCTTTTTTTATTTCTTTTCCCTTAAGGTTGCTTAAATCAAAATCGAGCAGAGTTCTTACTTTTGTTTCAGTTGGCAAATTGCCTGTATAGAAAAATAAAGGTGATGAATAAACATCATTAGGGTAAAGCTCATCTAAAAAGGTATACTTGCCATCTATTTTGATTGTTTTTGTTTCTCCTAAATCTTCTTCAATGCAGGCTCCATCTTCACAGCCGTTTGGGCAAGTATAAGATTCTACGTAAAGATATCCATCCTCGCCACAATAAAACTCTTGTAAGATAGTCTCACTCTGATGGCAAACTGGGTCACACACTCCACATTCATCATTTACTGTAGATGGAGAACATTCAGATTGATCCGTACATTTTGTAGTTCCATATGTAGTTCCCTTGACATAATAATCTTTACCGCCGTCGGAGTCTGTGCATATTATTTGGTTGCAAGGATCAAATGTTTTTTCTAATTGCTGTTCGCACCATGACTCATTTCCATAATTTGTTGCATAAACCATTAAATCCTCGAAGTCGACCTTTCCATCTTTCAAAGGGTCTCCCAAATAACCGCAGAAGTCTGCAATATGGTTGTAGTTAGCATCTCCGCACTCAGAACCGTATGCATTTGTGAATGTTGCGTTTAGTTCTTTGCATTTTCCTTGTCCACAGTCCTCAGGGCAGTTGCAATAATCTTCTCCTAAACCACACTTGCCATCTCCACAGTTAGTGCATTTAAAAGAGGGATTTCTGTACATTGTGCATTCTCCATTAGACATAGGCGCCCAGTTTCCTACATTTTTAAAGCCTTCACAGCACACATCTCCTGAATTGCCTATTTTTCCTTCTTTAATACATAGTGGTTCTTTTTCAGGCGGTTCTAACTCAGGAGAAGGTGGTTCAGAAGGCGTGCATCCTATTTTAGCTCCATAACAGGATTGTCCTGCCTGGAAACAGCCAAAATCTTCACCTACTTTTTCCTGGCATTCACAGTCTGTGTCTGTTCTGCACCAGATTATTCTATATGTGTTTTCAAGTTCAGGGGCATATGTCAGACTACAGATTTTTTTACATGCTATATCACAATATGTTTTTCCTCCACTTATACACTGATGGCCTTGGGGACAAACCCCTGTGCTTGAGCATCCATACTGATATTTAGAAGGACATCCAGTTGGTTCAGCAGGGAGAGATGTTGTTGTTTTACATTTGCAATTAGTAGTATCACAACCATTTGTGCATTCACCCATATCATTACCATCACATTCTTCATTAGATTGGTCTATTTTACCATTCCCGCATGTTGGTTCTTCTATATCCTCTGGTGGTTTTATTTCACAACACTCTTTTCCACTGAAAGACCAAAAAAATAAAATTTTTCCTGTACATTCTGTTGTTGTCCATCCATAACCCTCAACACAATCTCTTGCTTTACTACAATAACATTTTCCAGTAGATTCAGTTTCTGCATTTGCGTTAGTTTCGTCTTCTTCATCAGCGAGTGTATCATCTGTATTATCCCCTATTGTTTGAGTGATTGAATCATCATTTCCACACACTTTCTTCCATCCATAGCAAGTTCGTCCACCAACACCGCAGCCATAATCGGATAATTTATCTCGACAATTGCAATCACTTTCCTTTAAATCAAGACAAGATAAAATATTGTATTTGTCTCCTGTATAATACTTAATGTTGCACCCTATTACGCATGGTTGATTAGAATATTCAATATTATCATCCCCTGTCATGCAGCGAGAAGCACCACTTGGTGCAACAGATTTTGGTTTTTCACAGGCAAAAGGATACGTACTTGCTGGGCAATAACTTGGTCTTTCTGAGTCAGGAGAATTGACTGGTTCTGTAGTTGGAGTTGGTTTAGTAGAACCTAATGAAGGAGTTTCTTCTTTTACTAAAGCGCCATCCTTGCAAACATAACCTGACTTTGATTTCTGCTCATTATAAACAAGCTGGTCAGACCAACAGTAAAATTCCTTCACAGTTGTTGAATCAACACAATAGTCTGTCCTTACTGCTCCTGTAGATGACACGCATTTTCCCTTTGTGTAATAATCTTTTCCCCCATCTGTTTCTGTGCAACTAGCTGCTCTTACCGCAATAACACTTGTTATAATAAAAAGACTGACCAAAACTGCCAAAAATAATTTTTTGTTTTCCACTTACATCGCCTCTTGTTTTTTTGATTTAATTATTAGATGATTATCAAATAGTTTTTTGATTATGCCTGCTCGACTGAAACTCCATCTCCTAATCCCGTTAACCTTAACTTAAGCCTATTGCTGCTGATGTTAATGCAAAGTATTTTGCCTTCACTAATCTCAATTCTTGAGAGTTTCATTGAATCTGGGCTATCCCCAACAAGAAAAACATTATTGTCTGTGTCTTTTATAGAGTCTACAATCCACGGGTCTAAATCATTAGGCATTTGAGGAAAGAAAGGTTCTTCTCCTATATTTTGATAAAAGCATATTTTCTTTATCTTTGACGGAACAGTATAAGTTTCTGTTTCTGAAGAGTCGTAGTCAGAACTCATTTTTTCAAAATCCTGTTTTAGGGAATCTTTAAAATTTACAAGCTCAACCTTATTTGCATTTTCATTAATGACTTTTATTGCATTGTAGCTGTAAAGCAATATCCCTGCTGTTATTATTAGTGTAAGAATATAGATAAATACTTGGCCCTGAATCTGTGCTTTCTTCATTTTATACTATTTTTGTATATTGGTATATAATTTATTAAGAAACTAGTATATAAACATTCCTATTTTTTTGGTTTTTTCCTTAAGGTATCTGGTTTTTTTCAGAGTTTTAATCAGGTCTTCTGGCTTTCTAAATTCTCTTTTTACATTTGTGCAGATTCTTTTGTTTTGAATAAATGTTTTCCTGTGCTTTTTCATGAATGCCTTAACATTTTCCTTGTTTTTGATTGGAGGACCAATTCTTTTATAATATTCAGAAAGAATCTCATCTTTAAGGATAAACCAGAACAATGAACTTTTTTTCTTGTCCCATTTCCACCCTTTTTCATAAATGCTAAATCCGTTCAGAACAAGATTTTTGCCAATATAATTAAATGCCTTCAAAAGTTTAGAGCCAACAATATCTTCTTTTCCCTCAAATGTTTTTATATCAAGCAAAACAAGTTTTTTGTGCTTTGACTTATCTTTAAGCTCTTCAACAGTAATCTCTTTTTTCTCAAAAAACTTCTTAGATGGTTTTTTCAAGAAATTATTGGCAGAGTTCTTAAACAAAAAAAAATTTTCCTTACTTAAAACAGCAGCAGCATTTCTCTCTGGCTGTATTGGATCAATCACAACCAATGAACTAAGTTTTGATTTATTTAATCTTTCCAAAGCATTACCTTTGTAATAATTATTAAAGTCAATAACCTCTTGCTCCTTCCATTTAAGGGCATTTTTCAGTAAAGGCATAAACCCAGCGTAATAGATTGTTAATATATCCAACACATGGCCGGAAAATCCCTTTAGGTATGATTCTGCTCCGTAAACATTGCATGCTTTGCAAAATGCTTTTACCAGCCTTATCTCATCTGCTAATTTTGGATTTTTATCTAGGTTATCCTTAACCCATTTGACATGCAAAGGTGAGCAGTCTGTTATATTGATTTCTTGTTCCGCTTTTTTTATATTCAGAACAGGAACAATTTCAAAATTTATTTGATTTGATTTGAAGTTGAAGTAATCCCTTGAGCCATGGATTCTTTCAACTCTTGGAAAAATCTTAATAATTTTCTCCAGCAAGTCAGAAATATTCTTTTTTTTGTAAGATAAATTAAACCTAACGAAGATATCGCAGTCATAATCATCTTTCAGGAAAGTTCCCTTTGCTATTGAGCCGCCAAGAACAGCCATTGCCTTAATTTTCTTTTTTTTGATTTCAGAGTTTATATTATCTAAAACAACAGTACACTTATCCATTACATCTTTTTTTGGCCTTAATTCATCAATAACCTGTTTTAAAAGCTCCATACTTTATTTTAAAGCTATTCTGTATAAAAGTTTTATGTTTTTAGAATAAGTTGTATTAAGTTCATGTCCATAAGAAGATTTTGTTAAGTAAAGTTTATTCTTATTAACAATAATAACCTAATTTATTTTATCATTGTATATAAATCTTGTAAATTCCTGTAAACAATTTTCTTTTTGTTTGGAGGAAGTTTTTCATATAGTTTAGTTATTTCCAAGTATTCAGAAGTTGCAGCATTTATGTTTCCCCGTATTATCAGTTTTTTTGCATTGTTTATTTTGTTATTTATTTTTATAACATCACTCTTGCTTGTCCTTATTCCAAGGGCAGAAATTCCACCCATCTTCCGCGTAATGTAAATTAATACTACAAGAAGAACTATTATCAAGACATAAAGCAAATATGATGCATACTTGTCCCCTTTAAATTCCTTTGGCTTAATAACAGCTTCCTCTTTAATTACACCAAACAGTTCTTTCTTGGTTATTGTCTTATAGCCCTGTTTTGAGGCCATAATCTCTAATTCATAGTTTCCAATATGCTCTGCTTTAACAAAAGTTGGAAGAATTAGTTGTTTTGTTGTTTTGTCCGGATAAGTCAATACTGCTGTCACAGAAGGATTCTCAACACTGCTTGAATAATCAATATATATATTATCTCCTTTTACAAATACTTTTGTCATTTCAGAGCATTCAGAGTCTTTGCAGATTTTTGGTTGAAGATAAATAATCTGAGATATCTTTACTTCAAATTCTTTTCTTATATCAAATTTATAAGGTTCAATAACTGATAGGTATGCAAAACAATTGCTTGAAAGAAATTTTTCATCTACTTTCCCATAAGTATACTCTCCTTGAAAAGACTTTCCTTTTTTCAGTTTTACTTCTTTTACTTCTAATAAATCTTGAGGGAAATCACCAACACAACTAATTCCTTCAATATATTTTATATCCTCATCTTCAGAACTTAGGATACTATACACAAAATTTATTTCATTGCCTTCATAGAAAAGAGGGTTTATTTCAATTTTTATAGAAGGTATAGCATAAACTAAATTACTTAATAATAAAATGAATAAAATGTTAAAAATTATTTTTTTTAATATTTCCATGGAAGTATTTCCTCAAAATTATAACTGGGTTTTATATTTAATGTTGGATCTCCTAATAAAGTAGCCATATAAAGTTGGTATGTATACCGGAAAGATTTTGCAAAAGATTCTCCTATCGTTAAATTATGATAATAAATTCCATCAATTGTTCTTTTGTAAATTTTATCTCCGCTAAATGCAATTGAAACTGTGCCTATATAAGAAATTGCTCCTTTTCTTATAGCCCTATTACAAAAAGATTCCCCTTCTTCTGTAGCACATGTTAAACAAGCATCCATAAACAGAAGAGAATTTTTTAAGTATGGAATTTCTAATGAGGATATTCCTGCTGAAGTTCCACTTCCATGATCCATATAATGTATTAATCCTCTATTTTTCCATAATTCTGGCCAGTTAATTGGATCATAAGTTATTTCACATATGAAATCAGTTCCAGAGGTAGAAGTTGGCACAATGCTGCAGTGTGCATTATAACCTACATTGTTAAAGAAAATAGTCCAATTATTTGCTAGTTTTATAGCATAATTAAAAGAACAAGATAAAAACTCAATATTATTTGTTTTTTCTATTTTTTCAAAAAATAAATCTCTTGATAAATAGCTTGAAACATCTGATACACTAATTCCTTGTATTCTTCCAACAGACAAATCTGGATGTTTGTCATTTAGGTAAATATCCCCATACTCCGAATTATCTAAAGATCTGTAATTAGAATTAGATACAGTAAAATTATTATCTCTAATAGGTATTGCAGATGGAGAACTAAATACTGTTAAAAAGCCATAAATATAATAATCATTATATTCTTTACTTTGCCATATGAAATCCTCATCAATTAAAATAGGATTTTCCATGACTTTCCCTTCACTTATCTCTTTTTTTTGGTTTGTGTTAATATCATACATGTAAAGAAGAGTACTACCACAAGAACTAAATTGACAATGATCTTCAGCATTACATTCCGAGTCTTCTTGACATTCTTCATGGGTAGAAATGCAGTAACCACAATCTGAAGGGTTATTACAAGATTTATCTGGAATATCTTTGCAATATTTTTCTCTACTTGCATCAAACCATATTATTTTTTTATTATTTATCCTTGGTTTTAATTCATAATGTATTTCTACATTATTAGCTATTAAACTCACCTTACTACTGGTAATATCATACAAATACAAGTTGTAAACTCTTTCAGAAGAGTAATTTGTCCAAATAATTTTGCCCCCCTCTATTTGTGGATAATTTAAATTCTGCCCAACAAGGTTTATATTTTCTTCGGAAGTATCATAGATGTACAGGATACTTCCATTTTGCCAGATAACTTTATTTTGTGAGATTCCTATATCACTTATATAATCTTCTCGAGTAATCATTTTCTTATTATTGTTTATTAAATTATAAACATAAAGAACTTCTTTTTTAGTACAATAATAACTAAGGCAACTTCCTTCTTGGCAATCAGAATCTTTTTCACAGAAGTAACCATTTGAACAATAACTTCCTTTGCAATCATCATAGTTTGAACAAATTTCTCCTGAAATAGGGCATATTCCTTCGGGTTCCATCTCAAGCCATATAACATTATCTCCACTTATATCTACTCCATCTAGAATACAAAAATAATTATATTCCCCTAACTCTGTAGTATAACCTAATTCCAAATCATAAATATTTATATAACATTTAGGATTTGAATTATGATCAATTTCAAATTTTTCATAAGCAATTTTACCATCTGATATACTAAAAAAATCTATTCCTTCTCCAATAGGCAGCTTTTTTGTTGATTTATCCTTTAAATTGTAAGTATGTAACCATCCATCTTTGAAAATGATTTTACTGTCCGAAATCGCTATTTGATCATCATAACTATTAAAAAGGTAGATTTCTTCTTTATAATCTTCATTTATGTTACTTTTATACATTCTCCTAATTGGACTTTCAAAATTATTATTTTTTATCCCCTTACCATTATTTATAATGTAGGGCATAAAGTTTTTTATGTTTTGCTTTAAAGCTAAATCAATTTCTTCATAATTTCCATTTGCAGTAAAAATAACCTCATGCTTTGCACTCGCTAAAATTGGAGAAGCTAGAGAGGTTTTACTATAAAGTTCCAAAATAATGTTTCCTGTTTTTTCAGGTTGGAATGGTTCACTAACCTTTATATTTAAATCATTTGGATTAACTAAAATAATTTTATCTGTGTTTGTTTCGTCAACATATTTTTGTTGCAGTTGTTCTAGACTATATTGCTTGTTACATTCTGCTTCTATTGGATTCACACTTCCAACGCAGATAATATTCTTGTTTGAAAAAGTGCTTTCTGAATCAAGTTGTGTTCCTTTAATTATTAGAGGAGCATTAATTAAGGAAGCATATGTTGAGGCAAGTAAAGCTAATTCATAATCATCTTCAACATAAACAATATCCTTATATGATTCCCAATAAGATAGATAATCTTCTGGCGTGATTGAGCTTATTTGTTCTTGCAATAAACCAGCTCCAAGCTCTGGCTCTGCAACAAAAAGGTTTGCCAGTTCCTGTGGTGTTTCGCCAACAGCAGTCAGTTCATCAGGAGAATACTGCTGCATGAAATAAATTAGTGAATCTGCATCAAAGCCAGTATTCCATTCTACAACAGCGTCATCTTTTACTTTAAGAGTAAACTCAAAGATACCTTGGTTTGGATCAACAACTTCTATTATTCCATCAGCAGGCTCGACAAATTCTAAAAAATCAGGGAGTTGTACTATTTCTACTCTTTTGAAAGGATTATATGGGTTTATATTTTCAGAATAAATTTTGTATTTGAAAATTATTATTTCCCCTGGCTCCAAATTTGTTGATTTACTAACCTCTTTTTCACCATAACCTCCGCCAGCTTCCCTCTCTTTTGTACACCATACTTCAATACTATATTCTTCCCATGGACTGGTTAAATCAACATAAAGATTGTTGTTTTCCTCTTCATGGTAGATTAATGTAGGATAAACACAGACATTGTCTGGTGTTCCTGTTCCTCTTTGGCATTGTTCTTCACTTCCTGTCCAGGTTGTTACAGGGACTAAAGGCAGAACATCTTTCCAGTTCTTGTCTGAGATTAAGAAAGCTTCCTTGTTAGAATATAATGACAAATCTTTTTTATTTTCTGTTGCAATTTCTTCCTTGCATGAGCCATCATCCTGGCATTCTTCTTGTTCAGGGCATCCGCACTTTTGACAATTCTTGATTAATATGCCATTACCACCATAGGTTAGGTCACTATTATCACAATAATAAGGCTTGGTTGAAGAGCACTTTCCAAATAATGTGCCATCTGAGCATTTATCAGTTTCATCACCCAGAACAAAACTCTGAACTTTACTCCATTCAGTGTCTTTTACTGCATAATAAAACGTTTTAGAAGGATTAATGGCAAAACCCAAGTCTATTGTAAATGCTTTTGAGTTGGTTTTGGCCCATACATAGCCTTCATCCTGACCAATATCCTCATCTTTCCTTATATTAATCCAGAAAGGGGCAGTCCCCTCATAGGTAATGGTCACATTGTTTCCATCAACAGAGTGATGGACATCTGAGATTGCAGAAACAAAAGGAATCAATAAGATAACTATTGAAAAGAATACTAAAACCTCTTTTAATTGCATTTTATATATATCTAATAAGGTAAATATATAAAATTATCTATTTAAAATTTACCAACACTCCGCAGTATCGACTAACCAAAAGCTATTTAAATAAACAATATTTCAAACTTTTAGTTAAGATTTTTATAAAATTATAAAAAAGAGTGAGTTAATGACAAGGATTAATAAGATTGTAATAAAAGGGTTTAAATCATTTGCAAAAAGAACAGAGCTGTTGTTTAGCAATAATTTTAACTGCATTCTCGGACCAAATGGCTCTGGAAAGTCAAATATTATGGATGCCCTGTGTTTTGTACTCGGAAGAACCAGCTCAAAAAGCCTCAGGGCTGAGAAATCTGCAAACCTTATTTACAATGGCGGTAAAAAGGGGGTTCCTGCAAAAAGCGGAGAGGTAAGCATTTATTTTGATAATTCCAGAAAAATATTTCCATCTGATGATTCTGAAATAAAAATTACAAGAATTGTAAAGCAAACTGGAGCCAGCATATACAGGATAAATGACAAGAGAAGAACAAGGCAGCAGGTAATTGACATGATGTCTGTTGCAGCAATTGACCCAAGCGGATATAATATAATGCTGCAGGGGGATATAAACAAGTTTGTTGAGATGTCTCCTGAGCAGCGCAGGTTAATAGTTGAGGAAATAGCAGGAATTTCAATATATGAGGACAAGAAAAAGAAGGCGCTTAACGAGCTTGATAAGGTTGAGGATAAGCTGAATGAAGCTGACATAATACTTGCAGAAAGGGAGACATACTTAAAGGAATTAAAGTCAGAACGTGACCAAGCTTTAAAGTACAAAAAGATGAATGACAACATAAAGCAGAATAAGGCAACATACCTTAATATCCAGATAACAAAAAAAGAGGATGGGCAAAAAAAGTTTGAATCAGAGATTAAATCATGCAATGATAAAATAAAAGATGTTCAGGATAAAATAAGCAACTTAAAGAAAACAGTTGCTGAAAAAAAGAGTGAAATAAACAAGATAACAAAAGAAATCGAAGAAAAGGGGGAGAAAGAGCAGCTTGATATGCAGAAAAAGGTTGAGCAGTTAAGGGTTAATATTGAAACAAACAAAGCAAGACTAGCCACATGCGAGAATGAGCTTGTAAAGATTGACTCAAGGAAAGACCAGCTGCAAAAAGACCTTACAGAAATTCATGAAAAGATTGATAGCCTGATATCAGAAGTATCAAAGCTGGAAAAAATAAAAAAAGGCAAAAATAATGATATTTTAAAGCTTGAGGATTCTATCAAGAATTTCAAGAAAAAACACAAAGTAAATAACCTGGATGAAATTGAAAAAGAGATCGAGGAAGTTGAAAAACAGGAGGAAGAAGGGCAAAGAGAAATACAAATTCTTAGGGAGAAACAGCAGGAACTTCTAAGGGAAAAGGATAGGGTTGAATATCAAATCCAAAATATTGAAGCTGCAATGCAAAAGGTCCTTGAGGTTGAGAAAGAAAGCAGAGAAGATATAGAAAACCTAAATGAAAAGAAAAATGACTTCAAGAAAAAAACACTTGAGCTTAATAAGCTCTTAAATGAGGATTCATCACTTGCAGCCCAACTGGCTAAATCAAAGGATAATCTCCTATCAGCAAAAGGGGAGCTTGAAAAATTAAAAGTAAAAAATATTGGAATAACAGAAAAAGCATCAGCAAACATTGCTGTTAAAAGCATTCTTGACCAGAAACAAAACATCAAAGGGATTTATGGTACTGTTGCTGGATTAGGTCATGTGTCTGCAAAATACTCACTGGCTTTAGAGGTTGCAGCTGGCTCAAGAATACAAAGCATAATAGTTGAGGATGACAAGGTTGCTGAAACCTGCATAAAATACCTTAAAAATAATAAGCTAGGAGTTGCAAATTTCCTGCCATTGAACAAGATAAAAGGGGCAACACCTGATAATGAAGTGAAAAAAGTATTGTCCGCAAATGGAGTCCACAATTTGGCAATTGAGCTTGTTTCGTTTGACAGCAAATTCAAAAAAGCATTCTCTTATGTCTTTGGAAAAACAATTGTTGTTGACAACATCAATGTTGCCAGGCGAGTGGGCATAGGAAGCTACAGGATGGTTACCCTTGAAGGGGATCTGATTGAAACAAGCGGCTCAATGCGTGGCGGTTATAGGAAAAAATCAAGAGTAAGCTTCCAGCAGGAAGATTTTACAAAAGATCTCCAAGAGTGCGAGAAAAAAGAGAATGAGCTTCAGGAGATTTTTGACATCCTTCAGCGCCGCAGGTCAGAAGTCGAAGAAAATATCATCAAATTAAGAAATGAAAAATCATCTCTTGAAGGAGAGATAATAAAATTAGAAAAAATACTTCATCTTGAAACAGGAGACACAGAAGCCTCAAAAAAACAAAAGGACAATTTAAAAGAGAACCTGAAAGAAGTTGATAAGCAGATAGCTGGCACAGAAAAGCACATAGAGGAAAGCAACAAAAAACTGGCATCAATAAAAACAAAAAAACAGGAGCTGAGAATAAAAATCAGCGGATTGAGAAACCCAACACTACTTGCTGAACTTAACACATTTGAGGATAAAAAACAGGAGATAAAGAATGAGATTCTTGAGATTAACTCAAAGATAAGCAGCATTAATACACAGATAAATGACATATTGAAAAGAGACGAAGAAAATATAGGAAGAATACTCAAAGAGCAGGAAAAAGAAAAGAAAGATTTCTCAACAGAACTTGAGCAGATAAAAGAAAGGATAAAAAAACAGAAAGAAGAGCTGATTAAAAAAGAAAAAACTCAACAAGAATTCAGGACAAAATTTAAGGAACTTTTCAAGAAAAGGGATGACATAAATAATGAAATACTCAAGACTGAAAGTGAAATAATGAACAATGAAGACCAAAACCGCGGGACAGAAACAAGGATGAATAACCTCTCAATGAAAAATGTTGAGGTCAAGGCAGAGCTTGCTGGCCTGAAAAAAGAATTTGAGCAATATGAGGATGTTGAATTATTAAAAGAAAAAAGCGAGGAATCACTTAAGAGTGAAATAAACAGGTTTGAGGCACTTATCGGAGAGTTTGGTGCTGTAAACATGAGGGCTTTGGAAGTTTATGATAATATAGAAAAAGAATATAAGAAACTGCTTGAGAAAAAAGAAAGGCTTGCATCAGAGAAAAAAGATGTTATTACAATGATAGATGAAATTGAAGGCAAGAAAAAAGAGCTTTTTATGGTAACCTTTAATGCAATTAATGAAAACTTCAAAAATATCTTTTCCAAGCTTACATCAAAGGGAATTGCATCTGTTGTATTGGAAAATGAGAAAGAGCCATTTGAAGGGGGTCTAAGAATTAAGGTCAAAATAACTGGCAAAAAATTCATGGATATACACTCATTATCAGGCGGAGAGAAAAGCCTGACAGCACTGGCATTCATATTTTCAATCCAGGATTATAAGCCAGCATTATTTTATGTGCTTGATGAGGTTGATGCTGCACTTGACAAGCATAATTCAGAAAAACTTTCAAAACTTATCAGAAAGTATTCTGAAAAAGCGCAGTATATTGTAATATCACACAATGACAGCACAATAACAGAGGCAGACACGCTTTATGGTGTTTCCATGGGTATTAACGGAGTCAGCAATGTTATCAGTCTGAAAATATAATTTCTTTTAATGATTCCTCTATTCCTTTGATTGTTTTATCCCAGTTGTAGAATTCTATGATTGTTTTTCTTGCGTTTTCCCCTATTTTTGCCCTAAGTTTCTCGTCATCCAGCAGAACAGCTAGGTTTTTGGATAGTTCATAAGAGTTTTGCTTATTAAAGAAAAGGCCATTATAGCTGTTTTTTATATAATCCTTAATATAGCCGACAGGTGTTGAAACAACTGCAATACTACATGACATTGCCTCCATTGTTGATAGAGAGGATGTCTCTGTTAATGATGGCATCACATAGATATCCATTGCCTGCAAATATGGAACAATGTTATCAACAGATTCAATAACAATAATATCCTTTTTTGACTCAAGCATTATTCTCAGTTCCTTAACTCCTTTTCCTATGATTAACAAAACAAGTTTGTCATATGATTTTCTCAACCTAAGAAAAGCCCTGTAGAGTGTTACAAGATCTTTCTCGCGTCCAATTCTGCCGCTGAATCCAATGACTACATGCTCTGGATTAATTCCTATTTTTTTCTTTGCATCCTTTTTATTACCTGCCGGACTAAATTTAGATGTGTCTGCTCCCAGATGAATAACATTTTTCTTTGTTCTTATATTATGCCAGTTCAGTATCTCTGCAACCTCCAATGAAGGAACCATCAGCAGGCTGCATTTGTTATACAGGCATCTTGCAGCTGCCTTTGTAAGGAAGCTTATTAAATTCCTAAATGGATTTTTTCGCGAGATGCTCTTTGAGAATAGCTCCCATTCAATAGAATGTATGTATGCAGCAAGGGGTTTTCTAAAAAATCTTGCAGCTAGTATCGCAGGAGCACCTATTGGGCCTATTGTCTGGGTCCAAACTATATCTGCCTGCTTAACAGCTTTTATAACTCTTCTAATGCAAAATTTAGCAGGGGTATAATCCCCAACACGGATTCTTGAAAGCGGTATCCTGATAATGCTGATATCTTTGAACTCTGCCAGTTGGCCATTGAACCTTGGTGCAATAACAGTGATATCATAATCAGCTGAAAGCTTAGGCAGGATTTCATTGAGAAACCTTGCAATACCATCCCATCTTGGAAGAAAAGAGTCTGTTGCTATCAAAAGTTTTTTTTTCATTTTATCTTATAAAACTTCTCTGCATACTTGCAGTCATTTTTTAGCCCATTCATAAACGCTGTTATATAAACTCCCAGATAAGGAGGCAGCATTGCAATAATCTGGCTCTTAAAGCAGTGAAGCGCTTTGAGTTTTATCTTAAATGTATCACTTATGTCAATGTAAACCTTGGGAAGATGCCTTTTTTTGAGGTCAACTGCATTCCATACATCAAATCCAAGAAGGTCTCCTTTATAGCTGACTTCGTCAAGAATTTCATTTACAATCTTATAAACTGCCCTGTGATCTTCATGCACATCATCAGGCACATGGGTAAATATTCTTGAAGGCTTTTTTTCATCTAATAGTTTTTTTATCCTGTCTTTAAGGTCTTTGTTCTCAACCTCTTCAAAAAATTTTCCTTCTTTAATGCCAAAGAAAACAACCCCTGAGCCACCAATTACTTCGTCAGCTGACTGTGCTTCCTTAACTCTTATTTCAACACTAACCCTTTTTTTAAGCCAAAGATGGGATGTTTCACCATATGAGAAAATGATTGTAAAAATTTCTTTTCCTTCTTTTGCATATTTAGCCAGTGTTCCTCCTGGCCCGAGTATCTGGTCATCAGAGTGAGCGCATATAACAAAGATGGATTCTTTTTTTTCCATAGAATTAATTAAAATGTGTTTATTAATTAAGTTTTCTATTTAGAATGATGGGGCGACGGGAATTTGAATCCCGGACACCATGATCTTCAGTCATGTGCTCTCCCAGGCTGAGCTACCGCCCCATAATAAGAATAAAATTCAATTAACTTTTATTCGACGTCTTCTTCAGAAGTTTCTTCTGATTCTGGCTCTTCCTCTAAGCTTTCATCTGCTTTGCCAACAACTTCCAAAGTACCCTGCCTTCCTGTTGTCAGCTGAGGGGTGCCCTGCCATTCATTGACAAAACCATTCTTAATCTGGATTGTATCTCCGACCTTGACCTTATCAATATCATCATTCCACAAACTCAAATTTATTTCTCCGGTCTCATCCTTAAGTTTTGCAGTTGCAACCCTTCCAGTCTTTCCAAACTTGTTAAACTCCCTTACTTCTCCTACTTCAACGACCTCTGCTGTGAGATCAACATTTCCTTGTTTTATTTCTAAATCTTTTATTGCCATTATTAACACCTTCTATGTTTTATTTAAAGAAAAAGCAGATGATTTAAAAAGCTTTTTATTTGTAATCTTTTAAGTATAACATGTTTTAGTATTTTTTGTAAATTGTTAGGTATAACATTGTTGGTTTAAAAGCTGAAATATTCTATACTGTATCCAATTGAGTTTTTCAAAAGATTTATATTATTTCAATCTTTTTAATCAATTATGAACGAAAAAATTTCAATTATGATTGGTGGTAGTATGACTTTTGCCTCTAAAATGAAAGAAGCTAAAAAAGTCCTGGAAAAATTTGGTTTTGATGTAAATGTTCCTCTTGATACTTATCATGTAATTAAAGAACCCGAAAAAAAATGTGATATTAAATTCATGAAAAAATTAGGAGTTGGTAGAGGTGATGCAGAATTAGTAGCAAAAAGCGACGCTTTCTTAGTTTTAAATTACGAAAAAAATAGCATTAAAGGTTATATTGGTTCTGGAGCCTATCGTGATATCTGTATAGCTTGGTGGCTGAAAAAGAAAATTTTTTTCCTCTTTCCATATGATGAAACTCAAAATAACCACAAATATGAGATGTTAGGGTTTGCACCAATAATTTTAGATGGAAAAATTGAAAATATCAACTCTTATTTGCTTTGAAAAACTTAACTTCCTACAAAAGATATAACAAGAATTCTGATGTTAATATCTTATTTTAAATCCTTAAATTCAATCTCTTTATCTATAAGTTTTCTTAGGATATCTTTTAGCTCAGCTATTTTTACCCGGGTTTGTTTTGTTGTATTCCTATCTCTTATTGTAACTGTTTTGTCTTTTAATGAGTCAAAGTCAACTGTAATGCAAAAAGGGGTTCCTATCTCATCAGCCCGTGCATATCTTCTTCCAATTGAGCCTGAGCGGTCATAGCTAATATTGAAATATTTTTTTATACTTTCATGAATTTCCTTTGCCAAATTCTCAAGCTCTGGCTTGCCCATTAAAGGAAAAATTCCTGCTTTTACTGGAGATAGTTTAGGGTCAAGCTTTAAAACAATATTTCCTCTTTGTTTATCATCGTTATAGGCATCGAACATGAATACAAGGAATGCACGCCCAACACCAAGGCTTGGCTCTGCAGAAACATGCGGAACAATTTTCTTGTTTGTGTCCTGGTCAAATATGCTCAAATCTTTCTTTGAGTGCTTTATGTGCTGCTGCAGGTCAAAATCACTTCTGTCTGCTATTCCCTCAAGCTCTTTCCATCCAAATGGAAAATTGTATTCAAGGTCCCAGCAGTCAGATGAGTAATGTGCGAGCTCCTCTTTAATATGCTGCCTTATCCTAAAATTGTCTGGATTTGCACCGAGGCTGATAAACCATTTGTGCTCTGTTGCAAGCCAGTATGCAAGCCATTCTGTGTTTATTACCCTGTTTTTTAATGCCTGTTCTATTGTCATCTTTTTAGGATTTTGATTTTTCTTCTGTGTTTCCTCTGAAAGAACATTTATCTCGTGCTTTAGAACCTCTTTTATGAAAGGGCATTTTTTTGCATTATCAGGATGGACAAAATATTCTATTTCCATCTGCTCAAACTCCCGGCATCTGAAAAGAAAATCTCTAGGAGAAATTTCATTCCTGAATGCCTTGCCGATCTGTGCAATCCCAAAAGGCAGTTTTAATCTTGAGCTTTCTGCGACAAGCTTGAAATTTGCAAAGATTAGCTGTGCTGTCTCTGGCCTCAAATAAGCTGTGCTGCCCTCTACCGGCCCAACATTAGTCTTAAACATAAGGTTAAGGTCTCCTATTATCTCATATTCTCCGCCGCATTCACATTTTACTTTTCCTATTTCACTTTTGTCTACCTTGTTTGGCTTTTTGCATTTTTTGCATTTTACATGAACATCATTGAAATTTTCGACATGGCCGGAAGCCTTCCAAACCAAAGGGTTTGTTATAATGCTTCCGTCAATGCCTACTATATCCTCTCTCTCCTGCACATGGAATTTCCACCATTCCATTTTGATATTATTATTTATTTCAACGCAATTCGGCCCAAAGTCAAAGAATCCGGTCAGGCCCCCGTAAATCTCTCCAGAAGGAAATACAAGGCCCTTCTTCTTGCAGAAGATGGCCATATCCTCAATTGATAGCTTATTATCTGCCATATTGAGTATAATTAAAAACCTCTAATATAAAATTGTTTCTATCTGGTTAGTAAGATATAGAAACAAATAAATATGTCTAAGGTGGTTGAGGTTTTATGGAAGAAGAGCAGGTTGAGTATTCAGGGCATTGGTGGTAGTATAATTTTTTGTTAATAATGAAAGAAATAAAAATTATCCAACAATTTGAAGATGTTTTTATTGAAGCTGGAAAACTAGCAGTAAAGCTAAGAAATGACGCTGTTGTTAAGCAAAAACATAATACTGGAATAAAGGACATTGATATTGTAACGAGTTCAGATTTGGCTGTTCAAGAATTTGTTCTGCAAAAATTAGTAAAGTCTGAGCTAAAACACTATGAAATTGTTGCAGAAGAAGATACCCCTGGTAAAAACTTGTTCGCAAAATCTTCTGATTATGTAATTACCATTGACCCAATTGATGGTACAAACTTATACATCAGTGGTAAAAAAATGTATTCTATAATTATTACTATTCATAATAAAAAAAGGCCAATTTATACTTTTTGTTATTTTCCTGAGGTTAAATGGGGGGTGAAAATTGTTTATGACAGATATCAATTTTTTGGTAATAAACCAGAAATAATACATAATACAGTTTTACCAAAGACAGTTGTTTACTCATTTTATAATCCTATAGATTGTATTTCTGGGCAGTCTGCAAAATTATTAAAAAAAGGTTATGTTTTTCGAAATAAAAAAGAAATTACCGATGACGCAGGATCAACCGCTCTTTTTCTATTAGGAATTGTCGATGGGTATTTTGAAGAGAACGGGTCAGCTGTTGATTGCCTTGTTGGGCTTCATTATGCATTAGCGCGGGGTTTTAAAGTTTACCAAAACATTGACTTAACAAAAACGGTTCCGAGTATAATTTCTGGCGGAAACGATGAATATAGAGGTAATTACCTTGTTATTAGAAACAAATAAATATAATCCTTGCTTATGTAATGTTATGGAAGATACAATCACAATTTCAGTTGGTGAGAAAAAGACCTTAAGGCCAAGTTTGATGAAGTGGATAGGCCTTGTGTACTGCGGAATGCCAAATGAGAATACTTTTTCTTTGAGTTATATGGAAACTACTGGTTACCAAGGATATGCTCTAAATTTGTTTTATCCAAAAAGCATGAGCAAAATAAAAATAAAGAATGTTGAGTTTAATGTTGTGAGTGTAACGCCTGAAAAAATCACGCTCCAGCAGATAAAAAATCCCTTAGGTAAGAATTCTTTTTGAAACTTAATAAAAAGATTTAAAATAAAAAGCTCTAATTCTTAATAAATCTCACCTAAATTTATTTTTTACTTAAAAGTAACAAATAACCGAAAGATTTATAAACTAAAAGGTTAATTATAAAATAATAGGGTGGAATAAATGGTGGATATGTACGGAACAATATTCTCAATAAAAGTTAATCCTGGAGTAGAGTATGCTACAATGCTTGCCAGCTATGTAAGGGACCTTGCAGAAAATAGGGAAAAAATACCTTATAATGACTTGATTAAAAAAGAAGGAGTAAGTGATGAGATAAAGAACAAGATTGAGGCAATTGGCATACATGTAAGATATCATCCATCAAAGAGTATAATAAAATATATACCTAATAAAACTTTACTTATAGACAGCTTAGAGGTAATCTATGACCCATGCCATAATATAGAAATAATTAATGGGTTTTACATTAACCCATCAAAAATGAAGCCATTTAATAAGAAAAAAGGGTATATATACAGTAAAAAAAGACTGGAAATTTTCATTAGGGAAAGAATGAAGGATAGCTTGTTCAGAAAAAAAGGTATAATAGAAGTTGAAGTAAAGAACCTGGATGGATGGTATAGAGAAATCCAAAAAGAAAAAGTAATCTTGTTTGATGAAGAGCAGATAAAAAAATTAGAGGATATTCTGAAAATTAACAAAAAATATAATAGATGGGCAAAGGAGCAGGGATGGTAATAAGTAAAGAATAAACTGTTTAGTCAATAATTATTTCTTTTTTGTCAATCTTTTCCTTTAGGAGAAGGATGGCCAGTGCTGAGTCAGTTACAATGATTTTGTTTTGTAAAGCTAAGTTAACTGCCTCATTGAAATCAACAAGCTCAACTTCTATATCCTCAAAGCTGTCTTCTCCAGAGTCAAGATTCTGCTTAGATTTAATTAAATCCCTGGCAAAAAATATGTGAGTTTTTCTTTTCATCTGCCCAAAGGCCTCATAAAATGAGCCAAGCTTGACAAGCGAATTGCACTTAAAGCCTGTTTCCTCTTCAAATTCTCTCTTGGCTCCATCTTCAATTGTTTCATTATCATTAACCAATCCAGAAGGGAACTCAATTGCCTCATCTTCAGCAAAATACCTGTATTGCCTAACCATAATAATTTTTCTTTCTTTGGTTATTGCAAGAATCACCACAATGTCATTAGTAAAACAATAAGTCCATTCCTGCAGTTCTTTTGTGGGCAGTTCAACTATGTCTTTTCTGGCCTTAAAGAATTTAGTATCAATTATTACTTCAGACTTTTTGCATTTCCATTTTTTCATAAGAATATTAAGAAGCAATTCCTTAATAAATGTATTGGTAATCCAAAATTTATAAGAATTTTTAATATTACTTAAATAAAAGAATATTTATAGAATAAAATATTATAATTAAAGATGACAAAAAGGATAATAAAAAAGCTAAAGGAGCATTTTAAGGAAGTGCTGGGAATAAAGACTTCTCCCCACTCGATTGCATTAGGATTTGCAATAGGCACATTCATAGCAATAATTCCCACTTTTGGTTTTACATATCTTATTGCCACTATTGTAATGCTGGTCTATGCAAAAGAAAGCAAGCTTGCTCTTTTTGGCGCTTTGCTGCTTTGGAATCCTTTTGTGCTGTTTCCACTATATACACTGAGTTATAGGTTTGGTGATTTCATTCTATCGGGTTTTCCTGAAGTATATCCTCTACAGGCGATTGGGCAGTTTAGGTATACAACTTTAAGGTTTTTAGTAGGAAATTTTATTATAGCAGTGTTTTTCTCTGTGACAAGTTACTTTATTCTAAGGAAATTAGTAAGCTACAGCAAAAAACAAACATTTAAAAGCAGCTCCTAATAAACGGCCGGGATGGAAAATAAAGAACAGAAAATAAAAAAGAGCCTTAAGTATTCAATCTTTGACGGGGCATTCTGCTCAATGATGATTGGGTTCGGAGAATCATTTTTCTCAGCTTTTGCAGTCTTTCTAAAAGCAACTAACCTACAACTGAGCTTACTTGGCTCACTTCCACAAACCCTTGGCTCGCTGTTCCAGATGTTCACAAACAGGCTGATAAAGCTGTTTAAGTCAAGAAAGAAGCTTGTTTGTATAGGTGCCTTGTTTCAGACATTGATGTATATACCTGTTGCGCTTGTATTCTTTTTTGGAACATTCAGAGTTATGCATCTTATAATCTTTTTATGTTTTTATTGGATTTTTGGAACAATAGCAAACCCTGCGTGGAACAGCTGGATTGGTGATCTTGTAAATGAAAAAGAGAGGGGCAGTTATTTTGGCAGGAGAAATAGGGTTACAGGGTTTTTATCATTTGCTTCGCTTCTTGCTGCAGGATATATTCTTCAGAGATTCTCATCAAGCATATCAATGGAATATCTTGGTTTTGCTTTAATATTTTCGCTTGCAATGCTCTCAAGATTATTTTCATTTATTTATCTTATGAAAGCTTATGAGCCTGAATACACAATAGCTTCTGAATCCCCTTTTAGCTTTATTGATTTCGTTAAGCAGGCAAGATTCAGAAATTATGGGTTGTTTGTAATTTATCTTTGTTTCATTAATTTTAGTGTTTATGTTTCTGCAGCATTCTTCACCCCTTACATGCTTTATGACCTGAAACTCAGTTATGGCATATTCACAATAATAACTGCTGCAGCAATGATAACAAAGTTTATTATGATGCCTATCTGGGGGAACCTCTCAGACAAGTATGGAACAAAAAAATTGCTTACTTTGACAGGATTTCTTATGCCTGTTGTCCCTGTTCTTTGGATTTTCTCTGCAAATATTTGGTATTTGATATTGATTCAGCTATACAGCGGCTTTATATGGGCTGGTTTTGATATGGCTTCCTTTAATTTCATATTTGACTCAACCAGCTCAAAAAAAAGAACAACTTGTGTTGCATATTATAATGTCCTTAACGGAATAGCCATACTTTTAGGTGCTATTATTGGGGGATTTATAGTAAGATATAACAATCTATTCTGGTCAAAATATTTTCTGGTGTTTATAATAAGTTTTATACTGAGGTATATTGCATCATTGATATTTATACCAAAGATTAGGGAAGTAAGGGTTGTTGAAGAAATATCCAATGAGAAGCTTCTTCTGAAGGCATTTACTGCAATGCCAACCCGTGGTCTCGTCTATAACATTATCACGCTAAGGAAGAAAAAGAAGGAAGTTAAGATAAAAAAAGATTAAATATTATTTTTTAAGCTATTTAAACAAAATTCCCAAGTAACTAATCAAATCTTTTCAATACTATTAAATCATTTTTATAAGCAAACTCAAAAGAAGGATATTTGCTATTGGTCATTTTTTCTATTTTTTTAAGTGATTTTTCAGTATTTTCTTTATCATCCAAAGTAAACAACCCTGTGATATCAGGTTCATTCAATGTGTGTTCAAGGCAAATTTCAACTATATCAGATAGTGGAAGATCATCGTATTCATGAAAAGCAAAGTAATCAAGAACCTCAACCCAATAAATATTTTTTATATTAATTTTGGATGGAACTGTTCCCTTAATAAGGTTCCTTTTGTTATTTAACATATTACAAATTTTGATATAACATTTGTCAGGACTAACCATTTTTTTTGATTGATTAACAGGACAAGGAATTATATATCCTGGCGAAGTATAATATTTGGTATTAACTTTGTAATGAATCTTAATAATACGTGAAAAATTTTCTTTAACTATTTCTTCAACTTTTTTTATTCCATCTGGTTTCATGGGTTGTATTAAAACAGAGGTTATATTTAAAATTTGTGATAGTTTTAACTTGAGAATAGTAAAAGTATCTAAAAGAGTTAAATTTTATTAAAGATCAGCCAAGAAATTAATTGTTTGTAAAACAAAGATTTAAAAGTAACTTATGCACCTCGCGACAGATGGAAAACAAAGAAAAGAAGATAAAAAAGAGCCTGAAATTCTCAATATTCGACGGAGCATTCTACTGGATGATGGTTGGCTTTGGCGAGTCATTCATTGCAGCATTTGCTGTTTTCCTCAAGGCAACAAATATCCAGCTTGGATTGCTGAGTTCCCTGCCAAAGGCATTCAGCTCATTGTCACAGCTTTTCTCAAACTGGCTTATCAGAATTTTCAAAACAAGGAAAAGGATTGTCTGCATAAGCTCATTACTTCAGGGACTTACGTATATACCAATTGCGCTTGTTTTTTTCTTTGGTAAGTTTAGCATACTTATTTTGATAATTTTTGTCAGCCTTTACTGGATTTTTGGAGTCATAGGAAATCCTGCATGGAGCAGCTGGATGGGTGATCTTGTTAGTGAGCATAAAAGAGGGGATTATTTTGGGAACAGAAACAAAATCGGAAACTTTACATTATTTGTGTCACTTCTTATAGCAGGTTATATACTCCAAAAGTTTTCAACAGGAACTTTTATGCAATATACAGGTTTCTGCATAATATTCTCACTTGCATTAGTTTCAAGGCTAATCTCATTTTTTTATCTGACAAGGCAGTATGAGCCAGAATATGAATTTGCGCCAAAGGCAAATTTCAGCTTTATGCAATTTGTTAAGGAAGCAAGGTTCAGAAATTACGGGCTTTTTGTTTTTTATCTTAGCCTGATGAATTTGGGGGTTTACATATCAGCACCTTTTTTCACCCCTTACATGCTTTATGACCTTAAAATGAGTTATGGTATATTCACAATAATAACTGCAGTCGCACTGATTACAAAATTTGTGATGATGCCTGTATGGGGAAAATTATCTGACAAATACGGAACAAAAAAAGTTCTTGTACTCGCAGGGTTTCTAATGCCCGCCACACCTATTTTTTGGATTTTTTCAACAAATATCTACTATCTTATGTTTGCACAGGTTTTTGCCGGATTTTCATGGGCAGGATTTGACCTAGCCTCATTTAATTTTATTTTTGACACTACAAAACGGGAAAAAAGAGCAACTTGTGTTGCTTACTACAATGTGCTCACTGGACTTGCAATATTTGTTGGAGCAATACTTGGTGGATTAATTGTAAAATACAATTCATTTTTCTGGTCAAAATATTTCATTGTTTTTATAATAAGCACTGTGATGAGGTATGCTGCCTCAGTTATATTCCTGCCAAAACTCAGGGAAGTGAGGATTGTTGAGGAAATATCAAGCCGCAAGCTGCTCATGAAAGCGCTCACAACAAGACCTTCAAGCGGCCTCGTCTCAAACATAATGAATTTTAGGAGAAACAATAACAATGGAAATATCAAAAGTTCTCCTTTTATGTTTAAGCTTCCGATGCGCAAGAAAAAACAATAATCAATTAAGAGAAAAGTATGAATTAATCTTTTCTAAGCCAATCAACTTCCTCATTATCCAGATTAAATTCTTGTGCAATCTGGTCAGCTATTTTTTTGTTCTTCTTGAAAATTACAGAAAGGTAAGGCAATGTATCCTGCAATGCCCTTCTTGAAGAGGTATGTGTTTTCTCTGCAATCTTTGATGCAATGCTTTTTCTTTTCTGGTACTTCATTTTTGCTTTCCACAGCTTAAGGATTCTTGTTGTTGGCTTGTAAGAAGTAAATCCCTTATATTTTTCATCTTTTGCAACAGCAACTCCTGCTGAAATCAGGGCATTTACATAAATGAGAAACCTCCAGTGCTGCCATCTTCTTATTCTGCCTTTGAAGACATCTGCTTTTGACAAATACTCATAAGCCCTTGCCAGGTCTTCCGGCTTTTGATATTCGTCTGGCAGGTTCTGATCTATCCATAAAAACTGCTTGCTAATATCCTCTTCAACATTCTCAAATGCCCTTATCGCAATGTTTATGTCTGTTGTCTTGAAAACTTTCATTAATGCACTAAGCATGTTTTCTGTCCTGTTCCTGTCAGAGAGCTCATTTAAATCCTCATTTTTAAGCTCTTTTTTTTCATGAGTTAATGTCTGCAAATCATTTATTGCTGACCTTAAGTCTCCTGCAGCATGCCTTGCCAATGACTTCAATGCATCTTCATCAAATTTTATTTTTTCTTCTGCGCATATGCTTTTTAAAACAGAAAAAACAGACATGTAGTTAAGTGTATGGAATTGAATAAGCTCTGATTTTTTTCTTAATGCATTAAGTTTCTGCTCATAAGGATTAGTTGCAGTCATAATAACAGGAAAGATGCTTTTATCAATTAGTTTTGCAAGTGCAGATATTCCTCCCCTATCATTTTTTCCTGAAAGCCCGTCAATCTCATCAACAAGGATTATTTTATTGTTTGAAAAAAGGCTTCTCTGCATTATTGCAGGTCCAAGTGTTAATTCTATGCTGTTCTTGTTCCTGAAGTCAGATGCATTAAGCTCAAAAACCTCATAATTCAAATCATTTGCAATAGCATAAGCAGAGCATGTCTTCCCAATCCCTGACTGGCCATATATAATTGCTGCTTTTTTTTTCTGATTTTTGAAATTAAGAATAAAGTTTTTTAGTTCTAAGAGTGCTTTGTCATGACCTTTAAGTTCACTTGTATTTTTTGGCTGGTATTTCTTTGTCCATGGAGTCATGAAAATAAAAAAGCAATATAGCTTTATTAAGATTTTGGTTATCAAGAACATCTTTCAATAAACTTAAAAGACATTCCTAGAAGACAAAAATCTTCCGAAAAAGATTAACAAGATTTTATAATTCAGTTATGAAGAAGTATGACTATGAAAAAACAAATTGCAACAAAATCTAAAGGGTATAGCCAAGTACTTAATGACATAAGGTTTTTGCTGGATAAGGCAAAGGCGCAGGCTTACAAAGCCGTGGACAATATAAGAGTGCAGACATACTGGCAGATTGGCGAAAGAATCGTAAGAGAAGAACTACAGCACAAGGAAAGAGCAGATTATGGTGAAGAATTAATTAAAAGTTTAGCAAATGATTTGGGATTTGGAAAGGTTAACCTACACTACATGGTGAGGTTTTACAAAACATATCCAATTATTCAGACAGTGTCTGAACAATTAAGCTGGTCCCATTATATTGAATTAATATATTTAAGCAATAAACGGGAAAGAAACTTTTATGAGAATCAATCAATAATCAACAGTTGGAGTGTAAGGAAACTTAGAGATGAAATTAATAATAAGTTGTACAATAATGTTAAGAAAAAAGGCAAATTAACAATAATAAAACCATTGGCATTAATAATTAAACCTGAAGAAGTATTTAAAGACACTTACAATTTCAAATTCTTAGATCTAAAACCAAATTACAAGGAAGAACACTTAAAAAAGGAATTAATAAATAAATTAGAAAAGTTTTTACATGAGCTTGGCTCAGATTTTTTTATCGGCAGGAGGGAAGTGCCTGTGTTAATTGGTGGCAATTATGACAGGGTTGACCTTGAATTGTTTCATTCCGGATTGTTATGTTATATTTTAGTGGAGATAAAAACAGAGAAGTTTAAGCATTCTCATGTCAGCCAGATGTATTCTTACTTGAATTAGTATAAGGAAAATAAATATAGTTTAAAACAGAATAAGCCGATTGGGCTTATAATCTGCAAAACAAAGGAAGAGGAAACAGTACACTATGCTTTAGGTAATCTGAAAAAAGAGATATTTGTAGCAGAGTACAAAACAAAGCTTCCAAGTGAGCAGGAAATAAAATCTAGATTAAGGAATGATTAGTGCTGAATGAAATTCTTATAATTTGTTTTTAATGTTGATTATCAACAAATAAGCATGAAAAAACCTTAAATTATCAAAATTAGATATTTTTTATTTTATATTACTTACTTTTTTGTATAAAAAACTTACATAAGTATATTAATTTTCTCATATAAGTATATTAAATGTATAAAATGTTTATATAAATGTATTAATTTACTTATATAAATATAAAAAGGTAATATTTATATATAAGTTATACTGACATAAGTATATTAGAACATATGTGAATAAATTGAGCTCAAAAAATTCTGTTGAGGCATACCTCATAAAAGAGCTATTGAAGGATAGTTCCAATGTTGAATTAGTTAAAAATTTTTTGAGGAAGTTAAACAAGGATGAGATAATAGAGTTCTTTATAGAGTATTTAACAAAGAAAAAGATTGAACTTGAAGAAATCAAAATTCCTGTTTCTATATTCAAAACTAAAGAGTTAAGTTCTTTTGAGTTGATTGTAAAATTTCTTAAAGAGGACATTAAGCTGACAAACAGCAGGATTGCAAGGCTTGTAATGAGAAGCCAGCAATCTGTCTGGAACACGTATAAGAATGCCAAAAAAAAGCGTCCTGAAAGATTTTATATTAAGGCTTCACCATATGATTTCCCTGTGGCAATAGTGCAGAACAAGAGGTATTCAGTTCTTGAAGCCATAGTTGTTTATTTTAAGGAAAAATATGAGTTAAGGTTTTCTGAAATCACAAAACTTCTCAACCGTGACCAAAGAACAGTTTGGACTGTTTATCAGAGGGCAAAGAAAAAGAATGCATAGAACAAAAAAGAAAAGGACTGGGAAAATAGCCAAGCTAAATAAAAAGGCTAAGCATAAAAATAATGCTCATTACTTAACCAAAAGCAGAATTAATCCGGCAGACATTGTCTGTTCTTACTCGCAATTTCTTCATGCCTTTAGGAAATATCTTATTTTTGGTTTTATTGCCAAGAATACTTCTTCTGAAATGGAATACACAAGCTTTATTGGGATTACAGAACATATTGAGATTGCTGAAGAGAAAAAAGAAATTGATACTCAAATTTCATTTTTTAATAATTTTTCAACTAATTCTGCTGTTGTAAATACTTTAATCAATGACTGTTGTTTGAGATGCGTGTCATTAGACCAAATCACAGAATTAATGAATAATGCTAATGCAATGTATGGCGAGTCATCTGGATCAGATAAGGAATCTATTGCCTTTTTAAGAAAGCTTTTATATTCTGAAAGCCTGAAGAATTTGGTTTTATCTTCAACTTCTTTCTGCCTAATCTTAAATTCATGTTCTGAGAGTTGTGATTTAAACAAGCAATCTGATTTATATTTTTCAAATTCTGATTTTATATATTCAGGGGCACAGAATTCAACTTTAAGTATAGAAAATAAATATGAATTAACAGAATCTGGTTTCATAAGTGAGAACAATATATTGTTATCTAATATAAGTTTCATTCTTGTTCCTTATTTAAGCAATTCTTCCCTTTCTTTTGGAGAAAGTTCAGCAAGTAATCTTTTTAACC
>Ga0210018_1000041_pt1 | contig 50639 bp, 54 predicted proteins | sample CryGeyCG2014_010_2_FD_183967 | JGI IMG/M metagenome (GOLD analysis project Ga0210018, IMG submission 183967) | Groundwater microbial communities from aquifer - Crystal Geyser CG09_land_8/20/14_0.10 (SPAdes) (version 2) | ecosystem: Environmental > Aquatic > Deep subsurface > Groundwater | place...
CCTACATCTATTCCTCGGCGAGTATGTTTGGTGGTATAATTACCGTAGCTTAAGTACTGAAAAACGAGTCAGTCGTTTGTTAAACAAAATTATTAATTTTAGTGGCTGAAATCAGGACTTACCCTATAATATGCTTAAATATGACTAAATCACAAAAAATTCTACGGATAGTTTTTATTATCCTCTTAATAATTGTCGTCTCGGAACTTTTTTATTTTTTTTACTATCAGCCGTCTGTTTCTCAAAAAATTCCTTTACCAACCCCTATTCCCTCCGTTTCTATTAAATCAAGCGATATAGTAGGAATACCTTCTATTACAAAAATAGAATCAGGTCAGCAGATAGAAAATATTATTACAGGAGCAGAGACGCAAGGACAAAAATTTACTTCTTACATTTCTATTCTAAATGGTTTGGATCAAACACAAAACTGTATTGCTAAAACAGGAAAATGTTTTAAGATAGACAACTTGAAAGAGAATTTATGGAAATTGGATATTGACAACATTTTTCCAATAAAGATTTCCGGTCCTTTTATAGTTAGATTAAATTTTAATGGAACAAAAGGAGCTTCAGGAGTTAGTCTGAGTATTAGACTAGGAGAGGGTGATAAAACATGGTGGAAGAATCTAAGGCAGATATTTTTTGCAATTGGAGAAAATGGCAAGCATCTTTATATTGATGTTAATAATAATGATCCAGACCCTTTTATATTTTATGACAACACTTTTGATAAAAAGATAGAAGGTATATATATATTATTTAATGAGACAGGAACATCATTCTTAGTGACAGATTTATCATATAAAGAAATTACCTTTATTGATCTTAATAAAGCTACAGATAATAAATTTTCTGAAGGACTTTTTCCCGATAAACAGTTTTATATAGGATATATGACTGCTCCTTTATCAGACTTAGTAGTCTACGATTTTTCGATTCTATGAATAAGACAAAAAACTTTTTTCTGTTTTGATTTTATTCATACCCCTGCTTTTGGATCTTAAAATATTTGGGCCGCATCCGTCCCGCTTAGCGGGGACGAACGAGCCCTTAGATCTTGAAGTATTTTATAAGCATTACAAAATCTCGCGGGGTTAATATTGTCAATGATTTCGCAAAGCCTTTGACTTTAGGAAGTAAAAAATCTTTCGTATTGAATGTGATTAGGTAGTTTACTTTACTTTTTATGGCTGCGGCAAGAATCGGAGAATGCGTGGGATTGTCAACAATATTAAGATTGGATTGCAAAATGTAGAAATTAAGTCTCTGTTTACCTAGCTGATCAAATTTTTGTGTGGCATTTCTTTTAATTTCGCTAAGTACGTATCGAGAAATAAAGCCTTTTATTTTATTTTTTCGACAGTAACCCAAAATTAAAGCTGAGGCTCCAGCTTTAGACAAACAGGCAGAAAATAGAACAGAAGTATCAATAAAGACGGTAATCATGGTATGTCCGACCAGATGGCTTGGGCTTTTTTAGCTAATTCAACAGGTAGCTTATCGTCTTTTACCCATTGCTTAATTTCTTTATTTGTAAAAAATCTATATTTTGCCGATTCCCTTGGTTTAATGACAATTGAGTTTCTCGAGATATTTATCTGAGCTACATCTCCCTCTTTAATGCTAAGTTTTTCCCTTATCTTTTTTGGTATGGTAATAAGCCCTTTGGGTAGGATTTTAATCCACGTCTCCTCTTGAATGAAAGGTTGTGGTAATTGCATATTCTTTGATAGAAATTCTAACTTTCTATATTATAGATTAATAATTTAATTCTGTCAACATGAAGTTAAAGTATTTGGTCTAAAAACACAAATCAAAGCTCTTTTTGTAAAAAAGAACTAAAATTTTTATAAACCAATCTCGGTAGAGGCTTTCTTCATTAAATCAAAACCATTTCTACAAAATCCTTACCTTTAAGATAAAGTTTTTTATCAGATGTAGAAAGAGGCGCTTTGAGTTTTTTGGCTAATAGCAAGAAAGAACTGTCATAGACAGAAATGTCTAATTTTCTTGAAAGCAAAAACAGCTCTTCTAACTCCTGATACCTTAACGGTAAGAATTTAATCTTTAAAGACATTAGAGCAGAGAGGGCAATAAAAAAATCTTTTTCTTCGATTTTTTTAGGAGAATAGTTTTTAAAAGCGGAAGTAAATTCATAAAGAAACAGATCACGGGTATAAATAGAAATCTTCCCTTTTATGTGTTTGTCTTTAAGATCGAAGGCTTTTTTAGAGCCTGACTCAGGAAAAAACCATTTCATCGCCACGGAAGTATCAATAACAATATTCTTCATAAGATTATCTCTCTCGATCTTTCCTGATAATGCTGATTAAATTTTTGGCTTTAATTTTTTTGTATTTAGGTAAAGCTTCCGTTTGCCACTTCAGAAAAAAATCTTCGGAAGAATTAACCGGTTCATAAGGATAAAGCCAAGCTTTAGGCTTGGAACGGGAAATAATAAGAAAAGGACTACCCTGACGGTCTAAGTCTTCAAGAATTTTCCCCAGATTAAAACGAATATCAGTCGCGTTTATGGTTCGTTGATTGACAACCATATTATTCATAATACTTTTGATTGTAGTCTATAGCGTAGTGTTTGTCAAGTACTTCTTATTCATACTCCTGCTTTTAGGCCGTAATCGTCCCGATTAAATCGGGACGAACGAGCCCTTAGATCTTAAAGTATTTGGCATAAGAACATAGATCAAAGCTCTTTTTGTAAAAAAGAACTAAAATCTTCGGCGCTGACTGTTTTTATATTTTTATCCTCAACGGCTAATGGTTTATCGTTTTTGACGACAACAATTCCCTGATATCTTTTCTCATTTAGATATTTTCTAAAAAAAGTCAGTTCTCTATAATCAATAGTGTTTTGATACTTAACCTCAATGACGATTTTTTCTGATGGGAGAACAAAATCAATTTCTTTATCCCGCAATCGGTACAAATATGGTTGTTTAATAGCTAATAAGCAAGCAGTATACGCTTCGACTTTAAATCCGATATTGATAGGATCGGGTAGTAAAGCAAGAAAATTACTGGAAGCAGGATAGATTTTTCTTAAAAGTCTTTTTTCGCTGCGAAAACTACCGCTAAAATTTAAAACCTTGTTAATCAATAAAGATTTCTCAAGAATGGAGAGATATTTAAAAAGAGTTGCTTTTTTGATTGCCAGATCACTCATTTAATTACTCGATTTGATTATCTGTCCCGTATTGGGGAGAAGCGACCAAAAAAGCCTTTCAAAATCGTATGTTTTTCTTAACTTGTAGAGCTTGACGATATCGACCTCAAGTACCTTGGCAATAATACTGTCTTTAAGATAAGTAATTTTTTTTGTCTGGTCGGAAAAATCCCAAAGCTCGGGAAACTGACCAAAGTTTAGATACTCTTCAAAATTATTATTGTTTGTTATTCTCTGGTATTCTTCAAAGGAAAAGACAGGCAGCATGAAGGAAAAAATTCGACCGGCCAGACTTTCCTTACTTTTTTCGAAAACGAATAAACTAGAGGAGCCGGAAACAACAAATTTTAAAGGCAGATTAAGATCGTAGTAGCGTTTAATAATATCCTGCCAGTAAGGAATTAACTGAATTTCATCAAGAAAAAAATATAGAGGTTGTTTTAACCGATTAATATTTTGAACGACAATTTCTTTGGTAAAAAAATCAATAATTGTTTCCAATGTATTAGCGTTTTCTTGAACAGTTGGCTGGTCAAAAGAAAATAAATAATTGTTTTTGGATTGGCTCCTTTTTTTAAAAGGTTGGCGATTGCTTGTTTCATAAGAGTGGTTTTTCCAATACGCCGTAGTCCGGTCAGACTATTAATTTGTTTGTTTTCGAGCACTTCTTTATAAAAACCATTAGAAATCTCTTTTTGGTAAGTTAAGTTCCGGTGGTAGATAGCTTGAATTTTGCCACCAAGGGTTTTGTAGGTAAATAAGATCAAATATTTCCATAATTATAGTTCGATATACTCACTATAAATAGACTAATTGTAACATTATGTCTATTATTTTAAAATAAATGATATAAAACGTCAATAGTTATTACTCTTTTCTTTCAAAATCCTCCTTCTCCGCCAGCTGGCGGATTCGGAAGGACAAGTGAAGCACTCCCCAAGCTCACGTTCGGGGCTTCTTGCCAAACAGGGTTTTGGGGTGCGGAACCCTGAACCGTCCCGACGTTACGTCGGGATGAGCTACGATCGGTATATAGTATACTATAATCATGATAATCCCCAAGTCACTGCACCGGTATTTTTGGGATGTCAATGTGAAAAAACTCGATCCGAAAAAAAAGCCGTATTTTGTTATCAACAGGTTTTTGGATAAGGGAAATGTTGAAGCCGTATAGATTAGAAACAACCATGATGATGTAAATTTTACACCTTAGAGGTGTATTAAGGTGTATAGACATGGCTTAAATCAAATACCCTTAAAGTCTTATATGTATTGTAACTTATACAACCTCTTGACAAATCCTATGCTTTATTTCATAATTACTACTATATGATTAGTATTTCCGGAATTAAATATCAAAAAGAGCTTGAAACTTTGCCTTATTTTAACAAAAAACAGGCAGGAATGCTTATTGGTAAAAAAGGCAAGAATTTAGATAAGAAATTAGAACAACTGGTAAAAATTGGTTATCTTTTGAATTTTAAAAAGGGAGCTTATACGACAATAACTTTTTATGAAAAGAGCAATAAAACCGAATTTGCCGAATATATTGCTAATACTTTGAGATTACCTTCATATATTTCTTTAGAATATGTATTATCAAAAGAAAATCTTATTCCTGAGGCGGTTTATTCGATCACTTCCATCACCATAAAAACTTCAAGAACCTTCAACAATTTTTTAGGTAGTTTTTTATACAAGAATATAAAAAAAGATCTCTTCTTAGGTTATCAAGAAAAAAGACGGGAAGATAAAAAAATATATCAAGCGACTAAATCAAAAGCTTTATTTGATTTTCTATATTTAAAAAAATTAGTTAATGTAAAACAAGAGCTGACTAACGATCTAAGGATAAACTGGGATAATTTTACAAAAACAGATTTATTAGAATTTAAAAAATATGTGAAAATTTCTAGTTCAAAAAAAATGGAAAATATATTAGAAGTTATCAATTCTTATGTTAATTGATAATCTTCAAAAAACATATTTATCTAATAAGGGAAAAAACCCAGTAGTAATACGCAATGTCTTAAAAGAAACAATCCAGTTTTATATTTTGGATTTTGTTTACAAATCAACCTGGGGAGAGAATTTTATTTTGAAGGGCGGCACCTGTTTGAGATTTTGTTTTGACCTGCCTCGACTTTCAGAAGACCTGGATTTTGATATCAAAGATTTCAAGAATTTTTCCTTAAATCATTTTCTTGTTGAACTGGAGAATTACTTCAAAAAGACATTACAATTTGACAAGATAATTATTAAATTAGCAAATAATAAAAGGACAGTTTATCTAAAATTCCCGATTTTATCAGATTTAGGAATGAATATAGATAGAGGAGAAAGCAACATTGTCATTATTAGACTTGATTTGGCGCCTGTTATCGGAAAAAACTATAAAACAGAAATTTCCATAAAATCGACCTATGATTTTTCCTTTTTAATAAAAAGATACTCTCTACAAGATCTATTTGTCGGAAAACTTGCGGCAATTTTAACCAGGGAAGCGATGATTGGAAAGCTAAAAAGTGAAAGATTCAAAGGGAGAGATTTTTTTGATTTGATTTGGTTTTTGGAAAAAAAAGTTAAACCCAACTGGATTTATTTAAAAGAAATTACAGAATTTGGCAGAAAAGAAACATTAAAAAAGCTGGAATACAAAATAAATAAGGTTGATCCAAATTTATTAAAAAGTGATTTAATGCCTTTTTTTGAAGATAAAATATTTATTGATCAATTTATTGTTAATTTCAAAGCTCTTTTTCAAAACTACAAGAATATTTTGACTGAATAATTCTACGGATATAAATAAATTTTACCCATGAACCAGCCCCGACGTAACGTCGGGACGGTTCAGGGTTTCGCACTCCGAAACCCTGTTGGTGCTGAAGTGCCGAGCGCCACAGTGGGATACCCCACGTGGTATCCCATAAGCTCGGGGAGTGCTTCACCATTTTTCAGCCCAATTATAGTATACTCAACCTATGAAAATTCCCAAATCACTTCATCGGTATTTTTGGGACGTAAACGTGGAAAAACTCGATCCGAAAAAAAAGCCATATTTTGTGATAAGCCGGCTTTTGGATAAGGGAGACATTGAAGCGGCCCGGTGGGTAAAAGACAACTACGATGATGATCTTGTAAGAGAAGTATTACAAAACTATCGAGATTTTTCTTTAAAAAGCGCCTCTTTTTGGTCGCTTATTTATCAAGTTCCTTTAAACAAAGTCAAATGTTTCCAAGAACCTTATCTCTCCATGCGCAAAAAACACTGGCCTTATTAGGGAAAAGCAATATTTTGCCTAATAAAACTTATTTGGCCGGCGGTTCTTCTTTGGCTCTTGAACTGGGGCATCGTCGATCAATTGATTTTGATTTTTTTACCAATATTCAATTTGAAACAAAAGAGGTTAAAACAAAACTAAAATCTGTTGGGAGTTATCAAGGAGAACAAGAAACACCAAAGACAATGGTGGGAAAATTTAATGAAGTTAAATTTAGTCTGTTTTACTATCCTTATAGTCTAATTTATGAAACAACCAATTTCGTCGGAATTCAACTAGCATCTAAAGAAGATATTGCCGCTATGAAGTTGGTGGCGGTGACAGATAGGGGGACAAAAAAAGATTATATTGATATTTATTTTTTAGCAACAAAGTGTTTTCCGATAGATAAAATGTTTGGTTTTTACGACAACAAATATCATAATTTTGAATCAAACAAATTAACCTTATTAAAGGCGCTTCAATATTTTGATGATGCTGACAACTCAGAAATGCCGGAGATGATTGAGAAAGTAGACTGGGAAAAAATAAAAGATTTTTTCCGGAAAGAAGTGGTGAGAATTGCCAAAAAATATATTTAAGGTAAAATAATAATAACTTATGGTTTATATCTGGGATTATGACATAAATGAATTAAAAAAAACAGAGGCGGGAAGAATACTTATTCTCGAAAGAATGATTAACTATGGCCCGGGGAAAGAGAAAATAAAACTTTCCGAGGTTAAAAAATATTGGGATAAACTAGATCTTTATCCGTCGAGTAAACGCTTACTAGAACTATTAATATGGGGCAAATATCGTTTTTCACCAACGAGCAAAAATTATTCTCGATCAAGTAAAGAAAAATAATTTTCTGCGGTCAAATTTCTATTTTACTGGCAGAACCGCCTTAAGTTATTTTTATCTGAAACACCGTTATTCAGAAGATTTTGACTTTTTTTCACTCAAAAAGTTTGATAATCAGATATTAATTTCTATAGTAAAAAAATGGGCGGATGAACTTGATTTTACATATCAAACAAGATTCGAGGAAGTCATCAATATTTTTAATTTTAATTTTAAAAACGGGCAAACATTAAAAATTGATTTTGGTTTTTATCCTTATAGAAGAATTGAAAAAGGCATTATCGACGACAGAATTGAGATAGATAGTCAAATAGATATTGCTGTCAACAAACTACTTTCTATAAATCAACGAAACAATATCAAAGATTTTGTCGATCTATATTTTCTTCTTAAAAAATATTCCATTTATGATTTAATCGAAGAATTAAAAGTAAAATTTAGAATAAAAACAGATCCATGGTTGCTTGCCTCTGATTTTGTAAAAATTGATCAATTTGAAACATTACCCAGAATGATTATTCCAATAACTCTGGATGAGCTTAAGCATTTTTTTCGGGAGAAAGCTAAAGAGTTAGGAACAAAAGCTGTAGAAAAATAATTTTTATTCTTTCCTTTCAAAATAGGTTTTAAGTATTTCTTTTGCAATCGGGCCGGCGATGTCGGAACCTTGGCCGGCCTCTTCGAGCAAGACCGTTAAAGCAATCTCTGGTTTGTCAGCCGGAGCGTAGACAGTAAACCAGGCATGGGGCATTTTTGACTCGGCATGGGACTCGGCCGTGCCGGTTTTACAGGCAGTCTGAATCTCTTCAACTTTGAACTTTGAACTTTGAACTTTAAAATTGAATAACGGCCAGCCGGTGCCTCCTGGCGAACAGGCTAGTTTCATTCCTTCTTGAATTAAACCTAAAGTTTTATTTGAAACAGAAATTTTTTTGCAGCTTTGAGTTTTGAGTTTTGCTTGCCCCTCATAGCTCGAAGAGCGAAGTGGGGAACTTTGAACTTTTGTCAGCTGTGGCTGACAAAGATATCCACCATTAGCGATCGCTGCCGTAGCCATGGTTACTTGGAGAGGGGTGACTAAGACGTAACCTTGACCGATGGATAGATTATAAGAATCACCCAGGTACCAACGCTCATGAAGAGTCTCGGCTTTCCAAAATGGCGAAGGGATGAGGCCGGTTGCTTCTCCCAAGCCAAAACCCGACTCTTTACCAAAACCAAACTTTTCCGCCCAAAACTTTATCTTTTCTGGCCCAAGTTCTTCCCCTGTTTTATAAAAAAATATATCGTTAGAGCGTTGAATAGCCTTAACAACATTTACCATTCCCTCGGTCTTACCATATTGGAGATAATACCAGTTGCCGAAGGAAAGGGGTCCGGCCTGGATGATGCCCGTATCTTCTACTTGACTTTTTTCGTTGATAATCTTTTCCTCTAAGGCGCCAGCCGCCAACACTAGTTTAAAAATTGAGCCGGGTGGATAGATCCCTTCGGTTCCTCGGTTAAATAGGGGCTTGTTTTCATCATTAATAATTTTTTTAATCATTTCTTCATTGCCGTTTTCAAAAAGCTGGGGATTATATGAGGGGGTAGAGGCTAAGATGAGCAGCTCACCAGTTTGGGGTTTAACAGCAATGACTGCTCCTTTTTTTCCTTCCAACAGTTGATAAGCTTTTTGTTGTAACTCAAGATCTAAGGCTAGTTGGATCGTTTTTCCTTCAATTGGAGGAATAATAGATAGGGTTTTGAGATAGTTTCCTTGAGCGTCGACCTCAATAAGCTTTTTTCCAGAGCGGCCGCGAAGATCACAGTCATATAGTTTTTCTACCCCCTTTTTTCCTACCTTGTCTCCAAGCTGTAATGAGTAAAAACATCGGTCGTTTTTTAGGTCGGCTGGATCGGCGATTTGACGGTATCCAACAATAGGAACGGTTTGTTCACCAGCTAAATATAAACGATTTGAAGGAAGCCGTCGACTATTTTTACTGGTATTAACAGGAAGATTATTAGCGATCATCAAGTTTTTTCGGTCAACAATCTTACCCCTTAACGGCTCGATAATAAGTTCCCGGATGCGATTTTCTTCAGAAAGACGAGCATAATAACTACCTTTAACAATGGTTAGTTGAAAGAGTCGAATAAAAAGAAAGAAAAAGAGAAAAAAAACAAAAAAATTTGTTATAGAGATTGAAAGAAAAAGGTCGCTTCCGTGGTGATGTTCAAAACGCAACCCTGTCTTTTTCTCTTTTTGAAAGATGGGCAATATTTTCATAAGGGTAGAAACATTATAGTTAATTGAGGCGAATTTTGGTAGAATAGAATAAATAAATCAAATATTAAAAATCAAAACGACATATTAAATATTAAAAAGCTCAATAACGAAATTTGTGGCTCCATGGGCGTGCCTGTTCCTGCGCACCTCCCAAGTCGCACAAATTTGTTATCTTCGCTTTTTAAATTTTGATTTTTAATTTTTGATATTTTAAATCGGGACGTAGTTTCGTTCAGAGGGATCGCCCGTTGGGCGACAGATTCGCCCAGAGGGACCGACCTTTGGTCGGGGCCAGAACGTACGCATGGCACTGGAAATTAGTCGGGGATTAGCTCAGATGGCTAGAGCGCACGCATGGGGTGCGTGAGGTCACCAGTTCAAGTCTGGTATCCCCGACCAATTTCCAGTGTAAAGGTTTACCCATGAACCAGCCCCGACGTAACGTCGGGACGGTTCAGGGTTTCGCACTCCGAAACCCTGCTTGGGTAGATGCCTCGAGCGCCACAGTGGGATACCCCACGTGGTGTCCCATAAGCTCGAGGAGTGCTTCATCTTGACCATCGACCATTAAAATAATGACACCTATTAAATCGATTGTTTTTGACGGCAGCGGGGTTATTACCGACGAGCGACCGAAGGAAACCACAAAAAAATGGAGCGAGCGTTATAATATTCCTTTTGACAAGATTTGGGAAATTGTTTATCTCAAAAATTATTATCTGGCTCGCGATGGAAAATTAGGCGCTCAGCAGTATTATCGACAGAGCATTAACGAACTAAGAATGACAATTAGGTATAAAGAATTTGTTAAAGACTATATTGCCGACTGCGCTGTCCGGTCGGAGATGCTTAAAATTCTCAAAGAGCTTTATAAAAAAATTTCTCTTTATCTTCTTTCCAACCAAACGGAGATTAATACAATTTATCTGCGGCCCATCATTGCTAAATATTTTAAAATGGCATTTTTTTCTAATGAGATAAAAATGCATAAACCTGACCCAGAAATTTATGAATATTTTTTTAAAAAAACAAAAATCTATCCAACAACCTCGCTTTTTATAGACGACAAAGACGCGCCATTAACCCAAGCGAAAAAATTTAACATGAATGTTTATAAATTTATTTCCGTTGAGGATTTAAAAAGCAAACTGGTTTCTTTAAAGCTGCTTGGTTGAAGTAAAATTATTAATTGTTAAAATATAAGCATGAAACTTATTAATATCAGTATTAAAAAACCGGCTGAGATAAATTTTATTCTCGCTCAGTCGCATTTTATCAAGACAGTCGAAGACGTTTATGAGACCTTAGTAGAAGCCATTCCCGGAATAAAGTTTGGCCTAGCTTTTTGCGAAGCCTCCGGCCCGAGAAAGATCAGGACAGTCGGCACCGATGAGGAAATGATAAAGTTGGCGGTTGATAACGCCAAGCGGCTTGGCTGCAGTCACTCTCTGCTAATCTTTCTTAAAAACGCTTTTCCGGTTAATGTTTTAAACAGAATAAAAAACGTATCGGAGATTGTTAATATCTTCTGTGCCACCGCCAATTCGACCGAGGTAATTATCGCTGAGACGAAACAAGGGAGAGGAATCTTGGGAGTGGTCGACGGCAACTCGCCGCTTTCAGTTGAAAAAGAAAAAGACAAACAGGAAAGAAAAGATTTACTGCGCAGATTCGGTTATAAGCTTTAATAAACGATTAAAATATTAAGTATTAAAGGTTAAATAAACGATTAAACTCTTGAACGACTAAACGTTTAACGGTTTAATATTTAAGGTTTATTTAACAGTTTAAAATTTAATATTTAATATTTTTATTATGTCCTTTAAAAAAAATATTCGGCCGTCCTGGGATGAGTATTTTATGAAATTAGCCCAGGTGGTTAAAACACGGTCGAACTGTCTTAGACGACCTTATGGAGCGTTAATTGTTAAAGACCATCGAATTGTTTCGACGGGTTATAATGGTACCCCTCATGGAGTTAAAAACTGTATTGACGGAGGTTGTGAGCGATGTCTGAGGCGGGAAAGAAACGAGATAAAAGCTCATGAATACCAAGAAAGTTGTATCTGTGTCCATGCCGAAGAAAATGCCATCGTTCAGGCCGCTTATCTTGGAACTTCAACAAAGAAAGCCACCATGTACTCAACAATTTCTCCTTGTTCCAGCTGCGCCAAAACAATTATTAATGCCGGAATAGTCAAATATATCTATTACGAAAACCATCATGATAAAGCAGGAATCAATCTTCTCAAAAAAGCTGGAATTGACGTGAGAAAGATCAAATAAAACAGTTTTTTTAACTGTTTAAGTTTTAACCATTTAACTGTTTTTAGAGTATGAAAAAACTCGTTATTTTAATTACTACATTTTTGTTATTGGTTCGTCCGTCTTTAGCTTCAGGACTTAACAATAAATTCGGCATTCATCTGGCTCAACCTCATGCCGAAGATTTACAATCAGCCGCGAGGTTGGTTAATTCTACTGGTGGTGATTGGGGATATGTCACCTTGGTAATTCAGGAAAACGATCGAAAGAAAGACAAATGGCAGGCGGTTTTCGATCAATTACGCCAGCTTCACTTGATTCCAATCATCCGCCTGGCGACTCAAGCAGATGGTGATAACTGGGAACGGCCAAAAAAAGAAGGAGCGGATGACTGGGTAAACTTTCTTGATTCGTTAAACTGGGTAGTAAAAAACCGTTATGTAATTTTATTTAATGAGCCAAATCATGGCTCTGAGTGGGGTGGAGAGGTGGATGCAGAAGATTATGCCAAAGTTGTTTTGTCGTTTGCCAAAAAACTGAAAGAGAAAAACCCTGATTTTTTTGTTATGCTGGCGGGTCTTGACGCCTCAGCGCCGCAAGGTCCGCCGGCTTATGAGGACGAGGAAGTATTTTTTAAAAAAATGTTGATAGATTCTGTTTCGGATTCCCTCCCGTCGGTGCTCGCGCCCAGCGGCAGGCTGGAAAAATCGCTCCGCGCCGTCGGGAACCCTTCCTCCTCAACACCTATCAACATTTTTAATTATGTAGATGGTTGGGCAAGTCATTCTTATCCCAACCCAGATTTTTCTGGCAGTCCTTGGGACTCTGGTCGAGGAACGATTAGGACCTATCAGTGGGAGTTGGGTTTACTGAAGAGTCTAGGCGTTGAAAAAGAGTTGCCGGTTTTTATTACGGAAACAGGGTGGGAAAGACAAGTTCAAAGTTCAAAGTTCAAAGTTCAAAGTTATTTGGATGAAAATACCGTGGCTGATTATTTTAGAATTGTTTTTGAGAATGTTTGGTTACCAGATGAGAGAGTTGTAGCGGTTACTCCATTTATTTTTAATTACCAAGGACAACCCTTTCTAGACTTTTCTTGGCAGAAGTTACAAAGTAGTGATTTTTATCAGCAGTATTATACCGTTCAATCACTGGAAAAGATTCACGGAGAACCCGAACAGATTGAAAAAGGCGGAATTAATTTTAGTCTGCCTATGAATTTAGTGGCTCAGTCCAATTATCAATTTGATATTAAACTAAAAAACGACGGTCAGGCGATTTGGGATAAAGACAACAGTTATTCGTTAACGATTGTTAGTGATTCAGAGGGAAAGCTAGAATATTTGATTGACGATTTAAAAGACATAAGGCCATTTGAGGAAAAAGAACTTAGATTTAATTTTAAGACCGGTAAAGAAAATAAAAATAATAGTTTAAGGTTCGTTTTAAATAAAAACGGTAAAAAGGTGTTGGAAAGTAACGATTGGAAATTCCAAATTTTACCTTTACCAAATCTCAAATTTGAGCTTAACCTTTTTCCCAAGTTGAATGATCAAGGGAAAGACTTTGAAATCCAAATATTTGATAAAAAGGAAAACCTTATTTTTCAAAAGAAAAACCTACCGGCTTTTGCTGGGCAAGGAAGTTTAGATAATATTCAAAACATCGTCTTGGGAGAACGCTATCGTGTCGTAGTTTTGAAACCATATTATCTACCAAGACAAAACTTTATTGTCTTTAATCAACAGGAAAACAAGATAAAGTTTAAACCACTGGCGCCGCTGGACTTTAGTCTGGATGGTCGACTGAGCAGTCAGGATTTGATATCATTAATTAAGCACCCCTTTTTATTTAAATTATTTTTTCCTTAGGTAATGTTTGCATAAAAACGTCTTAACAGATAAAATTTTATTTAGTGAACTCTCAAGAAAGACCAATGACCATCAATGAGCGAATAGTTAGCCTACCGATTATTGGTTGGCTATTTTATATTTTCTTTCGGATGGTAGGAATTAAAGTTGAGAGAAAAAAACCGAACCACCCGGTATTTTAGGCTGTTGACAGATATTTAAGCAATTTATGAAAAATGAAAAAGTTTTTAAAAAATTAATGGAGTTGGTTGCGATTAAGTCGGTTTCGACTGACGACGCCCGTTATCATGAGATTCTAAAGGCGGTAGCCTTTCTTAAAGATTGGTTAGAGGAGATTGGTTGCCAGATAAAAATAATAACACACGATCAGGCACCGCCGATGCTCATCGGGATAAAAAAGGTCGAGCGAGCTAAAAAAACAATCGGGATTTATGGTCATTATGATGTTCAGCCAGAAGACCCGGTTGATGAATGGTTGTCGCCACCTTTTCAATTAACCGCAAAGGAAGGTAGATTTTATGGTCGAGGGGTGGCTGATAATAAAGGACACATCGTTCAAAACCTCGACGCAGTTGATTACTTAATCAAATCAAATAAATTAACCAACAACATTTTTTTTATTTTTGAGGGCGAAGAAGAAACGGGTAGCTTACACTTTGAAGAATATATCAATAAAGCTAAAGATTTATTAGGAAAGGTTGATATTTTTTATTTGACCGACGTGGGTATGTACCAAAAAAATAAACCACAGATTTTTTATGCCCTGCGCGGTCTAATTCCGTTTGAGTTAAACGTAGTCGTCGGTGGTCACGATCTTCACTCGGGTGTTTATGGAAACAAGGTTTTCAACCCCATTAATGTAGTTGCTTCTCTGCTGGCAAAAATAAAAGACGTTAATAGCGGCGAAATTTTAATCCCTGGTTTTTATAAAGACGTTAAGCAACTAGCAAAACCAGAATTAAGTCTATTGAAAAAAACGATCAAACCGGCCAATCAGGAAAAGAGGGAAGCTGGAGTATTTCAGTTGACAACTATCAGAAAATCCCCTTTCTCTTTGAGCAGCAAAATTTTTCCTTCTTTTGATTGCCACGGCATCATCAGCGGCTATACCGGGGCAGGAGTAAAGACGGTCATTCCTCGGTCGGCCAAGGTAAAATTTTCCTTTCGTTTAGTTGAGTATCAAAAACCACGGGACATAAAAGAACTGGTAGGGAATTTTATCGAGAAAAACCTGCCAACCGGCGTTAAATATAGACTGACGGTTTATAAGGGCAACCCGCCTTTTTATACTGACATAAATAACGATTCTGTTGTTAATACAGCTAAGATTTTATCAGCTGTTTTTCAAAATAAAACCATTTTTAACCGTTCTGGGGGATCGGTGCCGGCAGCCGAAGTCTTACAACGCGTTTTTCAAAAACCGATTATACTAACCGGTTTTACTCTGTCGGACGGCAACATCCATGCACCAAACGAAAACTTTAACGAAGAGATGTTTTGGAAAGGAATAGAAGCGCTTAAAGCAATTTACTCAAATTAATCTTCTTAATCCACGGAGCCAGTTGGAAACTTGAAATTTGATCCCGATTAAATCGGGATGAAATTTTAAGCAGATCATATCCATAAGAGAACTCGAGAATGGGTTGAGGTAATCTTGTTATCTCAACAGAATATAAATAGTCAACTTCGTGCTCGGTATAGACAGAGTATGGATCCCTTGCTTTGTAATGAAATTTATCAAGATATTTTAGATCGGTTTTTAAATCTTTTTTGCTCAGATTCCACTCCCTTTTTAATGTGTCATAAATTGCCTCTTCCATTGATTGCAGTTGGTTTTTGACATAGATGGGGTGAGAGGAAAACGATAGATCAAAAAAACCGTCAAAAGCAGGATGTTTTCGGTGTTGGAGAATAAACTGCCGCTGGTAAACTAAAACAACCGTAAAACCCCGATGTAAAATTCCTTCTTGATGGGCTCGCCAGCGCTCGATCGGGCTGATCAGTTGATCGTCTCTATTGATTTGGGCAAGATAAAATTTTTTTTGATAATAGTCCATGACAAGAGTATTTTAACAAACAACCAGAAGAAAATGAGCAGCGCCAACATTGTTAAGGAAAAGTTTTTTTCTAAACCGGTGAAATTTTTTATTAAGTTGCCGGCAACAGTTGATTTTCCTGGTAAAAACCAGAGGTTAATCGGAAAAAACCGGGCCAGATCTAGATCAAAAAAAACTTCAGTCAACTCGTTGACACCGTTTTTTAATAAAGCTCCGCCAAAAACAATGATTGAAAATTCGGTCCATTGGAACATTTTTTCGAATGAAACTTTCAAGTAGGCGGCATAAATTAAAAAGCCAACGAGGAAAGAAAGGATAAAACCAAAGAACAACCCGATCAAATTATTAATCAGACCACTAATTAAAGAAAAACTGCTGGTAAAGACGACGATTTCCAGGCCTTCCCTTAAAATTGAGAAAACAATAAAAAAAACAAGAGGTAGATCAAAGATATTTTGGGTTATCTTTTTTTGCGCCATCTTGATGGCGGCCAAGTGCTGGTAGCTAATAATTTTATGGAGAGAGACGACGACATAAGCGATAAACAGGCTGGAAAAAATCATTATCCAGCCCTCCAACGTTTCGGTATTTTTTTCCGTGAAGATTAGCCGAAGCTTGTTTCCCAAAAAGTCAAGTTTCATTTAAATCGGGGGACAATGCGGTAAAATATTGATTATGTTAGACCAAATCGATAAGTTGCAAAACCAGTTCAAGGAAAAAAATCTTGACGGACTGTTAATTTCTAATTATTACAACATTCTTTATCTCACCGGCTTTAAAACATTGACTAAAGACGAAAGAGAAGCCTGGGTTTTAGTGACTATAAATAATACATATATATTTAGTGATGGAAGATACTTCCAAAAATATCAAATATCAAATATTAAATATCAAAAATTTCGACCAAAGGTCGATCGCCCTTTGGGCGAAAAAATTAAATATAAATTAATAAGTTCCGAGAAAGGATTAATTGCTTATCTGCGGGAAATAATTACAGAAGAAAAATTACGAATGATTGGTTTTGAGGGAGAGGACTTAAGAGTTAATGAACTACGGCGATTAGAGCAAACAGTGCCGGCGATTAAATTTATACCAACCGATAAATTATTGCTTATACAAAGAGAGATCAAAGACAGGGAGGAGATTGAGAAGATAAAGAAGGCTTGCCAAATAGGCGATCAATGTCTTAAAGAAATAATCCCGACGATTAGATTTAACCAAACCGAAAAGGAAATCGCTTTTCGAATAGAGTTTTGGCTTAAAGAAAAAGGCCTTAATATTGCTTTTCCACCCTTGGTGGCGATTGATCAAAACTCGGCCATTCCCCATTATGACACCGAATCTAACGGTCAAGAAAAAGTTAAAAAAAACTCACTCATCCTGATCGATTTTGGGGTCGATTTTCAAAACTATTTATCCGACATGACCCGAGTGGTTTTTTTTGGAAAACCGAGGACAGAACAGATTAATGTTTATCAAAAGCTTTCAAAAGCCCAACGGTTAACAATGAAGCAATGTAGAAATATTAACAGTTTGAAAAAGATTGATGAATATTGCCGATCGCGGATTGTGAATCATGGATTGCCGTCATATCCTCATTCAACCGGCCACGGTGTTGGTTTAGAGATTCATGAGTATCCAAAAATCTCTCAGACCTCAACCGACGTCTTAAAACCCAACCAAGTTTTTACGATTGAACCAGGTATATATTTTCCGGGAAAGTGGGGGATGAGGATTGAAGATATAATTTACAACAAGGATTCACAGCCGGTTGTTTTAACGAAGTTTCCAAAAGATCTTATTATCTAATAATTCAAAGTTCTCTTCGGTCCGAGCTCAGGGCGAGGGCAAAGTGCAAAGTTCAATGGATTCGACTACGCTCACCATTGTCCTGAGCAAAGTCGAACAGACAAAATTACAGTTTAAAATTTAAAATTTTCAATTTTGAATTACAACTTTTCACTTTTCGCTTTTAATTTTTAACTCTTCAGCCATCTCCATCGTCTTGGCGGCTTCTTTCTTTGTTGGAGCTGCTACCTCAATTAATTCTTCTTCACTTTTAGACTTGAGTTTTTCGGTGAGTTTTCGTTCCTTAGCCATTTGTTCGGCCACGGTCTTAGCCGCTTCAAGCTTGGCCTTTAAGTAGACAACAAGCTCATCACCCTTCATACTATTGATCAAAAAGATAGGAAGAATATAGCCAAGGTCGTCAAGTCCCTGCAGGCGCAGTTCTTCATTTGAGGAAACAAGCTTGTTAAGAGTGTTAGTAATAAAAACAATATCTTGTTCTACCCACTGGTTTCGTGAACGAACATTCTCGGTCACCGGTACCTCGCCTTCTTCATACTGTTTTTGCCAGATCTTTTTAACTGATTCATATTCTTCAAGGGGAACGGAGGGTGGGATTGTCACGGACTCAGCAAGATATTTTTCTGGTTCGGCCATAACCGCCATTTGTTGATCAACAACATTCTCCAAGGCAGTCGCCTCAACGCCCTCTTCTTTGGCGACGCTAGTCAGTAATTGTTTATTTGTTTTTATCGTCTGGGAAATAAGTTTTATTACCTGATGGATTTTTTCTTTATTCAGATTAGTTTGTTTAGCGATGTTTTGTGACAGATTAACTGTTGGTTGATTAGTTTCTTGAACTAAAACGTGCAGGACCGAGGAAATCTGTTGCGGTTGGAGACGAGTGACATCGGCCAGTTGTTGAACGGTCTGATTATTGCCGGAAACAGCATTAACTAAGGCCGAGTTAATCGCGCTCACCTTTTCCTGCGGCATGTTTACTTTGATGGAGACGACGTGGGTTACAGGAATTAGCTTAGGGATTGTTTTTACCAGTTCTTGACGTCGCTGTTGTTGTTCTATCTTAGAACTGGAAATTGAGGAAATAAGGTGTCGGGCCACCCGGTCTTCTTTAACCGCCCGGTTAAAAAGTTCGCTGCGGATGTTCATAAACTTCTGCCGCTCGGTCGCAGTACTGGCGACCATCGGGTTAGTGAGATAGTCCAGATTCTGCTTAATATTTTGTTGAAGTTGTTTATTGGTTTCAAAATTAGCAACATCAGATATTTTACTGGTGGTGATATTGAGAGAATGGACAATTTCTTCGGTTTTGGTTTTTTTTATTTCCTCCAGGGTTTCTAAACGGGCTTGGACCGGAATTTCCACTCCCTTAGGCATTTTTAAAGAAGTAGTGATATTAGTAGGAGAAGGAATTACTGGCTGGGGTTGGGGAGACGGCCCACCCCGCATTTGATCATAGATAGATAATAAGATATTTTTGGCGGTATTAATACCATCACAGCAATAATCTCTAAAAATCCGGAGCAACCACCAGGGGAAAAAGGTAGCCGCCAAAAGCATCAGTAAAGCAATTACATACTCGGCAAAAGTATCAATATAGTTACCGTTATTAAGGGCGCCAATATTTTGGGCGGCAATCTGTGCCGGTCCTCCGTAAACAATGTTGATTGCCGTTGGATAAACATAACCAGTGGCATTGCCCGCCCTTGAGAAATTAAAAATAAAAGGAATCCCAGCCTTCCAAATGATGGAAAGTGCCCCAAGGAAAAGAGCTAAAAACGGACCGTAGAATAACCACTGGAAAAATACGCCAATCCAAATCCAGCCAACGTTTCTAATAAAGACGAAAGGAGCCAAAACCGCTAGGAACGGAGAAACAAAAAGCAGAAACCAAAGAATAATTTTTCGCAGAATAATCAATGAACCCATTAAATAATAAATGACGTTGGTGGCGCGGAGGAGAAACATCTCCGTGTCGACCGCCTCCTGAACCTGGTAGTTGAGGTCACGACAACCTATAAAACTATAATTTCGTTCGACGCTGCCGCTGCCTAAATTAATATTAAAGTTGATATTAAAAAGATCCTTTCCAGACAGGGTCTCGATAAAAAACTTCATTAAAACTTCTGACATCTGAATTAGGAGGAGAACGATCGTAGCCGAAAAGGCAACATATAAAAGAAGCGTTGCAAGACGGATGATTACCGGCCAGATTTTTATTTTAAAATCAAAATTTGCCCGTTGGCCGACGATGAACCCGATACCAATAATGGCTGCCACGAGGACGATTAGAAAAAAAACGATGTTTCGCGAAACAGCCCAAATTTGCTTTAAAACCGGATGCTCATCGATCGCATTACCGTTAACAGCCCAATAAATAAACTGACGGGCTCTTTCATCAGTTTGTCCCTGAGCGGTTACCTCCGGGTCAAGCGCCCAAAAATGCTGAGTAATGGGATTTTTGGAAAAATCCTCATAGGAACCGACACAGGTTTGATTAAGGCTGTTATAAATTGGTGTAAGATCTGTTGGACAGTCGCCTAAGCCTGGGGCGGTAGAACAAGGAAGAGGTGTGATTTGCACTTGAAGTTTATAGGATTCAGCCGAGAAAACAGGTCGAGTAAAACCTGATAACAATGTTGCTAGACACAAGAAAAAAAAACCGAGGAAAAAAATTCTTTTCATGTTTTTTTGGATTTCTTAAAAAGGACGTTTTTATTTAAGAAACGAAAAAGACTAAAAGTAATAATAAAAATGAAACCAAAAAAAACAGCACCATTAGTTTTTTTAACCTCACCACTGGTTGGAAGCTTAGTCGGTTGCGGAACAGAAGTGGGTGCTCCGGTTGTCGGCGGCGAAGTAGGAGCGGTGGTTGTTGGTATTGTGGTTGGTGTAATCGAAGGTGCCCATAAAACGCAAAGCTCTGTTTCTCCGGCGCTGGTGGCAATAAGTTTTAAATCGACATAAGCAAAAACACCGGCGCCTGAGAATCCAGTCGTATTTTCACCAGATAGAAGCAACTTGCCGCCCTCGAGTTGAGAGGTGGAAACCGTTGTCATTGCGTTTCCAGGCGTGGTGCTGACAAATTCAAGATATTGGGTTTCATAGGTCATACCTATTTGCCCGGTTTTTATTGTTGCTCCCTGAGTGTCTATATTAATAGTGAAACGAATTGTTTGCCCACGGGTGTATGGAGGGTTAGGGGCAACCAAACTGTATTTTACCGCTAAGACTGAGGCCGATAAAAATCTTGGCCAAAGAAAAAAATAACTAATAAAAAGAAAAATAATCAAACTAGTTTTTTTCATAGACAATTTAATAATAAATTTAATGATAATTGAAAATTATTCACTTGACAACGGTTATTATATTTTACTATTATCATAAATATGAAGAAGGTTCTTATTTTTATAATATTTTTTTCGTTCTCTTGTTTTGTTTCCCCTTTTCCTGTTTTCTCTCAACAGCAGTCAGAACATTGGGTGTGTTTAAAAATCGATAGAGGGGTTATTACTCCTGGAAACGAACTGGTTAAGCTCAGGGCTGATGATAAAGCCAAACCCCTACCAAATAGCGACACATATATTCTTGAGTGTATTTCAACCGACCATGGACAAATCTGTACCACCGGTAAATCGGCCTTAGATCAAATAGTATATAAACAAGACAACACCGCTCTCTTAAACGGTGCATTCAAATTTATCAGTTCGATACCCCATAATCCCGTTAAAAGTGACGCCGTCGGGGAAATCGGCACAGTAGAGTGGAATGCAAACCATGAACTACATAATGGGATGCATTCTAAGTATTTAGCCCTCAACTACTTTACTCCATCACCAACGGCCGCGGTTGGAAGCGGAGGAGCATTGCACCAGCAAACTTTTGGTTTTGATTTTCTTAATACGGCAAAAAACTGTCTTATTGTTGCTTGGGATCCATTTGGTCGTGTTTTTGACAGCCAAAGTCTTGAACCGGTGATGGGAGCCACAGTTACTTTGTTGATGAAAAGAGCCGGAGGCAACTTTACTCCAGTGACTACCAATGACATGCTTGGGGGGAATATTATTAATCCCCAGACCCTGGCTGAAGACGGAGGATTTAGTTTTGTCGTTCCCGACGCAACTTACAAACTAATAGTGGCCGGTTCCAACTATACTTTTCCCATTACCAACCTGACAGCTCTTCATTCCAATTACACCAAAATTTACTCTGAAATCTACCCGGCGGCAACCGGTGAAGAAATTGTTCAGGCCGGATCAATTCAACACCGTGACATTCCTGTCAAATCCCTTGGTCAACCAACCAACAACCCTCCCAAACTAATGAGTTATTTCTACAACACTGAACCCATTAACCAGAAAATTGTTATTGAGGGCAAAGTCTCTCACCCGTTTACCAATGTAACATTTTGGTCATATATCCCAACCGAGACCGACTCTGAAGCCCAAGGAAAACAATTACTTCAGCTTCAAGCAGATAAAAAAGGTGAGTTTAAGGCGGAAATTGATCAATCGGTTTTTGACAAAGAGAAAGGGGAATACTTTGGCCAACTTGTTTTAACTAAAACCGACCTAACACAGTTAGCCAATAAATCTGGTTTCTTTGGTAAGGTACTTTCGATGGTTGGTTCACTGTTTAAAAGAGTTGAAGCCCAAACCCAACAGTCAACCACCGTTAAATTTGATCCCATTCCCACCTATCTTGAAGGTTATGCCTATGATGCCTCAGGTCAAATTCTCCCCAACGCTCAAGTTGGAGTCTATCTGAGTTTTTCCAATAAGCCCTATTATCAAACAACCACTGATGAGAAAGGATACTTTAAAATTACCTCGGAAAACCTTCCCACTATGCCCTATGGTTTAAGATATACAACCGTTACCGGTTCACTGGTTAAGGCCACCACGGGAAACTTTATTAGTCAAAACAAAAAATACTTGGCTGAAAACAAAACAAACCCTTTTGTCTTTAAAAACCAGCAGGGGAAGGAAATTACTAAGGCAGATATTTCACCGACGGTTAACCCAGTTAATACCACCACTTCACCGGTAAAACAGACCCCAGCCAACGGGTTAATTTTAATTGGAGTTCTTATTTTCATACTTGTTATTGTGATAATTATTTTGATTACACTTTTTATTAAAAGAAAGCAGCCCGAAAGCCCCCCTACGGCGCCAGGACTAAGTTGATTATTTGAAGAAAATATAGCTTTCTAATACTCCAATTACCTCACTTTGTAGACGATAGTCCATAGTCAAAAACAGCGACTTGGTTTATAATCGGCCTGAGGTCAGTTAGTAGTTTAATCAATAAAAAATGTTGGCCAAGGTTTTTTCCGGAACAACGATTGGATTGGAAGGAGTGTTGATTGAGGTAGAGGTTGACGTGGCCGGCAAAGGTTTTCCCAGTTTGACTATTGTCGGTCTGCCGGATAAAGCGGTTGACGAAGCGAAAGATCGAGTGAGAACGGCGATTATTAACACCGGTTTTGAGATTCCCGACTCTCGTATTACCGTTAATCTAGCGCCGGCCGATCTTCCTAAAGAAGGGTCGAGTTTTGATCTACCAATTGCCATCGGCATTTTGGCCGCCTCAGGCATGATAAAAAAAGAGGCTCTTGATAATAGTCTTTTTCTTGGTGAGTTGTCATTGGAAGGAAGGTTGAGGCCGGTGACCGGGGTAATGCCGGTGGCTATTTTGGCGGCCCAAAAAAAGATTAAAAATCTTTTTCTTCCAATAAAAAATACGATGGAAGCAGCTCTAATAGACGATTTAGATAATTTTCCCGTTTTTGATCTAGCCGACTTGATTCTTCATCTAAACGGGGAAAAACTAATGTTGCCTCAGGAAAGGATCAGTTGGTCCAGTTTAACTAAAAATGAAGAATATGAATTTGATTTTTTAGACATAAAAGGGCAAGAACAAGCCAAGCGGGCGATGATGATTGCCGCTGCCGGTTTTCACAACCTCCACCTAAAAGGTCCGCCGGGAGCCGGTAAAACCATGCTTTCCCGTGCCTTGCCGTCGATTCTGCCGGAGATGGATAAGGATGAGGTCCTGGAAGTTTCAAAAATATATTCGATCTGTGGACTTTTAAAAAATGATTTTTTTGTTCGTTGCCGGCCTTTTCGTTCTCCCCATCACACAATCTCTCGGATTGGTTTGGTCGGTGGCGGAACAAAACCGGCACCGGGGGAAGTTTCCTTAGCTCATCGAGGAGTTCTATTCCTGGATGAATTTCCCGAGTTCCCCCGGTCGGTGTTAGAGGCTTTACGGCAACCCCTTGAGGACGGAAGGGTTACCATCTCTCGTGCCTCGGGTAGTCTCACCTTTCCTTCGAGGTTTTTGCTTCTAGCCGCTTCCAACCCTTGCCCATGTGGTTATTTGGGTCATCCGAAAAAAAGCTGTCGTTGCTTACCAGGAACAATTTTAAAGTATAAAAAAAGAATTTCTGGTCCCTTACTTGATCGAATAGATCTTCATGTTGATGTACCGCCGGTGGAAGAAGAAAAGCTTTCGAGCTTTGAGTCAGGAGTTAAGAGTTGTAAAGTAAGGGAAAGAGTAATTCAAGCAAGAGAAAAACAGCGAAAAAGATTTCAAAATTTGCCAATAAAAACTAACGGAGAGATGGGATCGGCTGAAGTAAGAAAATACTGCCGGTTGACCGACAAAGCAGTTGATCTTCTAAAACAGGCCATTTCTAGGCTTTCCCTTTCCGCCCGATCATATTTTAAAACTATAAAAATCGGCCAGACGATTGCCGATCTTGATGGTCAGGATAAAATCGAGGCAAACTTCATTGCCGAAGCCTTACAGTATCGAGCCAAAGAAGATTAACTCTCAAGATTCGTTCTTTTCATCTAAAACAATTATAATATATGAATTAACATGAACTACAAGCACAAAATAATTAAAGCCCTATATAAAAATATATTTAAGCCTCTTGCCTTTAAAATGGACGCAGAGTTTATTCATGACAGTATTAGTAAAGTAGGAGAAAGTTTGGAGAGTTGTGAGAAATTAGTTTCTTTTTTACTTTCTTATCAGGATTTGCGACTAAAAAAAACCGTTTTAGGAGTAAGCTTTAGCAATCCAATCGGTTTAGCGGCCGGATTTGATTACGACGGGCACCTGGCGGAAATAATGAAATATGTCGGCTTTGGTTTTAATACGGTTGGAACGGTAACGGCTAAGCCATATGTGGGAAACAAAAAACCACGATTGGCAAGATTACCAAAATCCCGTTCTCTGTTAGTCAATAAAGGATTTAAGTCTGAAGGAGCGGTCGTCATCGCCTCAAGATTAGATACAAAAAACCTTTCCGGCCACACAATAGGAATTAGTGTTGGCAGCACCAATTCTCCATCGATAACCACGATCAATAAAGCAATTGATGACTATTTATTCACTTTTAATCTTTTTAAAAGAAGAAAATATGTTAAATATTTTGAACTGAATATTAGTTGTCCGAACACGACGATGACCGAGTCTTTTGCGGAAGAGAAAAATTTTAGAGCATTAACCAAAGCGGTCGTAGCGCTAAAAATAAAACAACCGATTTTTATCAAAATACCCAATGAGATTAATGAGGAAGAATGTGATAAATTAGTAAGGGTTGCCTTGAGCCAGGAAATCAGAGGTTTTATTTTTTCCAACTTGGTTAAAAACAGAAACAATCAGGCTTTCGATAAAAAAGAAATAAAATATTTTTCTAACTTTATCGGTAATTTCAGCGGTAAGCCAACGGTCAATAATGCTAATAAATTATTAGCTCATGTACGAAACAAATTTGGGAAAGAAGCGACTCTTGTGGGCTGCGGTGGCGTTTTTAATGCAAATGATGTTGTTAATAAGTTAAACTGCGGTGCCGATTTGGTTCAGTTGATAACGGGAATGATTTTTGAAGGTCCGCAGTTAATCGGTGAAATTTGTCAAGAGCTTACCTCATCTTCATAAAAACTAAAAACACTGGAAAGATTAACAGAACAGAATGGGTAGAAATTAATTAAGTTTTGATTTATAATTAAAGCGTATTTAATTTACGGGGTAGTGTACGGTGGCACAGGAGGCTCATAATCTCCTAGACCAAGTTCAACTCTTGGCCCCGTAACATTAGAGTTTCTTTCCGAGAAAATCGAGGATTAGAAACTCTTATGTCCTCCAAACGTCGCTCTTCAACACGCCGAGTGAATGACGATGAGCTTAGTGTTGAAGTAAGACGCGGAGGACTAAAAAATGATATAATTTCTTCATGGCGCAAGATTTTCTCCTATCAATTCTTATCCCTGTCTTCAATGAAGAAAAAAATATTGAGCCACTTCTTAAAAGGCTATTGGCGGCAATAAAAAATTTTCGTCACGAAGTAACCTTTGTTGATGACGGATCAAAAGACACCACCGCAAAGATAATTAAAGAGAAAGCGAAAGGAAATAAAAATATTAAACTCATTTCTTTCTTACGCAACTTTGGTCATCAACAAGCCCTGACGGCCGGATATCAACTGGTGAATGGTGACTGCGTCGTCACTCTGGACGCCGATTTGCAAGACCCGCCGGAAATTATTCCCCAGATGATAGAAAAATGGCAAAGGGGGGTAAAAATTATCTATGCTAAACGGGTAAAAAGAGAAGTGGACGGTTTTTTTAAAAGACAGACCGCCAAATTTTTTTATAAATTTATTAACTTCCTTTCCGATACATTAATTCCTGAAGATATCGGTGACTTTCGTCTTTTAGACAAAGAAGTGGTGGCCTTTATTAACCGATTACCGGAAAGGTCGAGATTCTTGCGCGGCCTGGTCGCCTGGGGAGGGTTTCCAGCAGAGTACGTCGAGTTCACTCGAGAAAAAAGGTTTGCCGGAAAAACCAACTATACTTTTTCAAAAATGATGAATTTTGCCATGGATGGAATTACTTCCTTTTCGATTAAACCACTGAGGTTGGCCATTTATCTTGGTTTTACCTCGGCCTTGGTTGGTTTTTTAGGCATCGTCTACGCCGTTTTAGGTAAGTTTTTACTGCCTTCTCATTGGGTGACTGGTTGGACAGCCATTTTCGTCGGCATCATGTTTATGGGTGGTATTCAACTGTTAACCGTTGGTATAATCGGTGAATATATCGGCAAGGTATATCAGCAGGTCCAAGGAAGACCGGGTTTTTTAATAAAGGAAAAAGTTAACTTATGAGATATATAGGTTTGATTTTAATCACCATCGGGATCGCCTTGATGATTTTTGTCGGTTATAACTTCATCCGGGAAAAAAATCGGATCAAATCTCCTATTCCCGAAGAAAAGGGAGTAAAGGTAATTTTTATAACACCAACGAAATAAAGTTTTTAATTCTTATTCAGTTCTTAGTTCCGATTTAATCGGAATTGAATAAAAAATAAAAATTAAGAACGAGAAATTAATTCTACGGTCCTGGCAGTTCAAACTTGAAGAGCGGACAGCTGGAACCTACTTGGCCAAAGGCAACATAGCAAATAATATTCATGATAAGATAAGAACCGGTAAAAAGAATAAAGCCAATAACAGCAAACTTCAGCGTTCCCTGGGCTTTTTTCACCTTCTCCGGATTGCCGAGAGAAGTCAAATAACTAAACGAACCAATGGCAAACATAATAAAAAGAACAAGAATGATAAAAACGGAGGCAACGGATAAAATATTGCTAAAGACAGATTCAAAGCATTTTAATGTTGGGACATCACCCACCATGCAGTTTGGGTCCCAGTCGTTAATCATATAAAGTAGCTTATTTTGGTTTTAATAAGGAATCAAATTTAATCGGACAGGTTATCCCAAAGCAGACCTGTTGATTAAAGATTACCTGTTCGATGACGATGATAAGAGACAAAACCAAAACGAGGACGATTAAGCCGATGACGGCCGCCTGAATTTTTTGTTGGGCTTTAGAAACATGTTCTTTATCGCCACCAGAAGTTATCCAGGAAAAGGCGCCGAGAATGAGATAAATTAAGGCCGCCAGCCCGCAAAAGATAAAGAAGAATTTTATGGCAAAAGTCAAAATTGTCGCCAGCGTTGGAATTACAAACGGCAGTTGATCGGTAATGGTATCAGCAGCATAGACAACCTGAATAAATCTCATGGATTAAATTCTAAATCAACTTAATCTGCTTTGTCAAGTGGTAGTTTTTGTAGACGATAGTCTACAGACAAAAGAAAAAGTTTCTGATAGGATAATTAATAAAAAGCTCGATAACGAAATTTGTTGCTCCGTGGGCGTGCTCTCCTTCGACAGGCTCAGGATGCGCACCTCCCAGGTCGCACAAATTTGTTATCTTCGCTTTTTTGTCCCGATTAATTATGGAAATAAACAGACTTTGTTGTCTAGGTTTTTCTCATTATTATGGCATCGGGCCGATGAGGTATAGGACCTTAATTGATCATTTTGGCAGCCCGGAAAAAGCATACCTGGCGACTCGTGCTGAATTGGTGACCGTTTTAGGAAACAACCTGACGGAAAAATTTATTCAGTTCCGGCAAAGGTTTAGCTTAGAACAAAAAGACATAGAGCTACAAAAAAAGAAAATTAGTTTTGTTACCCAAATGGATTCAACCTACCCAAAGTCGTTAAAAAATATTTCTGATCCTCCAATCTGTCTTTATGTGAAAGGTGAAATAAAAGAAGTTGATCTTAATCAAGGATTTTTTTTTGCCATCGTCGGGACAAGAAAACCAACCAGCTATGGACAACAGATAGCGAGGAGCTTTTCCACCCAACTTTCAGAGTTAGGTTTTATCATTGTTTCCGGAATGGCGACCGGCGTTGATAGCATCGCCCATCGGGCGGCCATCGAGGCAGGTGGTTACACCGTTGCTGTCCTTGGCTGTGGGGTAGACATTGTCTATCCGGCGGCCAACGCCGGACTTTATCAGCAGATTATCGATAAAAGTGGATTGATTATCTCAGAATTTCCACCGGGACATACGGTATTGAAAGGCTTGTTCGTCGCCCGCAATCGGATCATTTCCGGCCTTTCGCGAGGAGCGTTAATTATTGAGGGAGGCGAGCATTCCGGGGCTTTGATCACCGCTCGTTATGCGGCCGAGCAGGGGAAAGACGTATTTGCGCCGCCGGCACCGATTACCTCAGCCATGTCGAGCGCGCCCAACCTACTTATTAAACAGGGAGCGAAGTTGGTTACTTCGGTTGAAGATATCTTAGAGGAATATAGTTTAAAGCCGGCGAAAATAAAAGATAAGTTAAATAGTGTTGAACTATCAGACGATGAGAGAAGGATAGTTGAATTAGTTAATAATGAGCCTTTGTTGGCCGACGAGATTAGTCAAAAAACGCAACAACCGATAGAGATCATTCTTAATTACTTATCGACGCTGGAGATTAAGGGCTTGGTCGAGAAAACCAATGAGGGCCGGTACCAGATAAAATAAAAACAGAGTTTAAATAGAGTATTTTTTAACAAATGATTTAAATAAATTACCTTTTTCTTCGTAATTTTTCCAGAGACTATAACTGGGGGAGGCGGTCGACAAAAGACAAACCGAGTTTTTTAGGGTGCATTGATAAGCAAATTTAACCGCCTCTTCCATATCGGTGGTTTTAAAAATACGGGGTAATTTATTAAACTGAAGTTTAAGTTGCCGGTAGATTTTTTGACCAGTTTTAGGAAAAAGGACAATGTTTTTAATACGATACTGTTTAATAATTTTGACTAGATTAATAAACCGATAACCTCGATCCTCACCGCCCAAAAAAATTGTCCCCACGTTTTTTAAGGCTTTAATCGCTTCTATCGTCGCCTCCGGCGTCGTGGCCAGAGCATCGTTGTAAAAAATTATTCCACTGTATTTACCAACATATTCCAGTCGATGAGGAAGGGGCTTAAAAGTTTTTATCGCCTGGGCAATTACATGGTTAGAAATTTTAAAAAGATGGACGACGGTAATGGCCGCCTTAATGTTGTCACGATTATGTTCCCCTAAAAGAGGGATGTCTTGTTGACTGACAGTGATTCTTTCCTCGAAAGGCAGAACCTGGCAGTTAATTTGCTTTGCCCAATCAGACAATATTTTGTTTTTTGGGTTGTAGATAAAATAATCATTTGGCCTGACATAGTTAATGATATTTTTTTTAGCCCGATAGTAATCTTTTATCCCGCCATGGTAGTTCATATGTTCCGGGAACAGATTGGTGATAACGGTAATGTAGGGCGAGTATTTGATATCATCCAGTTGGTAACTAGAGAGTTCACAGACAAAGACATCATCTTTTCCAATCGGCTTTAGTAGTTTGTCCAGCATCGGTTTACCGATGTTGCCAACAAGGTGAACCGGCCTTCCGGCGGTTTTTAAGATGTGATAGATCAAAGAAGCAGTGGTGCTCTTTCCCTTACTGCCGGTGATACCGATAATCTTATTTTTTACGTTGGCAAAAAAGATGTTGGTGGCGGTCGTATAAGGGGCGGTTACCAGTTCTTTTTTAATTCCTGGCGTTTTTATCACCAAATCAAACCCCCCTTGTTTTTTTAGATAGTCGGCGGAAAGATTTTTGTCGGCTACTTTAATAACTGCCGATATCACCCTTTTTTTAATAAATTTCAGACTAGCCCGTCCTTCCTTACCAAAACCCAGAATAAGAATTTTTTTATTAGCCAGTTGATTCAGTTTCATGGTTGGAATATTAACTTAAAGTTTTTAGGAATATTGTTTAAGTCGCCAGTCTTAAGAACATTTTGTTGTAAAAGTGGAGGATTAACAAGTGCGCACAGAATTTCTTTTTCAAACAATCTGATAATTGTCGAGGTTTGATAGACTTTTTTTTGCCAGATTAAATAAAGAGCAAGACGGGTTTCGTCGACTGTGCCAACACACTCAAACGGTTTAGTTTTAGTTAATCCCAAAAGGCCTCTGTAAGTATCCAAAAGCCTCTGATTGTTGAAAAGATTTTTACCGAAGATAGAAACAAGTTTGTTTTTAGGGATAAAAGGCGCTAGGAGTAAAAAAATCGAGGCGCATTTCGGACACCGGCCACACCATCTATTTTTTGGAGGAGTATGACTAATGGAAAAATTACGATTACAACTGGAAAATACTGACCAATATTTTGGGTGACGACTAAACTCTTGGGCGATTCGCAGCTCATGCCAGGGGCGCAGAAGAGAAAAATATTTGATGTCAGGCGTGATATAGTTTTTGACGTAATCATTAAACAGCGTCTCAAACTCTGATGATTTACTCCATTGATGATTGATGACAGTTCCTTGATATGAGAGGTTGCCTTCGTTAGAACTTCTTTCGTTGGAAAAGATGAGATAGCGATAGTCGTAAACAACCGCGGCGAGCAGATCGAAGAAAGCATAAATGGCCGATATGGGCAGATGACCCTTATAAACTTTGTCGGTTTTGTTTAGACTAATGGTTTTTGAATCAAGCGATCGTTTGATCGTTAACAGATTAATGTTTGCTTGTTGAGCAACCTTAGAAATAAAAAGGTAGTGTTTTTCCGTTTCCACGACAACCCCGGTAATAGGCAAACCGTTTTTTTTAAGTAGTTCGAGGCTGACAATTGAGTCTTTACCACCGCCAACCGCGACCAAAGAACGATTTTTTCGAAGAAGAGAAGACGAGTTGACGACGAGACCTGTTTTAAAAGGAAAGTCTACCAAAGAAGTAAAGTTTTTGATTCTGTTTTGATAGAAAAATTCACCCAGGCCTTTTGTATAAACCTGATTCCAAAATAAGGCTTGTTGCTTGGTTAAACTAAAAGATTTAATTTTGATTTTTTTTGGAATAAACAGTTTCCAGTAACTAATACCTAAGATTAAATGAAGACTTTGTAGGCATTTGTTAAAAACTTTTTCAGCTGACGGTGATAGGGAAAACTGATCGGGCAAAGTTATTGTTTCGCCAAAGGCGACCCTTTTTCTATTACTAAATATAACTTGGTAATTGAACTCGACCCGATTTTTTTGAGTGGAAAGGCAGTAATCGCCAAACTCAAAGAGTTCTGCTTTTATAGACATGCTAAATTATACCAATTAATTCATCTTCACATAATCATATTAATGAGTTGTCATAATCCAAATAATCAACCGATTGACAGCAAACATTTTTGCTATCATATTAATATGACCGAACAACCCGTCACCGTCCAGCCATATATAGACAAAGTTGCTAAAGCCGAAGCCCTCGCAAGAATTACAGCCACCTTAGCACCGTTTCAAAGACGAGTAGAACGGCGGCCTGGTTTTCCGAAGACTGAAGAAGCGCACGCGATAAATGCGGCAAGACCTCAACAAACAAAAATCGAAAACGTAATCCAGCTATTAGAAAAAAGAACGGAAAAACTAACGCCGATAATTAAAAACCAAAGAAAAGCTGCCGAACAGGCGCCGGCTAGACTAGAACAAGCAGAAGCGGGGTTAAGACAAGTGGAACAAACCATAGTAAATCTAGAAAGACAAAAAAAACAAGCAGAGAAAACCAACGATATTGTTGCAGGACTGGCGGCAAGATTACCTGATAAAGCAGTTCATGCGCTTGGGAAAAGAACTAACGTAGAAAGGGAAACGGCGATCCAGGAAGTGCAACGAGCACTAAAACGCGCCCAGCAAACTTTATCAGCTGCGCAAGCGGCTTTAACCAACGTTCAAAAAGCGATTGAGGCGGTCACCTTTTATTCACCAGGATATTTAACAAAACAAGCCAACGAAAAAAGAAATCAGGAGTTAATTGCTGCCAATCAAAAAGGTGGTCCTTTAATTACGACCGAAAGAATGACCTTGAGTCTAAAAAGACCGGAAGAACAACTCAGGTTAAGAGACAAGCTGGTAGCCATGGGTTTTCCGGAAAATGACGAAACAGGTAATCCACTACCGACTCTGCCGGTGGAGGTCTGGCAGGCAATGCTTAACTATAAGCACGAAAAAGAACCAGGGTATGATGACGAACGATCATTTCTTTGGGGAAATGGAATAACTACGTCTGAAGCGTTGAAAGTCCCGGCAACCGCCTATGAGGTGGCTGCCAAATACGCAAAAGAGCACAACCTAAAGATTGATAATGAATTATTTGCTTTATTCTTTTCTGAAGCCCTGAAGATGCCAATGGGTATTCACCCCGACGATGAAGTAAACTTTAAAAAAGATCATAATTTAACTCACAAATCTAGTTTGGGTTGGTATGCTATTTGGGGTGGGCAGGCTGAGCGACTTTTTTAAAAATATAATCTAAAACTAGGACAAGAAGCCGTCCCATATCTGTTGGCTTTTATGGCCGGTCACCAATTAGAACATGGGGCGGTTTCGGAGGGGACCACGATAACACAATTAATTGCCGACGTCATTCCTATTAGTGTGGCAGGCGAAGCAGATAAACCGCCGTTAGGTTTTGGACACAATTATTCTTATATTTCTGAGTTGTCGTCTAGCGACCTAGTTATGCTTTACCGTCAAAAAGCAGCTGAGCTAATGATTCAATATCGCGAGACAATGTCACAAAGGAATGTCTGTTACACATATCTTGATAGTAACGCTTTTGGGATAAACACCCTTTTTTACCTAGTTAAAGGCGGTCAATAAGTTAAAGCTCATCCAATTTTTTTATTCTCCGGAGGTATTTTTGTTCTTGCCTGGGTTTTGCTTCAATAAAAACATCAACCAACTTTTTGGCGGTTTCCGGATCAAGATAGTCAGCTGCCAAAGCTAGGACATTGATATGGTCGTTTTCGCGGGTATGTTTAAGTTGACCAGCTTCAAAACCAAGGCCGCAGCGGATGCCCTTAGATCGGTTGACAGTAATGGCAACTCCGACGCCGGAGCCACTAATAACTATACCTAAAAATTCAGTAGGATTTTGTAAAACTGCCTGGGCAACTTTTTTGGCATAATCAGGATAATCGTCTTCGGCTTCGTATTGATAGTTACCTAAATCTTCAATCCGGATATTTTTTTCATGAAGATATTCAATTAGGGCATTTTTTAGTTCAAAGCCCCGATGGTCGGCGGCAATGAAGATGGTCATGATAAAATTATAGCAGAAAGTCAAAAGTCAAAAGGCAAAATTCAAAAGTACAATTAAAAAGTCAAAAGTATTAAATAAAAAACTTTTTAATTTTAACTTTTAACTTATGTTTTTCGATACTCACTGTCATCTAAATTTCAAAGCCTTTGTTGGTCGGATTGAAGAGGTGATTAAAAGAGCCAAAGAAACTGGGGTAGACCGGTTTGTTGTTCCTGGAACCGATGTTGAAACGTCGAAAAAAGCGGTTAAGTTGGCAGAAAAATATCCAGAGGTTTATGCGGCGGTAGGAATACACCCTCATCATGTTTTTCAAATGTTTAAGGCGGGTCCTGTTGGAAGTTTCCCTCCCGTCAATGCTCGACTTGCCGATAGATTGCCCCAAGATCTGCGCGTTGCCGGGAGCCCTTCCTCTTCCACCACCCGCCTATTGAATAACATCGAAGAATTATTAACCCACAGAAAAGTAATAGCGGTCGGTGAAGTTGGGTTGGATAAACATAATTATCAGAAAACGAAATATAAGAATTATCAAATTAACGATAATTTTTTAGATCTTCAAAAAACGATGTTCAAAGAACAGATTAAGCTAGCGATAAAGTATAAAAAAAGTCTTGTAATTCATAATCGGGAAGCAGCGGGGGAGTTGTTAAAAATAATAGGGGAGCCGGCCGTCGCCCAAGCTTTGGCGAGGCGAGCGGTTTTTCATTGCTGTGAGGCTGAGGATAGATTGCTCGAGCTTGCCCTCGCCCATCATATTTATATTGGTGTTGACGGCGATGTCACCTACTCAAAATCCAAACAAGAGTTTGTCAAAAAAATTCCTTTGGAGTTATTAGTTTTGGAAACCGACTCGCCTCTTTTAGTACCTGAACCATTGCGTTCTCAAGAAAAATATCTCCGCCTTTGTCAAGACTTCGGTGGACAAGTAAATGAGCCGAAAAACTTAGTTTTAATTGCTGAGAAAATAGCTGAGTTAAAAAAAACTTCAATTAAACATTTAATTAAAGTAACTGAAGATAATTCAAAAGAGTTATTTCAAATGGGTTAACAAGTCTTTTTTATATTTTTCTTGGTTAAATTTTAAAGATTGTTGTTGAGCCTCAAAGCCAAGTTTTTTTCTTAAATCTGGGTTAAAATAGACCTCGCCGATTTTGTTGGCGATGTCATTTGGATCGCTGGGGTTGGCAAAGTAAGCACCTCTGTCTTTTGATATTTCTCGTAAAACCGGGATGTTAGACAATACTGATGGACAGTTAAAATTAGCGGCTTCGAGGTAAGAAAACCCAAAACCTTCATCGCGTGAAACCAAGATATTTACCCGAGCTTGTTCATATAAGTTGATTAACTTATAGTCATCAATATAACCAAGAAAAATAAAACGCTTATCGTTTTTTGTTAGTTCAATAAATTCTTTAAATTCTTTTTGCCAAGGATGATTAATTAAGGCGGGTTCAAAACAAATATCTTCACCCGCTTTTTTGACAACGTTAAATACTTTTCCCACAAATACACATGGCACATTAATTATTTTTATCGCCAGGGCAAGGTTAACTAAGTTTTTATTCCAGGTAGCATCACCAACATATAATAGAAAGTTAGAAGTTAAAAGTGAAAAGTCAAAAGTTTCTTTACTTTTTACTTTTGAGTTGTAATTTTGACTTTTGATTTTTGATTTTTGACTTGATTCTGTAAACATCTTTGGTAAGCAAGGATAAATTACTCTTACCCTACTTTCCTCAATCTTTAATAACTGGAGAATCTCTTTTTTGCTTGTCTGGGAGTCGGTGACGATCAAATCGTAATTTCTTAAAGCTAGTTTGTTTAGAAAAATATTAATGTTTCCACGGATGCCGGTGGGAAAATGTTCAGGGTATTTTAAAGGAATCAGGTCATGAATGACGGCAATCTGTTTTTTGGCAACCCGCTTCATTAGTAAAGGAGGTTTTAAGAAATTAAAAAAAGGATTGATAAAAACAGAATCTGTGTTAATCCGCTCTATTTTATCTATAAAAATCGTATTTTTAGGAAAGTTTTCTTTGAGGAGTTGGAGATAGCGGCCGACGCCGCGGACGCGGCTCAACTCGTCTTTTGTGGTTGAATCAAAGACATAGACAGGGGATGACATAAACTTATTCTATCAAATTCGAGTCGGTCTGAGTTATTCAACCTAATGGAAAGCAGCGTCGGCAGTTTCTGGTGTCTTTCGACCGACAGCAGCAAAACCGGCCAAGTCTCCTAATAGTGAAAAAATCGCCGTTGTAATAAAAGCTTGAACAAGAACCGGTTCCAGCGAATTGCGCAGAACAAAGGCGCCGGCGGCAATGACCGTTGCCGTCGCCAGTCCCATCACCACCGCTTCTTTAGCGTTAGGACACTGTGTTCCCAAGCCAACACCAACCACTCCTCCAATCCAAGCAGCGGCCAACTGTTGGGAACCGAATTTTTGTAAAGAAAAGATGAAAACAGGCATAAAAGGAGTAAGGGTCTTCAGTAAAGAATTTTTTTGGGTTTGTATTAATGTAATCCTTTCATCAGCCATAAGTCCTATATTTTACCACAAACTTTCTCGAACATACCGTCAAGATGAAGATAATAAAGGTCAACCTGGAGTTTTGGATATTTATTTTTAATAATTTTTTTAACTTTTCCAAGATCGGCCACATGTCTGTCATGAGTTGATTCTTTTCCATAAGCGCCACAGTCTTCGTGATGAATTAAAACGACCTGTTTAATTTGATGAAGACGGACCGATATATCAAGCTGCTTCATGATCGTTTTTAAATCCTTAGTCGCTCCGGCAAAACCGACGTAGTCATAAGTCTTGTTCTTAAAATTCTTATCAAGCCAGTTTTTGATAAACTTCTGGAATCTAAAATCAATGCAGGCGACAATAAATGCATCACATTTGTGATTAATCATAAGGAGAATATTATAAAAATAAATTTAGTGAAAATCAAACTCTTTCTCATCTTTTATTGCAAAACAACGTTTTAAACATGAGCCAGTGAGGTTATTAATCAATGATATAATATTTTAATGTCATTGGACAAAGCGGAGATAAGCGAATTAGTTCTAGCCAACCGTCTTAAACTGACCGACTTCGTTTTTGACGAATTAACCTTTGAGGAAAAAGAGATGATTTTTTCTGCCGGTCGAGACTTCGGTTTTGAGTTAAAAGAAAAGGATGAGTTTTTTCAGGTGAAACCGGTTATTGATAGTAAAAAAGAATACCAAGCGGTGATTTTCATCACGGGGAATTATAGTGTTAAATCTAGATATTTATTACAGACTAATGAAGGAGCGGTTACCATAGAGGTTTTCCTATACCATCAAGATCGGGTAAAATTTAGAGTCCGGCAGATTGCCAAAAAATTAATTAACAAAAAACTGGTCAAACTTTATCCAGGTTGTGATGAAGAGTATTTATATGAGGTGTTGTTAGAATCAAGTGACAGTTTTCTCTTTGAACGCTTAAAGAAGATTGCCAAAGATTTACCCATCTACCAATTAAGTTTTGAAACTGATGGCGGATTTGAGATTAAAGAAATGGGGATAGTGTAAGTAAAGATCAAATGACAAATTACAAATCAACAAATCAATAATAAACAGCAAATTTTTATGAAGAAGATACCAAAAAATGTTCTAGTTCTTGGTTTAGTTTCTTTTTTTAATGATGTGGCCTCGGAGATGATCTACCCGATTGTTCCGATTTTTCTTACTACCGTCCTTGGAGCACCGGTTTTCATCGTTGGCATGATTGAAGGAATTGCCGAGGCGACTGCCAGTCTGGGTAAGTTCATTTTCGGGTATTTGTCCGATAAAATCCATAAACGAAAAATCTTTGTGGTTGTTGGATATGCTGCTAGTTCAATCTCAAAACTATTAATTGGTTTGGCTTCAGTCTGGCCGTTTGTGCTTTTTGCTCGGTTTATTGACCGTTTTGGTAAGGGTTTACGCACCGGTGCCCGAGACTCGATTCTTTTACAAAACACGACCAGTAAAGACAAGGGATTTATTTTTGGTTTTCACCGGGCATTTGATTCAGCCGGTGCATTTCTTGGCCCGATATTGGCACTAATTTTATTAACCGTATTCAAAGAAAATATCCGGACAATTTTTTTTATTGCCTTCATTCCGGCGGTCATAGGCGTATTACTATTAACAATTCTTATAAAAGAGGAAAATGAGAAAGCTAAAATACCTGTTTTGAACCAATCGCCTGGGGCCCCGCTGAGCGGGGTGAGGCGGGTGAAAAACACGGTATCGAGCTTTCGAATGATGGACGATCGACTCATAATATTTTTCATTATTAGTATTATTTTTGCCTTGGGAAACAGTTCTGATGCATTTTTGATTCTGCGCGCAAAAAATTTGGGATTAACCACCACGATGACAATTTTTGCTTATGTTTTATATAACTTTTTTCAATCGGTGTTTTCGATGCCGGCTGGGTCTTTGGCTGATAAAATCGGAGCGCGTACGGTTTATGCAGTGGGTTTACTGGTATTTGCATTAGTTTATTTTTCATTTGGAATCATTAACCACCCGCTTTTAATTTGGATTCTTTTTCCAATTTACGGTATTTATATCGCCGCGACCGACGGAGTATCCAAAGCATATATTTCTGAATTTATCACGGAAAAGGAATCGGGCACATACTTTGGTTTATATCAGACCGGAACGGCGATCGCTTCAATTATCGCTTCTTTTGTTGCCGGAATATTATGGACCAAAGTGCAACCGTCGGCGGCATTTTTTTACGGAGCGGCCATGGCAATGTTGGCGTTTTTAGTTTTAAGTTATGGTAAGATATTTAGAAAAGTTTAAACGTAAATATGATTATTGGCCCGAAAAAATTATTGGAACTGGTTAAAAAGAAAAAATTGGTTGAAGGTTTATCGGATCGGGAATTAACTAATCCTGAAGGAGCGGGATTTGACCTGCGGTTGGGAGAGCTTTATCAAATCTCAGGCAAAGCCTATTTGGGCGTTACTCATAGAGAAACACCAAAGATAAAGTTAAAAGTTAAAAGTCCCGCCTTCGCCAAGGCTTCGTCTGGCAAGCAAAACTCAAAAGTTCAGAAGGTGACGATTAAACCGGGGGAATTTTATCTGGCGACGACGATTGAAAAGGTGAATACACCACTTGACATTACTATAAATTTTAAACCGAGAACAACGACATTTCGTTCGGGATTGTTTATTAGAACCGGAAACGTTGCCCCCGGATATTGTGGTAAGTTGACCTTTGCCATCAAAAACGAAGGCCCAATCCCGGTCACTCTAGAAATGGGTTGCCGGATTGTCCATGCCCAGTTTGAGTGGGTGGACGGAGGAGGGACACAGTATAAAGGACAGTGGCAATATGGTAGGGTTACTACTCGGAAACGCGAGAAACAAATATAAATTTAAAACTAAAAACTCAAATCTCAAATCCACCACTCAAAGCCTAAAACTTCTCAATTACTAAATAAATTTAACAACTGATTGAAGTTTTTTACCTCAAAATCTGCATTGTTAACTACGGATGGCCGCTTGACATTTTCCGTATAGGCAACAAAATAATCTGCAGCGCCGCGTTTTTTGATTTCATAATCGGTGTAGCCGTCACCGACGGCCCATACAACACCCCGGAGGTGTAGTGAGGCAACCGCTTTGGCTTTGCCACCGGTTTGCGTTAAGGGATTTTTTTCGTCGCAACCGACAATTTCACCGTTTTGGTTATAAATAAAATTGTTGGCTAAAATATGGTTCGGGGCAATATTAAATAGAGATATGGTTGGCGTGATTAATTCACGGAAAGCACCGGAAATGATATAAATTCGCCCCCCGTTTTTCTTAATAAAATTTTTATTCCTCCAAAAGGATAGAGTGATTTTGTTTTTGATCAGATCAGCCGTTTGTCCCACATGATACTCGTTAGCTTTAATTAATCTTAATCTTCTTGACAAACTTTCCTTAAAAGAGAGCCGGCCCTCCATCCCGGCGGCGGTAATTTTTTTAATTTGAGCCAAGATGGGCATTTTTTTAGGATTACCTTCCAGTGCAACTTCGGCCAAGACCTCAAGACCCTCTTTTTTGACGAAGGTGCTGTCGAAATCGATGATGTAATAATTCTTTTTTATACCCATAAAAAAACCCCGCGTGTGCGGGGTGGTCTTTTAAATTGTATAGATTCACCAACGAGTTAACCTCCCCGCTAAATATAAGCCGGAACTAGACTGAGGAGAATAGTTGTTTAAAATCTTAACTCGTGGGTTCATCTTGCTAATTATTATATCTTAATCTAAAATAAGTTGCAATTAATTATGATGAAAACTCATCCAGAATATCAATACTTAAGTTTATTAAAAGAGATTTTGGGAAAGGGGGTCAGGAAAGTTGATCGGGGGACAGGCGACGCTTCTTATTCACTTTTTGGTAAGCAGATGAGATTTAATCTGGCAAAAGGTTTTCCGCTGCTGACGACGAAGAAGGTCTATTGGAAGGGCGTCCTTCATGAGCTCTATTGGTTTATGAGCGGTCAGACCAATATTAGATATTTAGTTGATAATGACGTTCATATTTGGGATGACTACCCGTATAAAATATTCAAATTAAAATCCAAAATCCTAAATCCTAAATCCAAAACAAATTCCAAATTCAAAATTCCAATAACTAAAGAAGAGTTTATTGAGAAAATCAAAACGGATAATAAATTTGCGAAAAAATGGGGTGAACTGCCGAGGATTTATGGTGAAATGTGGCGCAGGTGGCCCTGTAATTTACGTGAAGAAAAATTACAGGGTAAACCCACTCGTCGAACAATTGATCAGTTGGCCTGGGCGATTAACGAGATCGTTGAAGATCCGGCCTGCCACAATGCGATTGTTACCTCTTGGAACCCGGAGTATCTTTATACGATGGCAAGATATAGAGACACTTCTTTTTTTCCTATCTGCCATAATATGTATCAGTTGAACGTTAATGACGGTAAATTATCATTACAGCTTTATCAACGGAGTGCTGATTTATTTTTGGGCGTGCCGTTTAACATCGCTAGTTATGCACTTCTCTGTATGATCATTGCTAAAGTGGTCGGTTATCAGCCTGGAGATTTTATTCACACTTTTGGCGATGTTCACATTTACGAAATCCATCTTAATCAGGTGAAAGAGCAGCTAAAAAGAAAACCTCTGCCTTTTCCAAAAGTTAGTTTTAACCACGACTTTAAAACCGTTGATGATTTTAAACCCGAGTACGTCATTTTGGAAAATTATCAATCACATCCGTCTATAAAAGCATCTCTTAGTGTGACGGGTGGATATTATGGAAAGCATAAAAATATATTTAATGTCGAATAATTTTTAGGGAGCGTCCTTCATATGAAAAAACCAACAATTTCGATGATTGTGGCGATGGATGAAAATCGAGGAATTGGTTATCAAGGAAAAATTCCCTGGCATATAAAAGAAGATTTGCTTCGTTTTAAACACCTTACCTTAGGAAAAACTGTCATTATGGGTAGAAAAACGTTTGAATCAGTTTTAGGATATTACCAAAAGAGCGGTCGGCCGATTCCGGAGAGAAATCATATTATCATTACCCGTGACAGGAATTACCAATCGCCGTTAGAAAATTCTTTTGTCGTTGATTCAATTGAAAAAGCAATAAGATTAGCCAAAAGAATCGAGGAAAAAGAAGTATTTATTTCCGGCGGAGCACAAACTTTTGCCCAGGGAATAAAATATGCTGACAAACTCTATCTGACGATTGTCGATGGCGAGTTTAAAACGGATACAGTTTTCCCAGAATATAAACACATTTTTAAAAAGAAAATCTTTGAAGAAAAAAAAGAAGCAGAAGATTATCGATTTCGTTTTGTAGAGTTAATGAAATAAAAATTCATTATTTTAAAAGCTCGAACGCGTCTTTTTACTACGGCTCAATGCGAGAAAGTTAGGTGATAACACGAAGTAGCGAGCGCAAGTGAGCCCGTAAAAATCCGCATTCTTCGCTTTTAATAACTTATTAAATGAAAAAAGCGCGGTTATACAAACAATTACCGAATAATTTAGTTCAGTGCAATGCCTGTAACTGGTACTGCAAAATTTCTCCGGGACAGGTTGGTGTTTGTGCCACTCGTTATAATCAAAACGGCGATCTATATTCCTTGGTTTATGGTAAAGCGATTGGTCTTCACCCTGATCCGGTGGAGAAAAAACCGTTATTTCATTTTTTACCCGGCGGTCGGCTATTGTCTTTTGGAACGGTCGGTTGCAACTTCGGCTGTTTGTTTTGTCAGAACTGGGAGATGTCAAATCAAGTTAAAAGTGAAAAGTTAAAAATTAAAAGTTTAAAAGAGGGGCTTTTGGATTTTATTAATCGAATGTCTGTTGATATTACTCCTAAAGAAATTATTAAGATGGCGGTGAAAAGCGGAGCGGTGGGGATTGCTTATACCTATAACGAACCGGCGATTTTTATTGAGTTTGCCTATGACACGGCAAAATTCGCCAGAGAACACGGTCTAAAAAACGTCTTCGTTTCCAACGGTTTTGAGTCAGAGGAAACATTTAAATTAATGAGACCCTATCTGGACGGAATAAATATTGATTTAAAAAGCTTTCAACCTGAATTTTATCGAAAGATTTGTAAAGCAAAAATTGAACCGGTGAAAAAAAATATTAAAAAATATTTCCAAGCCGGGATTGAGACTGAAGTGACAACCTTAATTATTCCGGGCAAAAACGATTCAGATGAAGAGTTAACCAATCTCGCCCAGTTTCTCGTTGGTATTTCCAAAGATATTCCCTGGCACATCTCGGCTTTTTACCCGGCGTATAAGATGGTCGATGCTCCACCAACTTCCCACCAGGCATTAATCAAGGCTTATGAGATTGGTAAAAAGGTCGGGTTGAAGTATGTTTATATTGGTAATATCAATGATCCAAAACGCTCGTCGACCTACTGTCCAAAATGTAAAGCTTTGCTTATTGAAAGAAACGGTTATTTTACTGAAGTAAAAAATTTGGATAGGAAAACCGGCAGATGTAAAATCTGTGGGGAGAAGATTTATGGAATTTGGATCAATAGCTTGAAACATTAAGCTGAAGGCTCGATACCTTGTTTTTCGCTTATAGGAACATCCCTTCAAAACCATCGGCTCCTTAAAAGCTCAAAAAAGGCATCTTCGCCTTCAGTTTTATTGTTGACATCTTTTAAAAATCTGAGATACTTTAGTTAAATTTAATTACCAATTTTTAATATAAATCTATGGTAGAGACAAAAGGATCGGATTTTAAATCAATTATGGGACAGTTGGAGAGTATTTTAGATCTTTATCTCGGTAAAAAAGCGCCTCAACTACCACAAGGGTTACGGGAGTTTTTGGTAAAGATTGCGCCCTACCTGGCGATTGTCGGTGTCGTCATAGTCACCATTCTTGCTCCTTTTTCTTTTCTTGGGGGATTAAAAGGAGGTTTGGGCTATGGATCTGGGCTAATTTTTACTTTAGTGACTTTGGTAATGCTGATTATGGAGGCGATGGCTGTTCCCGGTCTTTTTAAAAGAACAACGAAAGGCTGGAGGCTTTTATACTATGCTGCTTTAGTCAGCGGTGTTCAAACCCTATTAAGCTTTAACTTAGGGGGATTGGTGATTGGAACTGGAATTTCTTTGTATATTCTTTTCCAGGTAAGGGGCTATTATAAATGAAAAACTAGGCAAAAGAGAATTTCTTGAAAGGTTTTTCGACGGGGTTACCTTGGCAATAGTAGTTTAGTTTATTCTTTATGTAAAAAAAGATGGAGCTAAAAAAACATATATTCTTATAATTTTTGCATCAAGAGCCGAGCAGTTTTTTGAGGTCCACCAAGAAATCTAAGCCTACTCCCTAGTTTTTTTGCTTTTTCTTTCATTCTTGATCGATAAACCAGACGTACTGACTCAAGAAGTCTTTTCGGTTCAAAAGCTGAATCTGGAAGGGTTAATCCCGCCCCAGCCCTTTCCACCATACTTGCAACGAAATACCGTTCTGGGTCAGTGCCAGGAAAAGAAATATGGGCTATTCCGTTAAGTGCCGCTTGCCAGGAGACTCCTCTCGTACCGGTTGAAATAATGATGTCTATTTTTGGTAATAATGTATTAATAGAAACGAGGTGTTCAAATTGAACATTGGTAGAGTTTGTTGGAAGTCGTGAAGGCATATCTTCTAAACCCGTTGCCACTATTACTTTAAACTCGGAGCAATCAAAAGCTTTCTTAAAAATTGGTAAATAATCTTGTGGTAAAAATTGCTTAGTGCTTAAATAAACAAAAACTATATGCTGATTTGGTAACAAGTCAATTAGTCTATCAGGAAGTTTTTTTTTACTTATGTTACCCGAAGATAAATATCCTACATAATGTGAATTTTGTAATTCTTTGAGGCCCGGTTCTAGTTCAGGAGTTCCTGGAATAATTTTTAGATCACTTCTGATAAAATCAAGCTCCCAAATATCTCTTATACTTGGTAAATTATATTTTTTTAATAATTGATTAAAAAGCGGAGTGGTTGCAGAGATTGGGAAACGTCCACCCTTGAGCATGGGTGAAGTAAATTTAGGGTGACCAGTCCAACGGCCAACAGACGCCAAAGGAACCCCCAGCGTTTTTGTTGAGATATATGCTGTAAATTGAAGCCAAGAAAATACGACATCAGGACAATAATTTTTTATAGCTTTCATTTCATCTTCAATTGTTTGTTTAACAAGTTTTTCATCTCCTAAGCCTTGAAAAAAAGGAAAGTCGGTATTAAATGATTGATTAAGTTTCGTGGGGGACTTTGGAGAAACAACTTTATATATGGGGTAATCAAATTCTTTTATAATTTCGTAAAAACGATCACGGCAAAGAAAAGCAACTTGACATCCTATGCTTCTTGCATTCTCGGCGACCGCAAGACAATCCATTAGTGGTCCCATTCCTCTTCCCCAACTCATTGGGATGAATAATATTTTTTTCCCTACAGCATCTTCTGTTATTTTCATTTTCTGTAACTAAAATTTACGCTGGATGTAACTATAAATTATAGTACTAAATAGAGTTCTAATTTCATAGCTTTGAAATTCAATCATAACTACTTAATATATAATAAATTTAGTGCCCACTACGAACTTTTTAGAGAAAACCCATTCAATAAAATTAAAAAGGCAAAAAGGGCGCGTGGTAAAGTAAAATAAGATGATGGTAGATTGGCAAAACTTCGATTATTTCCTGCCGAAAAAAAATTTGGCGCTTTCTCCAGCGGTGCCGCGTGAATCTTCCAAAATTTTTATTTATAACACAAAAAAAGACAAAATAATTTTTGACCGCTTTTACAACCTCGGTAAATATCTTCCAAAAAATTCTTTCCTGGTTTTGAATAATACAAAGGTTTTGCCGGCTAGGGTAGAACTTAGAAAATCAACCGGAGGAAAAGTTATAGTTTTGTTGTTGATTAATGAGCTTGGAAACTTTATCAAGGCGATGGTTGACCGAAAAGTTAACATCGGAGATAAATTATTTATTGACAATAAATATTATTTTTCAGTTATCGATCAAAAAGAAAAAATATTTTATTTGAAATTTAACGGCAATCGTTTATGGTTATTAAATAAATTAACCGAGATAGGTAAGACGCCGGTGCCGTTGTACCTGCGAAAAACGCCGCTGACAGAAAAGGAACTGCGAAGAAAATACCAGACAATTTTTGCCCGGGCACCAGTCGGCGCCCGGCTTTCTTCGGTGGCGGCGCCGACCGCCTCTCTACATTTTACCAATCGTGTTTTTAAGAAGTTAAAAAGACAGGGAATAGAAAAATATTTTATTACCCTTCATGTTGGTTTAGGGACGTTTGCACCGATTACTGATAAAAATTTAAAAGAGAAAAAATTACACGAAGAGTATTTTGAAGTTGATGAAGAAACACTACATTATATTAATATAATGAAGTCAAAAGAAAAGAAATTAGTGGCGGTAGGGACAACAGTGACGAGGACGCTTGAAAGTCTAAAGTTAAAAGTTAAAAGTCAAAAGTCAAAAATGAAAGTAAAAAGTCAAAATTTAGAAACAAGAATCTTTGATAAAACCAACCTGTTTATTTTTCCTCCTTTTGATTTCAAAATGGTTGATATTTTGATTACTAACTTTCATCTGCCAAAGTCGTCTTTAATGATGTTGGTCGAGGCGTTTTTGCAGTTTAAAAAATCGCGAAGAAAATTAATTAATCTTTATAAAATAGCGACTGAGAAAAATTTTAGGTTTTATTCGTTTGGGGATGCGATGATGATAAAATAATTAATTGTTATTTATGAAAGAATTTTTTAAAGTAAAACATTTTTCAAAAAAATCAAAAGCTCGCGTTGGAGAAATAAAAACTTCACATGGAGTAATTAAAACCCCGGCGTTTGTGCCGGTGGCCACCAAGGGAACGCTCAAAGCGTTACCGCCCCAATTTATTAAGGAGATTGGTATCCAGGTAGCCTTTGTTAACACTTACCATCTAGTAACACACCCCGGGGGTGGGGTGATTGAGGCGGCGGGCGGGATTCATAAATTTGCCAACCTTGATATTCCGCTAATGAGTGACTCGGGAGGATTCCAAATTTTCTCTTTAGCGAGAGAAAAAATTCAAAATTCAAAGTTCAAAGTTCAAAATAACAATTTAAAATTAAAAATCAGGCTTTTTCAAGCTGATGTACGGGGGGAGGAAGAGCCGTTGGTGGTGAAAATCTCTGACGATGGAGTAAAATTTCGGTCAACTTACGATGGAAGGTTAATTGAGTTTACGCCGGAGAAGTCGATCGAATATCAGTCAAAAATCGGCGCTGATTTAATGATGTCGTTCGACGAATGCACCTACTACCCGGCGACTCACGAATATACTAAAAGAGCAATGGAAAGAACACACGGGTGGTTAATTAGATGTATTAATTATAAAAGGAAAACTCGATACCGAAATTTTTTGTCTCCAGTGGGACCCCCGCCTTCGGCGGCATCCCAAGTCGCAAAAAATTTAGTATCTTCGTTTTCCTCCAGTCGTCGATCGCCAATCACTGATCGCCAATATCTATATGGCGTTGTCCAGGGTGGAACTTTTAAGGATTTGCGGAAAAAATCAGCCGAGTTTGTCGTTTTCCAAAACACTGATGGAGTGGCGATCGGTGGGGTATCGGTTGGCGAGTCAAAGCGCAAAATGAGGGATCAGGTGCGCTGGGTGGCTGATTATTTACCAAAAGACAGACCGGTTCATCTTTTAGGCGTGGGGCAGTTTGACGACATTGTTGATTTGGTCAAATATGGAATTGATACTTTTGACTGTGTTGAGCCGACGAGACTGGCGAGAGTGGGACGAATCTACGAATGGCGACGGGTGGTACGAGTGGAAGGGCTCCCGACGACGCGCAGATCGGGCGATATTCACCGCCTGTCGAGCATCGGCGGGAGGGAAACTCGGGACAGGACCCGTCGCCAAGATTTTGATATTGACATCTTAAAAGGTATTTATAAAAAAGATCTCTCGCCGGTTGACGAAAACTGTCAATGTTATGTCTGTCAAAATTTTACCAAAGCATATTTGCACCATTTATTTAAGCAAAAAGAAATCTTGGGTTACACTCTAGCTACATATCATAACCTCTGGGTAATGGAGAGGTTTTTTGAAAAAATACGCGATGCGATTAGAAAAGATTTAATATAATAGATAGTTATGGGAAGAATTGATGATGCGCGAGAAGCGTTTTTAAAAAAAGACAGCCAAACGGTACTATCGGCGCATACTGAAAAAGCCATCCATCAGGCGATTCATCACGAAGAAAAACACCTGACAAGTTTTAATTTGCCGGAAATTATTCTTGGCGGTCAGGATGGATTAGTTAACGTTTTAGGTGTAATTCTTGGCGTGGCGGCGGCGACTTCATCCAGCCAGATTGTCATCGTGGCCGGATTAGCAGCTACTTTTGCTGAAAGTATTTCCATGGCGGCGGTCGCCTATACTTCAAAACTGGCGGAAGCCGACTACTATCAATCAGAATATGAACGGGAAAAATGGGAGATCGATCACGTGCCTACCGGCGAAAAAGAAGAAATCAGGGCGCTCTACGAAAACTACGGTTTCCGCGGGAAAATTCTTGAGGAAATTATTGAACGACTTACAACCGACAAAAAAATTTGGTTAAAAGTAATGATGGAACAAGAATTGAAACTTGAACCGGTTGACCGAAAAAAAATATTACCAATCGCAGTTTTAGTCGGAGTTTCTGCTTTGCTGGGATCACTTATTCCACTTCTTCCATTTTTTTTTCTATCAGTTAAACCAGCGATTATTTTTTCACTTCTCGCAACCGCAATAACTTTGTTTGGCGTCGGTTATTATAAAGCGAAAAAAACCTTAGGTCGGCAGTTACTGCGTCAGGGAATTGAGATGATGGTGATTGGAATGGCGTCGGCCATGGTTGGTTATTTTGTCGGCAGCTTATTTAAAATCCCCCAGTTGCCGTGACCCGTTAATTAACTTCCAAGGTTAGATATAGGGTTGGCATGGTAGAGCGAATGATTTTTAATATCTTAAAATGCAAGCGATAATTTTTGCCCTACTAGCTTATTTTAGTTGGGGAGTTGGAATTTTATTTGAAGCGATCGCGGCAAAAAAACTTGATTCAAAATCTTTTATCTTTTGGGGAATGTTACTCGGCTTTTTTTTAATAATTTTTTATACCCCTTTTACTCTTAGTAGCTTAAAAAATTTAACCATCGGATTATTAGCGGTTAATCTATTGGTCGCTTTTTTTTGGATCAGTGGCACCACAATTTACTATAAAGCATTAAAAGAAGGAAATCCCACACTGGTTGGTACCATCGCTTCATCGTTTCCAATGGTTACCGTGATCCTCTCGGTAATCCTCTTCCAGGAAAAACTCAATTTTTTTCAAACAACGGCAATCATCATAATTTTCCTCGGACTAATCCTTTCTTCGTTAGAGATAAAAAGCTTAATGAAACGAGAATTTAAGATTAGCGACAAAGGAATATTGTTGGCCTTGTTAACAATGTTGGTTTGGGGGGCGACCATGACGCTGATAAAAATTCCTGTTAGGGAAATCGGTTGGTATTGGCCAACCTTGATTATTCTCTCTTTATTCCCGCTTTATCTTCTATATATGAGACTGACAAACTCAAAGTTGCAGTCCTTGAGCAAAAGCAAGGTGGTCGGCGCAGTGATTTTATCGGTCATTTTGATAAGGATCGCTGAATTCAGTTACAGCATCGGCATTAGCAAGGGTATGGTTTCGGTTGTCGCGCCTATTGCCGGCGCTAATCCTACCCTATTTGTTCTATTAGCATTTTTTGTTTTTAAAGACCGATTAACCAAACAGCAGATTTTGGGAATCGTGCTGACTCTTCTTGGAATTGTTTGGTTGTCTTTTCTAAGCGCATAATTTTTGTTTTATGAGATATAAAACGACTTTGGCAACGATCGTGAAAAGTGTCGTTACTTTCAGAATATTTTGTAAGCCTGGTTGAAGGTGGAGAAATCAACCTCACGTTTACCCTCAAGCTGGACCGATTTAATAATCAATTTATTCCCTGTTAGTGCCATATCGGTTATCTTTAACCGCCGTTGTTTTCCTGTCTCCGCCAGCTGGCGGATCCTCCTCAACCGCAGCGGTTCTACCGTTTTACCGACGTCGACCATGGTCCAAATCCCTGGCCACGGGCTGAAAGCTCGAAATAGATTGAAAATGGTTGTATGGTTACACGGTAGCATAGTTACATGGTTACTTTGGCAGAAGTTTTTAATAATTGGAGGGACAAAATCAATATTCTTTTCTCCCGAAAGCGCTTTTTTTAGAACATCAAGAGGAATAAAGCCGTCGGCCTTGGTGGGGAAACGGGCGTAGGTAGCTTGTGAGTGGTTTTGTTGGATAAAGGGCTTAATACCCGTTTTTTCACCACTTATCAACTTAATAAACATCTCATAGGCAACATTGTGTAATCTTTCTTCTAGTTTGATTTTGGTTTCCGTAGGTTTTATTTTGACTGGTTGTTGGGCGATGATATCGCCATGGTCGAGTTTGGCGTCGGTTTGGATAAAAGTAACGGCCGTTTCTTGATCGCCCATTATCAAAGAATAAACAACAGGGGCTGGGCCGCGGTATTTAGGGAGAGCAGAGAAGTGGATATTCCAGAAACCATATTTTGGTAATCGAAGAATCTCTTCGGGAATGATTTGACCATAAAAATAAATAAGTGCAAGGTCAATCGATCGCAGTAGATTCTGTCGCTCGTGATGCTTCTCTTCTGCGAGGCTCTTCCTGTCATTCCGGAAATCCGCTTCTCGAAGAGTCTCTTCGCTCGCGACACCTACTGCAACATTAATATTGTTTTTTATTGCAATCTCCTTAACCGGAGTAGCCGTTAATATTTGTTTACGGCCAACTTTCCGGTCGGGTTGGGTGACAACAAGATCGACTTTAATTAAATGTTTAATTGAAGAATCAGTAATTAATTTCTCCAGAAAGTCAGCGGATAAGTCCGGTGAGCCAAAATAAGCTAATGAGATTTTTTTCATACGATTTATTTTACTACGAAAAAGTGTCCGTATGAGATTATTATACCAAGCTATTCATGACCGAGTCAGTTATAGAAAGGTTGGTATAAGGGGCTAGGGACTGATAAATTCTAATGATTTTTCGAAAAGAGGGAAGAGGCGCGGGTTGAGATAAAGATAAATTAACTTTCCATTTCTTGGATTAATAATCTGGAACCTCATCATCCCCCCGGCATTTTCTACCAATATTTTTTTATTTTGGAACCTTACTTCCTCGGTGGCGGTCTTTTCATAGTTTTCTATCGTGGCCGTACAATCGAACTGAAAAGTCATTACCCCCTTTTCATTAAATTTACCCGAGCTGGTCGATTCATATTGGATTTTTACGGTTGAAGGGATGAGAAATCGAATGCCGCAATCTTTATTTTCGTAACTACTAAAAGCAACCGGTGGTGGACTAATAGGTGATTTGGTTGGCGGTAAACTAATCAGATAATTAATAG
>Ga0210018_1000048_pt1 | contig 48161 bp, 42 predicted proteins | sample CryGeyCG2014_010_2_FD_183967 | JGI IMG/M metagenome (GOLD analysis project Ga0210018, IMG submission 183967) | Groundwater microbial communities from aquifer - Crystal Geyser CG09_land_8/20/14_0.10 (SPAdes) (version 2) | ecosystem: Environmental > Aquatic > Deep subsurface > Groundwater | place...
CAATGTTCCTTCTAGTAAATCGCTGAATATTGTGTTAGTACCAAGCATTTTTTCTGGATTATTATCCAAGGAATAATTTACAGAAATAGACAAATTTGTTGTGAAATTCAGGTAAACATTCTCTCCGCTTTCAAGAGCAGTAGTATTATCTGGACTTATAATAGTTAAATTAATATCAGATGTATCTAATGCAATCACCACAGATGAAAAATGAGGAATATAAACTTCAATGTTATTCTCATTTTTAAGATAACAGTTTTCATTTTTACCATTGCATTCATTAAGCTCATTACAAACAAGATTCTCTGAGCAGTGAAACACCTTATTGTAAAAAATTCCATTTGTATTTATTTTTAAGTATCCGTTGTAATTTCCTTCTATTGCCTCATTGACCCCACTAACAGATATGATTTCTCTGGAAATAATTCCTTTTTTCCTAAGACTATTCTTTAGAGCAGGGTTATCTTTCTCTATTGAAATTCCTTCAAGTCTTTTCCAGTTTATATTTTTTCCATTGAAGTTCTTTATAGTCACCAATTCTTCATTGTTAGCTGTACTAAATATCTTGTAGTCATTGTTCTCTTCTTTATTAATGAATAAATTTAGCTTAAGATTTTTGTTTTCAAGATTGTCTGATACAGGATTCTCATTTTCATCTGTTAAAGTTATTTTAGCTAGCTGATTTTTTATTTTTATTTTTTCAAGCTTTTCAATAGTTTCATAATCTTTGCTTGAAATGCTTTTTCCACTAAAATAATCCTTATCAAGAAATACAGCATAAAGGTAATCATAATCACTATAATAAATGCGCGAATACGGTTTTTCTATGTCCAGGTTGTAATCAATATAAATTACTCTTGCACTTATTTTATTATTAAGTGAGGTGCCATATTCACCATAGGTTAAGTATAAATTATCATCCCAGTTTTGCATTGCTGGCTTTAGCCCAATAAAATTACAGCATAACTCAGAGCCGTGGCATGTTACTGTTATTTTATTGTCTTCTATTGAAAATATTTCCCACTTGGTGCATAAGTTTCTTTTATTGACATGCCAGTTAAATTCTGTATCTTTGACAGTAAAGCTAATCACGCTGTTATCTATCTCAATACCGTCCTTATCAGAATCAAAGATTGTGCTATTTCCATAATTAAGGTTTATATTTACCTTAGGGGTTTCAGCACTAACTAATGTAAGTCCTATAATAACAGAAATCAGAATTATCGCTGTTATAAGTGCTATAAGGGGTCTCTGTTTCATTTGTCCCCCTCTTTTTTAATTTCTTTTTTTATTTCATTGAGCTCTTTTATAACCCTTTTTGTAATTTCTTTCTCATTCTTATTTTTTACTTCATTTAAGACATCCTTTCTTAATTTCTCTATCACCATAAGTTCTGGATGTGTAAACTTAAACCAATTTTTTCTTGTAATACTTCTTATCTCCTCGCTAACATCCATGAAATGCTCTTTCTCAGTAAGTTTCTTTAATTTCAAAAGCAAAGATTCAGGCATCCTGACTGAAACAAGAATATCATTCAAGATTACCACCCCTTTCCTTTATATAATCTCTAGAAAATTCTCTTATTGCCTCTGATCTGCTTTTGTAGATTCCTTTAGAAACAAGATTATCCAGCCAGCTTACTATCTCTTTTGATAGCCTTACATTAAAAATCTCTACTTTCATTTAGCTATGCCCGCTTACACTTTCGCTTACTTTTTTGTTGTTTGTGTGTATTTTATATGTATTTTATTTAAAATTTGATTAATTATATAAAAATCTTTCTATTTTTAGTTCTAAAATAGACTTTATGTAATTTTATTGTATGTTTCTTGTAATTTATCTGTAATTTAATAAATATGGATAATAATGCTATTTTTAATTAAAGAAAAGCTTAAATAATGGTCAATGGCCCAAAGTATGAATAAAAAAAATAAAAACAGTTAATTAATAACTTAAATTAATTAATTTAAATAAAAAAGTAATTAATTAATCATTTAATTATACCTATTTATTTAAGAATATTTGTTAAAAACCCGGAGGCGCTGCTAATTATAGGATAATAGAATAAAATGCTTAAATTTAAGCAGCTAGTTTGAAAGAATATATCAAAAGACTATTCTGTTAGTTCAATAGTATCCCAATATTTGATTAAAGCAACTATAAATAATAATATTATTGCAACTGTTAAAAATAGCTGGTGCATTAGTGAGTTTTTGATAATAACTCTAAAAATCTCACTGGCTGTTATAAATAATGTTGCAGAAGAGACCAAAATCCATGGTCCAATCCCAATCCTGTTCTTCCACAGCACAGATGTAACAATAAAAAAAGCTAATGTAGCAAATATGCCTGCTGTTATTGTTAAATAAGTTGCACTAACAAAGTTCTGGGCACTTACAATAGGCAGAATAAAACAAAATAATATCAAAATCATAAATATTTTTTTGTGTATCATTTTATGGTTATTCTCTATATATGTCTACTAATTTATTCATGTATTCTTTAATCTTACCTGAACATTTTTTAACAAAATTCGGTTTTCTGTTTTTTTCATATAATTTTTCATATTTTTCTCTGATTTTTCTCATTCTTTTTTTATATTTTTTTTCAGTATTGGCTTTGTTTTTTTTATCATCAATTGCCTTCATGTACTTTTCAATAGCCTTTTCTTTTTCCTCATCATACCATGATTCAATATCTGCCTCATCCATTTTATTTGCAAAAACATGTACAGTTGTTGCATCCCTGCAAGTTTATATTAAACTCAACCCTGCTGAACTTTAGTTCCTTTACTTCACATTGTGACTTGCATTTTATCATACATGCAGATTCAGTGCCTATTGAGTGTGAAATCATATTCATAATCGGTCCGCAGCTGTCTTTCAGCTCAAATGAAACCTCTTTTTTGAATGGATTTATTAGAATAACTATAACAAGAATTATTAATAAAATCATTATTATTGCTGATTTGTAATCCTTTATTTTAAAGTTCATTTATATCCTCTTTCTCAGACTTTTTTAATTTTCTGGTTCTTTTTTAATAAATAATCCATAATAATAGTTTGCATCTGTTTTTTATCATCTATATTTTTCAGTTCTTCAGCAAGGTTTTTTTCTTTTAAAATATCTCCTATCCAGTTTAACAATTCTTTTTTTCTGTTTTTTATTATGTTTCTAAATTCAACACTGCCCATGTCATTTAATTCATTTAAAAACTCATAAAGCCCATTTATGTGAGTATTATGGTCCAGCCAAAATTGTTTTTCTTGCTCGTCAAATGCTTTTAAGATTGTTTTATCTTCAAACAATCCTCCTTTTTGCTTAACATAACTAGCAGACAGTTTGACTATGCCATATAAAAGGATTACAAAACCAAGCAGTATGACCAAGAATATACCACTCTGGGATACATTGAGGGATTCCAAATCTATAGTAGGGATTATGAGAGAAAAACCAAAAATAAGGTAAGAAAAGTTTGCTGTAAACCTGCTGCCTGTCAAAAGAAAAATAATCCCAATTATTATTGGAAGGAAAATGCCTGCAATGGTTATTATTGTATCATTGTAATACTCCTTGCATACCATCTCAGTATAGGGCAGTTCTGAGATATCATAGATAACTGCCCTGTTTCTCTCGCATCCATAATACTGCCCGGCAAGAGCATGGCCCATTTCATGCAAAGTTATTGTGCTGAGCAAAGCAAAAATTGTTAGAAAAGACATGAATATAATAAATTTCATGAACAAAAAAGGATATATGATTTTCCTCCTCTTTGTCTTTTGTTCTTTTTTTTGCCTTGATCCCCAGTTTTCTATATCCAACACAAACAATAAAAATACCATAAAAAATATAATATCCGGAATGAACCATATAACTTTAGAAGGATCTTTATTTAGTGTGATAAGCAGGAATATAGAAATCAAAGAATAAAACAATGATAATATGCCTGCTTTTCTGAGTAGTTTATCTGACAGCATAAATAAGTCAAAAGATGCTATTGCTATTATGGCATAAGATACAAAAGAGATTATGCCAAAAAACATGTTGATATTTGATGGCATTGCCAATACAGTGAGCAGAAAAAGGAACAAAACATAAAGCAAGTTTTTATCAGAAATAAAATTATATACAATAATTACAAAAAGTGCTGCTTTTACAATATTGAATAACCCTCCAAGCAGTATGAAATCACTTTCTATTGGGCTTATTACTCCGACCCCCCATATAAAATTTAAAAAAGAGAAAACAAGGAATAATAGTCCGTTAATTCCTATAATCTTTCCGGCTGCAGATATGTGCTTGTTTGTATACCACACCAGGAAACCATAAAATGATATTACTGCAATCGCAGCCAGACTAACCCCATTTAGAAACCATACCCATTGAAAAACCATATTATGCCCCTTTTTTCTTTTTGAATTTGCCTTTTATTTTAGCAAAGAATCCTTGTTTTTGCTCTTCATTAATTTTTTCATCCTCTCCAGGAGTTTTGATTTTTTTTACATTAACATCTTTTTCAGGAATCTTTTTTGCTTCTTCCTCAAGCAGATTAAAGTATTTGTCCAAATCAGGGGTCTTTGCAGTCAGGGTTTCAAAACCCTTTATCAGCTTAGTGGTCTTAGCTGTCTTTTCATTAAAATTTTTGTTAAAGTCCTGCTCAAAATCAGATATTTTATTGTTTAATGCAGATATTACACCTTCTGCATGCTTTTCAAATGTTTCAAATTTGACAATTAAGCTTTCAAATTCTTTTTTGTTGGAAAGGCTTGTCATCTTGACCTTGATTGAATCAACCTCTGAAGAAACCTGTTTTATGGATTTATCCAAGTCAGAAATAATGCCGGAAATTTTTTGGAGCTCATTAAACTGTTTCCACATTTCGGAGTATATTGTCTCAACCTTGCTTGCATGCTTTGCAATGTCTGCATCTATCTTCTTATTCTGAATCCAGCCTTTTTTGACCTCTTCACCCAGCTTCATAGCCTCTTCAATGCCCTTGAATGCACTTATTCTTGTTCTGATTTCCTTTAATTCTGCGATTGTATTGTTTATGATAATTTCATTTGTTTCCATAGGGGGTTTCATCATCTCAATTTTATTATCTATCTTTCTTAGTTCTATCATAAGCTTGTCTGGCTGGACAGTCTCAACTAAGTCAATGGCCTGGGTTGCTTTGGCTTCAACAAGTTTGGAATCCTTATCCCGATCCAGAATCATGGCTCTCAATTCACCTACCTGCTCATTTATCATTGTAAATCTTTCATTAGAGGATTTCTGCATCTCATAGAAGGTTTTGAATTGCGCTTTTAATTTTTCAATATCAGCTGTTAATCTTCCTATAGAAATATCTCCTGTACCCTGATTTTGAGAAACAGTTGGGTTATCATCAGCTTCATCTTCAATATCTTCAGGTTCTTCATCCTCTTTTTTCTTTTTCTTAAAAAACATTTATTTCAACCTTTTGTATAGCTCATTACATTTATTAAATATCTTCTTTTTATATTCTTTTGGAATTTCTTTGTACAGCAAGGTTATTTTGTTATACATCTGTATTGCCTCTTTTTTATTGTTTCCATCCAGGCAGCTGTTCATTTTAGTTATTAGATTGTTTATCTCTGTTAAATTATTATCCTCGCTAGTTGTCTTAATATCCTTTTCAATTGCTTGTTCTTCCTGCTCCTCTTCTTTTGCTTCTTCTTTTACTGCTTCCTCAACTTCCTGTTCTCCTTTTTTTAGTTCTTCTTTTTCTTGTTCTTGTTCTTCTTTTCTGCTTTCTTCATTAACTCGCTTGGCTTCCTCTAATTCTCTTTCCAGCTCAGTCTCGCTTGCTAACTTAATTTCTTTTTTCTTTGGAGTCTTACCTATTTTATGCCACTGCTCCTTGATTCTTGGAGTCAGCCCTTCCAGATAAATATCAACCATGTTAAAGCTTCCTGCATTTATCTTGTCTTTAGCCAGCTTCAGCTCAAGTTCAAGGTCAAATACATCTATTTCCTGCTCTTTTAACTGCTCAATTTGGTACTCCAAATCATCAATAATTTTATTGTATTTTTCATAATTCCTTAATTCTTCTTCAGTTAATCTTTTTAAACTGTGCAACGGCGGCCTGAATGACACAAAATATGGCTGGCCATTATTATAGGCAGAGCTTTCAATCATTGATGTTCCTGTTGCTGCCTTAACAACTGACTTTAATATATTATCTCCATACTCTTCCTCAATTCTATTCAAATCGCCCTCATCTCTTGTTCTTGTTTGTATCTCTGTGTTTATATTAGCCAATACTTCTTTTGGAAAGTCACTTAAAACCTGGCTTATAAGGATTAATCCAACACCCCATTTTCTGAATTCCCTTGCTGCCCTTTCGATTTGCACAAATACTCTTCCAGAGCCGCCAAACTTAGGCAATAGCGTATGAATTCCATCATAAATCAACAAATATTTTAGTTCCTGACTTTCAGGAAGATTTGCCTTGAAGACTTCTCTTATTGTATTTGCCACAAATAACTCAGTGTTTTTCATATCCAGTTTGTCTGTAACAAATATACTTATTCCACCAGGATTCATATATTTCTTGAAGTCTATTATCTCACGGCCGTCACTTACTTGGTGGATATTTCCACTAAATGCCTTTGTATCCCTCTTTCTCATATTAAATTTAGGATATAATCCAAGAATCCCTTTATCATCATTCTTCCTTAAGAATCCACTCCACTGCGCCGTAGGATCAAAAACAATCACTGCCACATTTTTCAATAATGCTTCTTCAACAAGGTCTTCGGCTATCACTGTTTTTCCACCACCACTGGATCCTGCTATTAGGGTATGCACTTGGAATTTATCCAGGTCAAGATAAGTTCTTGTTGTTGTTTCTGCTATATTTCCTATGAAAGCAGACCTTTCCCCTGCCTGCGGAAGCAACCTCATATTTAATTTTGTTTTGTATCTCTTTTTTTCCTCTTTCTTTTTATTATAAATAATCACTATGAAGGTTAAAGACCCTAAAGTCAGGGCTGCAGCTAAAATCATCCACACAGGAATCCCAATAAAAGCATATTTGTAAAATGGAAGCACTACATTGAATGGTGAACTTTGCCTTAGTACAGAATCAAGGTATTTAACCTCAACAGTTAATATGTATTCGCCTGGTTTGAAATCTTTAGGAATTTCAAAACTTTTCAACAAGGAAAATGATGTCTGAATAACTGCTTCATCATGGTCTATTATAATTTCAGTGCCATCCTCATCCTTGAGTTTGTAGGTTAAAGAAACATTGTATTCTTCTTCTCTCAATAAGTTTTGGAGGTCAATTCTGTATTTTAATATGCCCCCAAGAGCAACCCTTGTATTCAGTAATTCAAGGTTAATTAAAAGTCCCTCTATTGGCAGTTTTTCCTCACTGTAAACCAGGATAGTCACTGGAATCGTTTCATCAATATCCCCGGATATTATTATATTTCCCTCATAAATCCCAACTTCAACATTTCCCATTAAAGTTACTGTAAATTCTTCGCTGGAATCTGGATTTATACTTAGGGTTTTTTTATCTATTCTCATTAACTCATTTAAATTACCATCAAAAGATATCTTTAAGTTCATTGACTCCGTTTTGTAGTTTGATATTGTGATAGGAATATTTAAGAAGGAACCTATCCTAAGTTTTCTTAATATTTTTTTTGTAGAAATCTCATAATCAAGAGTTCCCTCTTTTCTTGGATAAAATTGCTGGGGTCTTTGCTCTTCCACTATTTTTGCGACACCTTCCCCAACCCCTGTGTACTCCTGTATTATTTCCACTATAGAAGTCTCCATTATTATGTTATGGATGGTTGTATTACCTTGTGTTATTACTACCTGTGCTATGTAATTTTCATAGCCAGACCTTGTTGCTACAAGGTTATGTGTTCCGGATGTAACAGACATGTTATATGTTCCTGATGAACTGGAATTTGCTAATACGCCTGCAATACTTATAGAAACACCTGCAATAGGCATTCCCTGCTGGTTTGTTACATTGCCTGTTAAGGTTCCGTTCGCAAACTTTGTTTCAAAAGGAGACATTGAAATATTATGCACAGTCACATTGTTTGCTGTGATGTTTACATTGCTTATATAATTCTCATAACCGCTTTTCACAGCAACAAGGTTGTATGTTCCTTCAAAAATTGAAATGTTATAAAATCCATTTGTGTCTGTCAAATCTGTAATTCCTGCTATTGTAACAGAAACATTAGCCAATGGAGCATCAGTCATATTGTTTCTTACAGTACCAATAATGGTTCCGTTTTCAAACAATTCTCCTAATGATATAGGTATTAGAGATATGTTATGTTGAATTGTCTGGCCAGGCATTACAGTTATGTTCTCAACATAGTTTTCATAGCCTGTTTTTGTCGCAACAATAAAATGCTCTCCTGTTCTAAGTGTTAATGAATAAGCACCAGAGAGATTTGTTAATGTACCTTGGTTTGAAATACTGACACTAACTCCTGAAAGTAAAGCACCTGTGCTGTTGTCAGTTACAATGCCTTCAACTGTGCCTGTTGCAGGTTCCATGGAAATATTATAAACAGTTGTTGTATCTTTATTTATAATAGTGTGGCCTATGTAATTATTATAGCCGCTTAAAAGAGCAACAATGGTATAATTGCCTGTATAAGCACTTCCATTATAAAATCCATTCTCATTTGTAGTAAATGTTGTTCCAGCTACATGCACAGTTACATTTGCTAATGGACTGTTAGTGCTGTTATCAATAACTGTTCCCTGTATTGTCCCATTATTTATTGTAGGTACAATAGGCTCCATTGAAATGTTGTGCTCTATCTGGGCAGCAAGAGTAATATTAACCAAAGAGGTATATGTGTAATAACCATCTTTAATAGCAACAATATATTGGTACCCTATTGGTGCAGTGATATTATAAAAACCATTTGCATCTGTTTGATTTATTTTGCTGCTTATGCCAATTGTAACATTTTCTATAATCTGGCTTGTTGAGTTGTCTGTTACAACACCTTTAATATAACCATCACCATAAGTGCCTGTTCCATACCCTACAGGGCACTCATCATTAGGATCAGAATAAAAATAATAAAGTAATTCATTTGGAGATGGCAAAATTGCCTGATAATTTAATAATTTGTTATTAAAACCCGTTTGTATGCTTGCTATATGAGTAAAAAACACAGGGGTTCCGCTGACATTTAATATTCCAAAATCAAATTCCTTGCTGCTTTCATTTCCATATTTTTTTGTATAGGTCATTGGAACATTTGAAATATTTACATCTCCGTACATGACATAACCTATTGAGGTAAATGCCTTGGCTGCAGAATCATCATCTAAAGGACTTATGTTATAATAATTATCTACCCATGCAGCATTCCCTGCCTGTATTGTATTCCAATCTAATTCGTTAGGATTAACAATAGAAAAATAAATTTCATGCTCAATATTTGGCTCAAGGCAATCAAAAAGAACATGCTTTGATGTCATCCCACCTGGTTCTGTAGTATCAAATTGCAACTCATCATATCCCTGAACCATTAATCCCATTCCATAAAAGCCATGCCAGTTATATGTTGGGTTTCTTTGCGTTATTATAAGCTCTGTTATTGTGCCTGCTTCAGATATAACAGATACATAGCCTATAAATGTCTTGATAGTTATCACTAAAAAAATAGAAGCGTTTATTAATAGCAATAAGAATATGAAGAATAATACTTTATTGTCAAAAATATTTTTTTCATTCATTTTTTAGCTAGTTTTATTATCTCAACGCCTCCATTTTTTCCAGGAATAAAAGTGATAACAGAGCCTTTTTTCACGCCAATTATTTGGGCCCACATACTAGGAAGAGTAACTATAAACTGCTTGTTCTTAAGCTGCTGTATTTTTATCTGATTTTGAGGCAGTCTCCTGCCAGTTTTGCTGTTTCTGTTGATTTTTTTGTTCATTTTATGATTAATATTAATTCCATATATAGGTTTATATATAAACTTTTTGATTTGGGCATTTAATAGAAAACTATAAATAATAGCATTTATTATAATCCCTTAACAACTAAAAAAGAGGGGTAGATTTGGAAAAAAACAAAGGGGAAGGTTTTCTTTTAGACGTAGCACCAAGCAATTTCTTTATATTATCTCATGGTGTGAAAATAAAAAATCTTGTTGAATTAGCAGAGTCTTTAAGAACAATTTCCGATAAAGTGTTTGAACATCATGTTAACTCTTATAAGAACGATTTTAGCAATTGGATTAGAGATGTTATTAAAGATAATGAACTTGCAGATAATATTTCTAAAGCCAGAAGCAAGAATGAAATCATTGATCTGATAGACAAAAAAATCTCTGAAGTTAAAGAGAGAAACAATCTAAAGTCAGTTAAAATCAAAAAACATCTTAATAGCATTGAAAGAATCTTAGAAAAAGAAAAAGAAATTGATTTCAGGGAAAAGAAAATTCAGGAGATAGAGGAAAGGATTGAAGAAAAGCTAAGGAACATGCCAAACAAAGAGGATGTAAAAAAACAAAATAATCTTTTTTCAAAGGACTTTATCCAAGGAATTGTTGTTGGAATGCTGTTAGTTTTATTAGGGTTTGTTATTTACTGGAAATTTTTCATTCAATAGTATAAATACATGATTATCTGATTTTTGTTTAAAAAGGGGCGCAAAAGTAAACGCAAATGCAATGAAATGTAGATGTAAGGAAGCGAGATTAATAGTCTTGACTTTGGAATTAGTCATTTTAATAGTCTTAGCTAGCTATTCTTCTGCTTCTTATTCTGATATGAATAATTTCTCTGTTGAATCAAGTTTAAATAAAAGCTTAATGTTAACTAAAGATGTTTATCCTTATGGGGAAGAAGTTCTGGCATATATTGCAAATCCAGAAGAAGTAAAAGAGATTAGTATAACCGGAGAAAAAGAATCATATATGTTTGTTGGAACTATAAAAAGCCCAATAAGGTTTAATCCACAAAAACCTGGAAATTACACTATAATAGCAACATTAAATGATAAAACTAAATTGGAAAAATCCTTTTATGTTGTTCCTGCATTAAAAACAGATAAAGAAGATGTAGCTTCTGTTTCAACTGATAAAGAAGAATATATTCTGGGAGAAACTGTTATAATTAACTTAAACTTTACTAAAAATGAAAGTTATAGTTTCTCCATATTATCAAAAGATAAGGTGTATAATTATATTGATATTTCTGAAGGGATATTAAGATTCATTCCAGAAGATGAAGGAAGGTACTATGCCCAGCTATCAAAAGGCAATGAAACCATTGGCTCCATTTTCTTTGATGTTAATAAGAAAGAAGAAAAAGCAGAAATTATTGAAAATATTAAAACAGATAAAAAAGAATATTTGTTAGGGGAACAGGTTGATATTTACCTAACAGCAAGCATCACAGAATTTAAGATAATTCTTGGGCAAGAGTCATTCAACTTCATGGATGTGCTTAAAAATACAACTTTTATTCCTAAAAAATCCGGAATTTATGAGATTATGGCACTAGCTAAAGACGGCAATGAAACCCAAACAATAAGCTATTATTTTTCTGTAGGTGATATAAAGGAAACACAAGAAGAATATGATTATATTTTCAATCTGAATGAGAATGCTGTGATGGATTTTGATTTTTCCGAAGAGGTTGAAAAAAGAAGAACACTCTTTGACAGAATCCTCAATATCCAATTAATTGAGCAGGTTACATCCTATGTGAAAGACCATAGCCAAGACCCTGATTTTAGCCTTAATTTAGAAAGGCTTGATAATAATAAATTTAGGGTATATGTGCTCAATAATGAGAATATTAAATCAGGAGTTTATAATCTGGTTGTTGAAGCATATATAAAAGGCGAGCTTGTAACTAAGAAAACTGCTTTCAATTGGTTTTCAGAAGAAGAAAAAACTGAAAATATCACAAAAGAAAAAGAGATTGATTTAACTGAGATAAAAAAGTATGTTCCATATTATTTTGATATTGATGAAAATCCTGTTTTTGATGCTGATTTTAACAATAAGATAAGTAAAGAAAGGAATATTCTGGATATTGCATTAAAAAGGCCAAATGCCGAAAAGATAAGCGCTTATATTTATGGTGAGGAAAATAACACTGATTTTGTTATTCACATTGAGCATCTGGAATATGACAAATTCATGATATTTATTGACAAAAGCAAAAACATAAAGCCAGATGTTTACAAACTGATTGCAATTATTAAGGCAGGCGATGAATTCTTTGCTGAACAAAAGCTCTTTAGCTGGGGTATTTCAAATGTTTCAGTTTTACTGGAAAGAATAAAACTAAAAGACAAAGAAATAAGTTTGGATGAGATAATAAAAACTACAGGAATAAACCTTACTGAAGAAAAAGCAGAAGATAAACCACAATCAAATGAGAATGTATCAAACATTACAGAAGAAATTCAGGGAAGTAAAGAAGTAACAAACAGAATTGAAACTGTATCTAATTTAATAATTCCTGAAGTTAATGAATCAGTTAAATTAATTAACTTAAGTAATAAATTAATTAGTGAAAGATTAGTAATAACAAGTTCTAATAACAAGGAATTCAGGTTTGAATTAAAGCTTAATAAGGAAGAAACAAAAATAATCAGGGAAGTAAAGGAAGGAAAAATATTTGGAATATTTAAAACAAGTGTTGAGGAAGAAAAAGAGGTAAATGAGTATGATGTGGAAATTAATCCTGAGAATCATCCTTTGAAAAAAATACATTTCAGCGACCTTAAGATTGAGGAAAACAAGCAGGCAAAACTGAAGATTGACAAGTTAGAAAAGGAAAAGATAAACCTTTCAGTAAAAAAAACAATGAATTCTTTTGCAATAGACCCAACATTGCTTGATTTCAGCAAAGCAACTATGACCTTAAAGGCAGAAGGCAGTGAGCTTTACAAATGCAAAGAATGGAATTTCACAGAGCAGAAATGCTATGGCTCATGGAAAAAGATAAAAGACATTATTCCGGGAGAAGAATACAGAATAGAGCTCACAAAAGAGGATCCTGCATTCACTGAAATTGGGCTAGTAACCATAAATACCCATAAAAGCATTTATCTCCCAAATGAGGGGGCTTTCATAGGAATCGGAATTCTTGACCATGAAGGAAAGGTTGTATGCGATGCAAGCGTAACATTGGTTATTACTAATCCAAATAGAGAGGAAACAATATTAACAACTGCAAATGGAAATATTAACATAAGCAGTCAATGTTCTCTTTATGGGGTAACTGAGCTTCCTGATTATTACACAACATACAAAGTTGGTGGGGTTGGAAGTTACTTAATGAATATAACTGCAGTAACCTATGATGGAACACCTATAATGCTTGACAATTTTTCTGTGCAAAGTTTTGTTGATTTTGATGTTGCAAGGGATGGCCCAACAAGAATATTTCCCCCTGTCCCGTATACAATGAATTTCACAATAAAAGCAAACAAAGATTACAATGGGCCAATAACAGAGATTGTTCCTAAAGATTTTGCAATAACCTCGCAGCAAGGATTAAGTGTTGTTGAAACAGATGAAAACAAGATATTAACCTGGAATAAAAATCTTGAAAATGGAGGCACTTATTCAATAAGCTATGAGTTTGATGCTCCTGATATATCGCCTGATTTGTTTTACCTTGGTCCGTTGTCAATAGGAGCATGGTATGAATCAAGGCAATGGCAGATAGCAAGCGATGCGCAGAAAACTGTGATACAGGACGTTGGAACATTTTCAATTGCAGGTAGTAACATAGAGATAGGGGGCACAACAACAGCAACAGCTGATATTAGCACACAAAACCCAAGTGGAGCTGTTGATGATGGAACATGGGAGATTTTCATAGAAACAGATGGGGATACAAGGATAACAGCAAGCTGCCAGGGAGGTATTCCTATAAAAGTAATTTCAGCAACAGGCTCAGGCGGCTCTTATTCAACTTACTGTACAAACAACACACCAAACAGCGCAACAATAACATGTACAAATGTTCCAAAAGGTACAAACCTTGGAATTTTTACTTTTACAATAGAAGGTTGTGAATCAGGCGGTGATACTTACAGGCTTGAATCAACAACAATCACAAATAGTATAGATAGTTTTACAGGCAGCGACACGTTAACTGTAAACTCAGCAGACAGCACACCACCAAATGTTATATTAAGCACTCCTTCTAATAATACATGGCAAACATCAAGAAATGTCAATTTTACTTATACTCCAACAACAAATGACAATTATGAAAATTGCAGTGTATGGACAAATGAGTCAGGATGGAATTCAAAACAGGCAAATAAATCCGGGATAATAAACAATAGCATAAACTGGATTAATGAAACATTTGATTCTGATGGGTATTTTCTCTGGAATGTTGAGTGTTATGACCAGAACGGAAACTCAAACATGAGTGCAGCTAATTATACAGTAAAGGTTGACAGCTCAAATCCAAATGTAAACCTTGAGTTACCAGCTCCAAACTATTATGACGATACATCTGATCCTGCAACAGTAATATTTAACTGCAGCATAACAGACAACATGGATTCAAAAAATGTATCTTTATATCTAACAAACGGTAATAATCAGAGCTTTTCATTCAATGACAGCTGCACAATAAGCGGAATTAATGGCTCATGTCAATGGCCAAAAAGCCTTCCAAACGGAAACTACATATGGAACTGCTTTGGTTATGATGAATCAGGGAGGTATGATTGGAGTAATAATCAAACAGTAAAGATAAACTCAACATTCACTCTTCCTCAAATTAGTGTAATACAGTGCAAAGAACAAACTGAGGGGTGGGAAGACTGCAGCAACATTGATTTCCATGAAATGTTATTGGCTGTAAGGGTTAATTTCACGAGCGGAGATGTGTATATAACAAATGTAAGCTTTAATTTTACGAATATTCCTGATGATTATAATTATTTCTATAGCAATTCAAGTTATAACGATTCAGGATATTGGGTATTCAATAACACAGATGTTATAATAAACGATTCAGGAGGTTTTAAATTAAATATATTCTCATGGGATAGTTCTGATTCAACTGATTCCTCTTATGCTGAATGGAACATACCATGGGGAAGCTTAAGCGCTAATCTGGTAAATCCAACTTCAGATACTGCAGTTAACCAAAATTCATTCTTTACTTTCACTGCTGAAGTGAGCTGCAGCGGAGGAGAATGCGGAAATGTAAATGCAACTCTTGATCCAAACGAGGGGCCGAGCCCTGCATCCTCCTGTTCAGGAGAATGGATAAATTGTTATGATTCTTATAGTGATGATGGAAACCTAACAATTGCAGATGATACTGATCTTGAAATGCAACTTTATAATTTTGGTTTTTCTGTTCCTGCAACTACAATAAAAGGGATAGAAGTTATACATGATTCATATGAAACAGGCGGAACTGGAAAGTTGAATATAAGTTTGTCATGGGATGGAGGAATCAGTTGGACAAACAAAAAAATAAGGCAATTAACAGATGTTGAAACAACTTATAATGAGGGAAACGCAATAGATAATTGGGGAAGGAATTGGAACTCAAGTGAGATAAATTCAAATAATTTTAGAGTAAGGTTTGAAAGCGATGGGTCAGGAGATGAATGGAAGATTGAGTATATAAGAGTGAGGATTTTTTACGCTGTTCCTGTAACTACTTATTATGATCCAATTTCTGACAGCCAAACAGGATGGACATGCACTGGTGGAAGATGCACATTAGGGCATTATGCAGCATTAAACGAAGGAACAAGACAACCAAATGCTCCTAACACAACTGATTATATTTATAAAGTAGCCAATGCTGCAGGTATAGATGAACACTCTATTGAGTCAATAAGCGGAACAAATATCAGTTATGTAAGATTATGGGCATATGTTTATACAGGAAGCAACTGTTTGCTAGGTATAAGTCTTCAGAATGATAATTCAGAAGTTGCATCAAGAAGTATAAATCCAGGAACAGGATCATCTTGGATAAATATAAACTGGACAAACCCTTCAAATATAGGTACTGTAAGTGCTGAATTCCAAACTTCAAAAAGTGGAGGAGGTTCTACAGAAAACTGCAATGTTTATGCATGGTATATTGAAGTGCTTAGTGAGAATGCATCACAAAAAAGCGGAGCCATTTCAACAATAGTTGGTGATGAGCCGTTTTATACAACTGATTCAAACCCCCAGGATTACAATGATCAGGCATGCCTTAATGGTCTTGTTGATGGAAGTAGCTGCCAGGTTTCATGGAATGTTAATGCAACCGGATGGCTAAATACAAGCCATGACTTCTTTGTGCAATTTAACATGACCTCAAACCAAAATTATGTTAATGACGATGAAACAAACCATATTTTCATTAACATAACCCAGCTTGCATCAGTTCCACCAACTGTAACATTAGAATCCCCTAATCCAGGTCATATCACTAATGTTTCTACAGTAATATTTAATTGTTCAGTTACTGATATTGAAGGATTAAAAAACATGACTCTTTATGGCAATTTTAATGGAATATTCCTATCAAACGGTACAAATAGCATTAGCGGAACATCAAACAGCACAACATTTACAAGGACATTAGATGATGGCAGTTATACATGGAACTGCCGTGCCTATGATACTGATGGAAATGATGATTGGGCTGATTCAAACAGAACATTAACAATAGACTCAACTAAGCCATATATAAACCTTACAGGGCCAGACAATGATGATACATTCTATATAGGAACAATTAATTTTAATTTCACTGCAACAGACAATATTGATTCACAAATGCTGTGTAACTTAACCATAAATTCTACTGTTAGAGCTCCCAATTTTAATGCAAATAATGGCTCAATAACACCAAAAACAATAAGCGGTTTAGCCCAGGGATATTATTTATGGAATGTAACATGTATAGATGATGCTGGAAACATTAACACAAGTTTAACAAGGAATTTTACAATAATAGATCTTCCCCCCACAGTGGAACTCATAACAGGAGATAATATTGTGCAGCAGTTAACAAGTATAACTCTCCAGTATAATGCAAGCGACAACAATAATGTAACACTGGCAGAATTGTATATAAATGGAAAAATGAATGATACAAACGATAGTGTACAGAATAATCAAATAAATAATTTCACTGTAACAGGACTTGGAGAGGGAAAATATAATTGGACTGTAAATGTTTCTGATATCAGTGGTTTATGGGCTAAGGCAACTGAAAAGTATTTTACAATAGATTTTACTGACCCTGTAATATATTTGTTGGGTCCACAAAGTCCTTTTTCAACAAGTTCAAGCACTATTCAGTTTGACTATAATGTAACTGATAATCTTGATGGGTATTTAACATGTAATATAACAATTAATGGAAGTATTGGGGATTTAAATTATAATGCCCAGAATAGCTCAAACACCTCAAGAACACTTTACAATATACAGGATGGGGTAAGCTACTGGAATGTAACATGCTATGATGACGCAGGCAACTTCAATATAAGTGAAACCAGAATGATAAATGTAAGCGAGCCGCCAACAGTATCATTAAATTCTCCCTCACCAGGCCATGCACAAAACTCATCAAGCATAACTTTTTATTATACCCCTTCAGATAATTCTGGCTTCAGTGAATGCAACCTTATAATAAATGGAGTATTTAATCAGACAAACTCAACTTTCATTACAAATGGAGCACAAAACAATTTTACATTATCAAACCTTGGTTCAGGTCATTATAACTGGACTGTGAATTGTACAGACTTAATTGGTCTCAGCACTGTTGCATCCCCAATAAGAAACTTTACTATAGACCTTGAAAAACCATCAATCACACTTTATAATCCAGAACCAGACGAGACAATTTATTCTATTAATATAACATTTAATTATAGTGTTACTGATAATTTAGACTTAAACCTGCTATGTAACTTAACAGTTGATGGTAATATAAAATTAGAAAACATAGATTCCCCAAATAGTTCATATGTAAATAGAAGTTTTATAATGAGTTCAGATGGGGTGCATTATTGGAATATTACATGCACAGATGATGCAGGAAATACAAACATAAGTGAAACAAGAAATTTCACAAGCTACAGTCCGCCAGAAGTAACTCTTTATAATCCAGCACCAAATGCTATATTAAACTATAGCGATGTAACATTTAGATATACGCCTTATGATCCTGACGGACTGGCAAACTCAAGTTTAATAATCAATGATAAATTCAATCAAAGTAACTCAACAAGCTTATTGAACAATGAATCAAACTATTTTTATCTTACATTTGAAACAGATGGGATATACACATGGACAGTAAATGCAACTGATACAAATGGATTGGAAGGAACAGCCACCCCAAGAACACTTACAATAGACACAACTCCTCCGAGTGTAGTAATACATCATCCATATAACACTGAAACAATTGACTGGAATAATGTAACTTTCAATTTCACTGCAACAGATAATCTTGATAATAATATTAAATGTAACATCACTATTTCAGATTCAGTTGAATATGAAAATATAGATGCGGGAAATGGAAGCAATACTCTAAGATACAAATTGATGTATGATGGAAGCTACAATTGGAGTGTCAAGTGTATTGATGATGCTGGAAACATAAACGAAACTGTCCTGACAAACTTTACAGTTGATGCTCCCCCTAATGTTATCCTAAATTATCCTATACGCAATCAAAGAACCAAAAGTATTGACATAATCTTTAATTATACACCAATAGATGCTTATGGCTTTGATAACTGCACATTATTCTTTAATGGAGAAGAAAATGAAACAAAATCAAGCATACAAGAAAATGTGCCTAATTACTTTAATAATATTAATGGTTTGATTGATGGTGATTATAACTGGACAGTAAGATGCATAGATTATATACCTGACGCCAATGAAGATACAGCACCTTATGAAAATTTTACAATTGATACTGTTGCTCCGCTTATAATCCTGAATGAACCATCTCCTGGAGAGTCATTTAATTACAATGATATATATTTTAACTGGACAGCTACAGACACAGCCGGGATAAACATAACATGCAACCTTAGTGTATCTGATTCTGGTGGTGAAAAAAATGAAAATGGTATAAAAAGGCTAAGCGGATCTGATTTCAATGCAACAATAGATAGTTTAGATTATGGTATACACTATTGGAATATAAGCTGTGCTGATGATTTGGGAAATTTCAATATAAGTGAAACAAGGAATTTCACAATTAACAGGTCTGATTTAAAAATAACTTCAGTGGATATTATTTTTAATGATACATACCCTGTTGATGGTAAAAATATAACAATAAATGCCACAATTCATAATATTGGAGGAGTACCTGCAAATAATTTTATTGTACAGTTTTTTGATGGAGATCCAGGCGAGGGTGGAAGCCAAATAAATGGCAATAAAACAATCGCCTCTTTAGATGCAGGAGAAAATACAACTATTAATGTAAACTGGACAACTTCCCTTGGATTGCATGAAATCTGGGTACTAGTTGATTCAAACAATTCGGTTTCAGAGTTAAGTGAAACAAATAATAATGCAAGTAAAAACATAACTATTTCAAGCTGGCATATTATTTATGGTCAAAGTTCAGGAAATTTAGTCATAGAGGACTTGCAGAATATTAGCATATTTGGGTGGTATGTTAATATCTCTGATTCTGGTAATATATTTGCTATTGATTATGATAGTAGCATAAGCTGGGATAACATGACAGCAGTAGGTATTGACTTAGATGGAAACCAGCAAATGGATGATTTTGAAGAGATTGACACTGCCCTAGGAAGCACTAACTTTACAGATTCTGTAAACAGGACTTTTACTAGCAATGGTCTTCCAATAAACAAAACATCATTCAATGTATTTTCTAACCTCATAGAAAACGTTTCAGTAGTTAACTCAACCAACAATTCTAATTTTGTCACTGGAATCTTGTGGGACAGCTCTGATGGAGGAAATGAGTATAATACTTCCCAGGATTTAATTTTTATTACTAAAATTAACCCAAACAAGCAAGGGGCTTATGGAGTGTATGATTACGAAATAAGGATTCCTTCAGAACTGAAAAAGTACATTGCAACAGACCAATATTCTGTTGCTTTGTATGTCGAGCTAAGATGAAACACATAATAAAAATAAATAATAAGAATTGCTTTTTGATGTTTATTAGTATTATTACCTTTGTCTTAATATTTAATATAGTAATTGCATCTCCACCAACCCCTCATAATGTAAGAGGCAGGGTATTCAACTCAGACGGTATTACAGGAGTTGAAAACGGAATTCCTGTTAGGATAAATGACACAAACAACAGCAATAGTGTCTTAACCTATGTTTATGCCCCCCCAATACCTTCTTTAAAGGGATCATATTCCGCAGCAATAAACAGCTCGGATAATGATCTGATTAATGTTACAGCATGGAATAGCACTCATTATGGGTGGAATACATCGTATCTTGCATCCACAACAACTGATGTAAATATTATCATAAACATTATTAGGCCTAGCGAGACAAATGTCACGATTACAGACCCAGCAAATAATACTGTAAAAGGAATAAGCACTGTATTTAATGTTACAGCAAAAATAGCTGTAGTAGGTGGCCAATCTGGAACAGGCTGTTATGCAGAGATAAGTTTAAGCAATGAAAACAGCTTAAGTCTTTACAATGATAATTATATTCACAGCTTGGAAAATATTGCTCTTGGATCATATAAAACAACAACATGGAATGTAACTGGAATAAAAGAGGGCTCGTCAAATATAACTGTAAACGCATATTGTGATTCAGATGGAATAAATTTTAATAATCTAAGCACATATACTGTTTATGATATAATAATTAATGATACAATTCTTCCAAATATTACATTAATCAATCCATCAAACAATAGCTGGACAAACAAGGAAAATCTTACATTTCAGTTTAATGCAGCTGATGTAAGTGGGATTAAAAGCTGTGGTATATATGTTAATTATGTACTGAAAAAAACAGAAAATAATTTTGAATCAGGCTCATTGAGTGATTTTAATCTCACAGATCTTGGACAGGGAAATCATAGCTGGTTTGTTTCATGCTATGACAACTCAAGCAACCAAAATCTAGGCAATAGTTCTATAAGTTATATTAACATTGATTTAACATATCCTGATGTCACTTCAATTTTACCGGGCAATGAAAATGTCTCTTCAAACAATTTGGTTATATTTGAATATAATGTTACTGATGATTATGGCATAGTTGATAATTGTTCCTTAATATTGAATGGAAGTGTCTATGATACAAATTATAGCATAACCCAAAATGTAACTCTAAACTTTAAAGAAACATTGCCTGGAAATTACTATGAATGGGTTATAATATGTATTGACAAGGCAAATAATTCTGGCTATTCTGAAACAAGATTCATCAACATAACTGACCCTGATTTAGCTGTCTATAGTTCTGATATTGAATTTAGCAAAGAAAATCCTGTTGAAAATGAAGAGGTAATAATTAATGCTACCCTATATAATATAGGAAATGATAATGCAACTAATGTTCTTGTGCAGTTCTTTGAGGATGAACCATACACTAATCAGATAGGCAGTAATATTTACATTAACTTATCTGTTGGAGAGAATGCAATTGTAAGTAAAACATGGACTGCAAAAGTTGGCCTATATAATATTTATGTTGTTATTGATCCCCCTTATGAAACAAATGGCTCAATTCAGGAGCTTGATGAATCAAACAATGTGGCAAATAAAACTATCTTTATACCTGCTTATCATATTTATTATGGAGATATAGTAGCTGACCTTTTACTTGCAAGTGCATCAGATGAATATGTCCGCAGTTGGTTTAATGAAACAAATATTAATGGAAATATTTATGTGGCTGATTCAGATAGTAGCATTAACTGGACAAGCTTATTTGCAATAGGAACTGACTTGGGTTATAATCCTGCTCAGGATGATTTTGAAGAGATTGATAGTATATTAAATCTTACTGAACTAAGTGACTCAATAAATAATAGTTATACTGAAAATGGAGAAATAAAGGCTAGTGATTCATTTGTAGTTTATGGAAATAACATTAATGATGTTCCAATTGTAAACTCCACAAACACTTTTGATTTTATTACAGGAATTTTGTGGGATTATAGTGACCTAAATCCAGGAGAGTATAATGGCAGCCAGGATTTGATTTTTATAACAAAAGTTAATCAGAATAAACAAGGTAGGTATGGGATTTATGATTATGAAATCAAAGTTCCTGCCAGCCTAAAGAGGTATGCAACACCTAATAATGAAAATACGGTTACATTTTATGTCGAGCTAAGTTAGTTTATGTTTTTCATTGCATTTGCGCTTGCCCCATTGGGCTTTGCCCAGTGGGGCTTGGCGCCCTTTAAACTTAAAAATTTATATTAAGTTTTCACTTAAAAATCATCACAAAAACTATTTAAATGAATTAAAAAAATGTATTTAAAAAGGGGTGAATTCATGGTTAAGGGATTTATTAAGGGTTTAATAAGCAGTAAATCTAATGAAGAAAAAAAGCAGAAAGAAGAAATTCCTGATGAATTGCCCCCTCTTGCTGAAGATGTTTCAAAAGAAGAGCAGGAAAAAGCCAGATTAGAAGCAGAAGAGCAAGCTAAAGAAGAAGAATTAAAGGAAGAAATTCCCGAGGAATTAACCCCAATAGATGAGAATTCTGTAGAAGAAAAGCCAGAAGAAATTGACAGGCTAAAGGAAGAATTTGAGGATGTTGGCTCTAAAAAGCAGAGCACAGGCTTTTTTTCTAATCTCTTGAATATAACAAAAAAGCAGGGATTAAACAAAAAATTATTGGAAAAAGATTTGTATAAAGGAATGCAAGAGTATCATTCTTTAAAACCCTCAGTAGACATAAAATCAATAACTAAAAAGGAACTTGAAGATGATATAGCAGCTAAGTTAGATGAATTAAAACTGCTTGAAAAAAACTGGCAAAAGCAAAAAGAGTTTATTGAAGAGAATAAACAAATACTTTTAGCAGATGAAAAAAAGATTCAGGATAAAATTGAAGAGCTGAAACTTCTGCTCAGAAAAATAAGTTTTTATAAGGATGCTCCTGTTGGAAAATACTTTGAGTCTAAGGATGGTGTAATTGTAAAAAATGTTTTTGAGCTGTTAAATTTGCTGAAAATAACTGATGAGAGTGTATTCAAACATCATACAGCTGAAAATAGAAATGATTTTGCTTTGTGGATAAAAGAAGTTATAGGGGATAAAGAATTGGCAGCAAAATTAAATAAATCAGGCTCGAAAAAAGAAATAATTTCTATCCTGGAAGATGCTTCTGCTGGAAAATCCTAAGTAAATAATATAGAAATTGCTCGAAAGAAAAAATCATTCTTAGAAGAAAAGTTAAATTCTTAAAAAGTTATATAAGAAAGCAAGCATTATTAGTTATAAAAACTTTTTTTATTCTTATTTTAATTATAAAAGGTAATTATAAGTTACTTTGATTAAAATAGATATTAAATGCATTTTCTAACATTTTAAAGGTTTAATTAAAGATTATTTAACAAATTGACAATTATATACTATTTTTATTCTATATAAAGGCAAAATCAGCAGTTTTAAACTAAATTAAACCTATTTTATATTTTAAATGAATAGAAACATTTAAATATTAGTATAGTAATTAGGATATTAGATTAGTATATTATATAAAAGATATACTAAAATAATAATATGGGCATTAAGTTGCCTTAATGATAGTGAAATTTTAAACGAAAATGGCTAAGAGCGTGTTCGAGGAATTTGTAGGCAAGATAATAAAAGCACCCTATAAAGATGGGACCCAGTTCAAAATAGCACGCGGGAAATTGGAGAGCGCGGAAAACGGTTTTGTGAAAATAACCGGAAAGCTTGGCACAATTATCATAAATGAAAAAAATATAGAGAAAATGTCTAGAATTAGCGGGAATGGAAAAGAAAGAGATACTAGCTAATTCTAGGGTTACAAATCATTGTTATGGATTAATATTCATAATTTGAAAAAAATAAAAAATATTTGCGAGGTGTTTTAGATGGAAAAAGTAAAATTAAGTATGAGTATTATATTAGTTTCTACAATAATTGTGTTCTTCTTGATGGTGGGATATGTAAAAGCAGACCCAACAGATCCAAGTGGACCACAAACTCTAGTTGTAGATAATACCTCAAGATTTGACGCAACTAACTGGCCTGCAATACAAATCCAGGCAGAGGCTGGAAATATTTCTCACCTTACCATTGATGCCAAAACACAGACACAAACATGGCAGGGTTATTTTGGAGATATTACTGGTACTATAACCTTGGATGATGCCAATAACAACACAATGTATGATTGGTATATGGTAGAGCCGCAGGGTGAGATTTATGCTTCTAACTCAACTACTGTTACATGGGATAATATAGAATGCCTTGATTATACCCGAACTAATGGTGGATTAAACTTAACAAGAGTAGAAACAATGTATGGATTAGCTTCTGATGATGTTGATGGTGTAGATGAAACATTTAATGTATCTGGTAAATTAAGCGATGGCGCAACTGACCATCCAATTGTTTATGTCGGAACACACACAATAGGAGCTGGAAGCTGCCCTGCAGCAGATACATATGAATCAGACAGTTCTGCTGGAACTAATTTTATTGAGATACTCTTAACAGATAATGTAAGCATAGTGTTTACAACAATAATTGAGAACAATATTGTAGGAAATGATACGGATGTAGCTGGTTTTGACGGAGTAACACATGACTTCCAGATGCTTGTGGGAGAAAATGGTCATGATGGTGATGATCTTGTAACACCTTACTGGTTTTTCGTAGAGTTAGAGTAAAAAAATGAGAGGAAAAATATTATTATTTTTTCCTTTAAAGCGAGGGAAATGTAAATGAAAAAAAGCCAAATCACAATATTGATTGCATTGCTTTTTATTATTTTAGTTTTTAAGGCATATGCAGTACCTGTCGGACCTACAATAACAGAGGTAAGCAATACAACAAAAACAGCTGCCAACCCAACTATGCTCAATAGCACACATAATGGAACAGCAGAAGGAAAGGCAGGAGGCTATATTTTTACAATTAATCTTAGCTCTGACCAGCAGGATACGAGATGGAAGGCTTATGTTGGAAATGTTTCTGGTAAACTTGTGTTAGCTGGTGCTGATAATTATGCAATATATGATTGGACTCTTACATCAAGCCTTACTGGAGAAATATATGCAACAAGAGCTTCCAGTACAATAACATGGGGAAATGTTAACTGCTCTAATCTTACCCAGATAGAATCAGAAAACACTGCAATGTCTCATACTAATGCTAATGATAATATTACTGCAACATTTCCCACACAAGATAATAATGGGTTTGAATTAGCAGGGGGAACAATAATTCCAAATGACTGCTACACAACTAATCTTTATGTAGATGGTGCTCCTCCTGGAGATCATTCTTTTGAGGAAGTATTGTTGCATGACGGAACTAATATGATATATACCTCAATAATAGAAGATGATCATGACGCTTACATGAATAGCAATGAGCCCTATGATTTTCAGATGATTGTTCCTGAAATTGGCATAGGGTCATGGCAAAGCTCAACAGCATATTACTTTTATGTGGAATTGGTATAAAAAATGAAACGAGAAAACCTAATCATAATAACTGGCTTGTTTTTATTTCTTTTTGTAGCTTCATTAGTTGCTGTCACAATGGTAACATCTAATGTTGTTGGATGGAATAATTTTAGTACAACAACAAAAGCTTATGTCTGGAATACAGAGCCAAATGTAACTAGTGTAACAATAACTCCCAGTTCTATAGACTTAACTCCCGGCAACACAACTCAAGTAAACTGCAATGCTACTATCTGGGATTATAATGGCTGGGCAGATGTAAATATTTCAAATGCCATCTTTTATCACATTTCTGTCAATGATAATAGTCCAGATGATAATAATACTCATTATACTATTCAGGATGTAGGCAATAGTTGCAGTTGCTCAGGAACTGGCAATACTGGAACCTGCAATTGCTTATTTGATATCTTGTATTATGCAACCAATGGGACATGGGTATGCAATATGACTGTTACAGACAAGGGAGGAGAAGCCACTGAGCGTTATTACTATCTTAACAGTTCTAATAATGCATCTGCCACAGTAAATACTGTTGTAGCAATAGATGTACCTGCTGAAATTGATTATGGAAATTTATCTGTCACAGAAACATCAAGTGATATGCCTGCAAATATAAGCAATTTTGGAAATACACCAATTAATATTTCTGTTAGGGGTTATGGCGGAACAACAGATCCAAATAATCCAGCTGATCTTTGCATGGAGTGTGCTTATGGAAACATAAGCATGGGATATGAAAAATACAGCCTGGCAAGCGGAGCTGATTATTCAGCTATGACTGCCTTAACAAACACATCAACAGAGATGGACTTATTATTGCCTGTCAGGACTAACGATAGTGGTTATGGAAATGATACCAATACAACCTATTGGAGATTACAAATTCCATTAAGCATCGGCGGTGTTTGTAATGGAACATTAGAGTTTGTTGGCCAGGAGAATTGGTAAGTTAACTATTTTTTATTTTTTTAATTGAGATAATTCATATGAAAAACAAAAAAAGAAAAACAATTACTTACATAGCAAGAAGTTTTCTAGAGAGAGAAATAGCCACCTAAAATAGTTTGTAACATCAACCAAAAAAGTGATAGGCTTCTTGCTTATTTCACTTACATAGCAAGAAAAAATGGAAACGGAAGAGAAAGCGAAACCAGTCAGCAGTTTGTTTTATACAAAAGATTCTAATTTTTTTGAATATTACAAAAATCCATTTGATATATCCTATTCTTACTCTAATCAATTAGTTCTTCTTCCAATTGATATTTTCAATAATGATTCCTTAAGCTCGCTTGAGACTGTCACAAAGTATATGAAAGAAGAATTGAATTATAGATTCAGGGATATTGCTTTATTGCTAAACAGAAGCCAAAAAACAGTCTGGGATGCTTATGATGGCTCAAGAAAAAAAATGGATTCTAAGTTCATTCTGGATAAGGATATAAGGCTTCTTGTTCCATCCTTTGTTTTCAGGGACCGCTCCCTTAGTTTTCTTGAGGCACTTACTGAATATCTCAAAGATAATCTTAATCTGAGGTACTGCCAGATAGCACCTCTGCTCAATAGGGATCCAAGAACTATCTGGACAGTGTATCAAAGGGTAAAAGACAAAAGAAAAAATGGTATATTATAAAGAATACGCAAGGAATATCAGAATAGCATTCATAGTGTTAATTATTTTCACTTCTCTTAGTTATTGCGCCCATGCAGTACCTGTTGGGCCTACAATAACAGAAATAAGGAATGAGACAGGAAGTGCAAAAGAATCCACTTTAATCAATACAACTGGAGGTTCAATAACCACAATGGAGCTGAATGTAACTGCACAAAACCTTAAATGGAAAGCATTTGTTGGAAATGTAACTGGAAATTTAGTTTTAAGTGATGCTTCCAACTATTCAATATATGACTGGTCATTAAGCAGAATTGTTGGAGAGGTTTATGCAACAAGAAGCTCAAGCACTGTTTCATGGTCTGACATTAAGTGTTCCAATCTCACACACATAACAAATGAGGAAATTGCATTAAACCATACATCAAATCCTGATGATAATATCAGTGCCACTTTTAACGTAAAAAATCATAATCCATTTTACATAGGCACTGTTGAGATAACATCAAACAGCTGTTATTCTATACACACTAATGTCAATAATCAATCCCAAAACAGCAGTTTTGAGGAAATTATACTTTATGATGGAACTGATTACCAGAATGGAGATATTGTTTATGCAACAAACCTTGAGCAGGATGCTGCTGGCTACAACAATAACCAATTTGATTTCCAGATGATTATCCCAGAAGTTGCTTTACCAGCATGGGATAGCTCAACAGCATATTACTTTTATGTGGAGTTAACATAAGATGAAAAGAATAAACAAAAAAACAAAATGGATTATTACATTAATATTTTTAATATGTTTGATAGTGATACTACCAATCAAAGATATAATTATAAATCCTTCAATAGTGGGGCATACAATAGCAAGAGTTTTTGTTAGGGGATTGGAAACAAATTATAATTGCAGTGCTTTTTTTATGGATGGATGGAATCTTATTTCAATTCCGTGCCTTGCAGATAATACCTCAACAGAATCTGTTTTATACTCAATTGAAGGAAATTATAGTTCTATTCACACTTATGATGTTAATGATTACTCAGATCACTGGAAAGTCTATAACCCAGACTTACCTTCTTGGGTTGTCAATGATTTAGTTCAGATTAATGAAAAACAGGGTTATTGGATAAACATGAAAAACCAGAGCAGTTTTTATTTGAATGGCACATTGATACAACCAAATGAGGTTCCTCTTGTTATAGGGTGGAATCTTATAGGCTATCCAGCAAATGATTCAAAGGAAATAACAAGCGCATTATCTACTATCTCTGGAAGTTATACGTTGATTTGGTTATACAACGCAACTGATAACAAATATTATTATTACAATGCTTCAGCAGGCAATGGAACTTTACAGGAAATGATACCTTACTATGGCTATTGGATTAATATGTCCAAGAATGATGATTTATTTGTTATATGATATGGTGAAAATATGAAAAGAAGAATATGGAGTTTAATTTTTCTTGTATTTTTATTAGTTATAACTCCATTAAATGTTAAATCCTTTCCTGAAATTTCAGTTGAATTTTATGGCACAGCTACTATAAACTGGACAAATGCTTCTGCTGGATCAAATGTAAGTGCCTATGATTCTGATAGTGTTTTATGTGGATATTTTATTGTATCAAATGAGGGTTATTATGGCTTATTATCATGCGATGGAGATAATAATGAAACCTTAATAGATGATGGTGCTGAGCCAAATGATAACATAACTTTTTATGTAGATAATGAAAGGGCAGTACTCTTCGGAAACACAAGCTGGCAATCTGGAACTTTTAAGTATGTTAATGTTTCTGCACAAAATTATCCTCCATATTTTGAGCATAATCTAACTCACCAGTATGTTAATGAAACATTTACCTTATTGTATGATATAAACTGTTCTGACCTTAACTATTGGGATAACTTAACTTATTATGACAATACAAGCTTCTTTAATATTAGCTTAACAACTGGAATTATTAACTGGACACCATTAAATGAGCATGTTGGAAACCAATCCATAGAAATTATTTGCAGTGATGGGCAAGCAAATACATCTGGAATCCTAAATATTACTGTTTATGATGTAGAAAATGCTCCTGTTTTGATTCCAATAGGAAACCAGATAGCTGTTGAGGGGGAATTATTCATTTATGATGTCAATGCTACTGATCCTGATGATGACAATTTAACTTATTCAGCAAATACGACTATATTCATAATTGACCCAAATACAGGATTAATTAATTTCACGCCAACATTGGCCAATGTTGGAAACCATACAATAAACATTTCTGTAAGTGATGGCCTGCTAGTTGATTGGGAGGTTATTCATTTCAGAATTGTCAGGGGGCCTTACTGCGGTGATGGTGTGTGTGATATTGACGAGAATTGCTATACCTGCCCTGAAGATTGCGGACTGTGCCCTTCTGTGCCTACAGTGCCTGGTACAGGAGGGGGTGAAACCGGAGCTGGAGGAGAGGGTGAGGTTAGCAGGAGAATATATCCAGGAGTATGTAATGAAAGATGGGAATGCGCTGACTGGTCTGAATGCTATCCAGAAGGTTATCAAACAAGAAAATGTATTGACTTAAATAAATGCGGAACAACAAAAAAGAAGCCAGAGGAAAGAATAGAATGTGTTTATATCGGAACTTGTACAGATGGAATACAAAACTGCCATGATGGTTTATGTGAAGAGAGTATAGATTGTGGAGGACCTTGTTCTCCATGCCCAGTTCCCCCAAGCTGCTTTGACGGGATACAGAATTGTCATGATGGCTCATGTGAAGAGGAGATTGACTGCGGTGGCCCATGCGAGCCTTGTGAAATAAAGAAGTATGCAAAGATTCCATTTTTAGAGAAACCATTATGTATGGCAGGCTATCCATGGATTTTATTAATTCTTGTATCAATTATAATGGTATTAACAACAGCAGGAGATAGGATATACATTAAAAAAATAACAAAAAAAGAATTAAAAGAATACAGAAAAAAGATGGTCAGTTATAGGAAAGTAAGGCATAGGATTTATGCTTTATCTATCGCAATATGCTCTATAATCTTAATAATTTCATTCTTCATATACCTGAACCAATGCAAAGAGGCTTCATGGCTGTTTTATTTCTTGATTCCGGTTATTGTTGTGTTAAGTGTTATAATTTTAACATACCTAAACAAGAGATTGAGATATAATGAATTCAAGAAAAAGAAAGAAGAAAAAAGATTGACTAAAACAGACAAGATGGAAAAAGAAAGTTTAATCAAAATTGAAGAAACAACATTATTAAAGCTTGAGCTGGATATAGGAAAGAAAGTCTACGACAGTATAAACCTGCTTGAGTTTAATGAGGATATAATTGATTTACTCAAAGATGTTTACAGGTCAATTAGGAGTTTAACCAAGAGAAGGAGAGAGATGTTAAAGCCATTTGAAACAAGCCAGAAAACAAAAGAATCAATAAATAATCTAAGCTCAGATGAAATCTTAATAAATATTTCAAAAAAATATTTTGAGTTTGGTGAGATATTAAATAATATTAAAAATTTGAGCAGGGGGCTTGCAAAAAAAAGAATTAAAGAAGAGAAAATAAACAAGTTGGTTAAGGAATTTATATTCAATGTAACTGAAATATCTGCTGATAAGCATATTATGATGATAATCAAGTCAGATAAAAAATTGGCAGAAATTTACAATGAATTTGTTGATGTCTACAGGTATTATAAAGAGCAGATTGATAAGAAGCATAATGCCCAAGAGGAGATTATAAGAATTGAATCAAATTTTAAAAAAGAAATTGAAAATACAAGCAATAACTCTGATATTATGAAGAAAATAGAAGATAATGATAAATTAACATCTTTTTACAACAGGCTAGTTGACCTTTACAACAGCTATAAGAAAAAAGAGGAGCTTTACAACGAAATGAAACAATTGGAAAGAAATAAACAAGAAACAATTTAATTTTTCAATCTTTTTATTATAAACTTCTCAATATTTTGCAAATCTTCATAACTGTCTATGTCTATTCCAACTTCAGGAACACTCTCTATGCCATAAAGATTATATGTAAGATTATCACCTGTTTTCTTATTTATGCGCTTAGTAAGCTTATTAGAGATTGCTTCTTCTGCATGTTTTATTGTAAGATTATTAATAATATACCTTGTTAAAACATTAATAGAAATGTAATTTACAACAAGCTTAAGATATGGCCAGAGCCCTTTCTTCCTCTTGCCATAAAGGGTGCTTATTACTTCATAAATTTCTTCTTTTTTGCTTATCTCATTTAACAAATCACGGTTTAGTATAAAAATACCTCCATTCCGCAGATGCTGTTCCCCAATCCTCGCAGGATAATTTGCTTTTAAATTATAATGATTTAATTCTTTAGTGTAATATGAAATATATATGCTTCCATCTTCTCTTTCAAAACACTTCTCAATAAAGTTATTAATGTGCTCTTTTTTAATTAAAGGAATATCTGAGGTTGAATAAAGAATCTTCTTTGATTTTGTTTTATTGCCCCCTTCAATAAGATTATCAACAAAGCTACCCTTATCATCTACAAATTTTATTTTTTCTTTTCCTCTCGAAATACCTGCTTTATTCAGTTGGTCTTCTTCTCCTACAACATAAATATTTTTAATATAGGCTGATTTGGCCAATGCTTCCATAACATAATTGACCATTGGCTTTCCATTTATTTTAATAATTGCTTTGTAATTAAATTCTGCTTTATTTTCTGGTTGTGATTGGTTTATAATTTCTGTTGGGTAAAAAATAGAAGGGTATGTTGGATAAAAATAAATGGAAGGGTATGTAATAGACATTTGAGTTTTAACAATAAGTTTGCTTTTTCCTGCAAGCACAACTGCGTCAATAGAATTTTCTTTAAAATTTGAGTTAAATTGGTTTTTCATTCAAAGACTCCGGCTATTTGTTCTCCGCAAGAGCATTTGCTGTTTTTTATGTTGTTTTTTATTATGCTGAAGACAGATCGTTCTATCAAAAGCTTGCCACATTTTGGGCAGTATGTATTGTTTTCCTCTGCTGCAAAAACATTTCCAACATAGGAATGTTTTATTCCGGTCTTTAATGCAATCTTCCTTGCCTTTTTCAGAATTTCAGGGCTTGTTTTTGGAATGTCTAACAACTTGTAGCATGGATAAAATCCTGTGAAATGCAATGGAACATCTGCTCCAAGGTTCTCCTTTATCCAAATGCACATTTTCCCTATTTCTTTAATATTATCATTAAGAGTTGGTATTATAAGGTTAGTTATCTCAAGCCAGACATTTTTTTGCTTTAATATCTTTAATGACTCAAGTACTGGCTCAAGCCATGCAGAGCATATGTCTTTGTAGAATTTGTTGTTAAATGATTTTAAGTCAACATTTGCCCCGTCAATGTATTTGCACAGCTCTTTTAATGGCTCTTCATTGATAAATCCATTTGAAACAATTGTGTTTTTCAGTCCTTTCTTTTTTGCAATTTTTGCGCAATCAAGCATGTATTCAAAAAATACAGTTGGCTCATTATATGTATAAGAAATTATACCACAACCCTTTTCAACTGCAATTTCAATAATTTCTTCAGGAGATATTTTTTGAGTTACAATCCCTTCTGGCTTTGCCCTTGACATTGTCCAATTTTGACAGTGTTTGCATTCAAGATTACAGCCGATTGTTCCGATTGATAATGCTTTCTCACCCGGCATAAAATGATACAAAGGCTTTTTCTCAATTGGATCTATGTGAACTGCGCAGGGGTTTGAGTAAACTGCAGAATAAAGCTTTCCATCAATGTTTTTCCTTGCATTGCAAAACCCATAAGAATCTTTTTCTATAACACATTTCTTAGGGCATAAAAAGCACTGGACATTTCCATTCTTAAGCTTTTTGTAATAGCTTGCCTCTTTCATATTAGATTAAAGGTTAAATCAATATTAAAACCTTTGTTTTTTGAAAAGTATATTCTGCAAAAGATAAAACTATATAAATCAAAACAACCTTATAATTTTTTTAGGATGTTTTTTTTGAGAAAAATAATTGTTTCTGGTTCTAGAATAGGCTATTTTTTCTACTTAATTAATATTTATTCAAAATTAACAGGAGGTGGTTTTTATTTCTTTAATTAAAAGTAAAGGCTTGTCAGCAAGGGAAAGACTGGTTTTGGCTCTTGATGTGGATGATTTCAGCTCTGCAGAAAACCTTGTAGGTTTGTTAAAGGATTATGTTGGCGTGTTCAAGGTAGGCAGCCAGCTTTTTACATCTGAAGGAACCAAAATTATTGATATGATAACTAAAGCAAAAGCAAGGGTTTTCCTTGACTTAAAGTTTCACGACATCCCAAACACAGTAAAGGGCGCTGCTGAATCTGCAACCAAGTTAGGGGTTTACATGTTTAATGTTCATGCCTCTGGCGGCTATGAGATGATGAAAGCAGCTGCTGATGCAGCAATTGAAACAAGCATAAAGCTTGGCATAAAAAAACCATTGATTTTGGGTGTTACTGTACTTACGAGCATTAACCAGGAAATTCTGGAAAAAGAGGTTGGGGTAAACAAGGCTGTAAAAGAGCATGTTGTTCATCTTGCAAAGCTCGCCAAATCAGCTGGTCTTGACGGAGTTGTCGCATCACCGCATGAGATTAAAGATATAAGGGATGCATGCGGAAAGAATTTTATAATACTAACCCCGGGGATAAGGCCTGCTGGCGAAGAAATAAATGACCAGAAAAGGATAATGACACCAAAGCAGGCTCTTGAACAGGGAGCTGATTTTATTGTTATTGGAAGGCCAATAAGAAATGCTGAAAATCCTGTTGAAGCAGCAAAAAATATAATAAAAGAAATGGAGAGGAAATAAAATGATGGACCAGGAAGAGATAATGAAAAAATTTGAGAAAACAGGGGCAATACTCAAGGGGCATTTTAAACTGACATCTGGTGTGCATTCTGATTCTTATATCCAGTGCGCCCAGGTCATGCAGTATCCAGAATTTATCCATAATCTTTGCAGCGAGCTTGGAAAAAAGTTTAAGGGAGAGGATATTGATGTGATTGTAGGGCCTGCAATGGGCGCTATTATCATGTCGCATGTGATGGCCATGGTTTTGGGGCCGTGGGTCAGGGCAATCTTCACAGAAAGGGAAGATGGAAAAATGACCCTCAGAAGAAGCTTTGAGATAAAAAAAGGGGAAAAAGTTCTTGTTGTAGAGGATGTTACAACCACAGGAAGCTCTGCAAGAGAGGTCATAGACATAGTTAAATCAAGGCAGGCAGAGGTAGTTGGTGTCGGAGCGCTAATTGACAGAAGCGGCGGCAAGGTAGATTTTGGAATCAGGTATGAAAAACTGCTAACAATAAAAATGAACACCTATGAGCCAGATAACTGCCCTTTATGCAAAAAAGGAATTCCTATAACCAAGCCAGGGAGCAGGGGGATCTAAAATTGTATTAAACACAAAAACAAAATGTTGGACTTAAGCACATACATTGCAGGAGTAAAACTCAAAAATCCAACAATACTGTCTTCAGGAATTTTTGGAACAAGTTCTGAGCTAATAAAAAGAGCTTTTGAAAATAATGCAGGAGCAGCAACAATAAAATCAATAGGCCCAGTGCCAAGAGACGGCAATAATAATCCAAATGTTATTGATTTTGGCCATGGGTTATTGAATGCAGTAGGCCTCCCAAGCCCTGGCTATAAAAATATGGATATGGAATTTAATGAGCTTTCAAAAATAAAAGATATTGTAATATGGAGCATTTATGGAAGCAGAATAGAAGATTATATTGAAATAACAGAGCATATAATAAAATATAATCCAAAGATAATTGAGCTTAATATTTCATGCCCAAACAAAGAAAGTGGAATGCTGTTTTCCCAGGATAAGGAATGTGCTGCTGATGTAACAAGAAAAGTAAAGCATGTTGCAAAAAATTCTCTTGTTGTGCCAAAGCTTTCCCCAAATGTGAGCAATATAGCAGAGATTGCTTACGCATGTGAAAAAGCAGGAGCAGATGCAATAACAGCAATAAATACATTACAGGGAATGGTGATTAACATAGATGCAAAAAAACCTGTTCTTTATTATAAAAAAGGAGGGATGAGCGGTCCTGCTATAAAGCCTGTTGCAGTAAGATGTGTTTATGATATTTACGAAAAGGTGAGCATACCAATAATAGGCACTGGTGGAATAATGAATGGAAGAGATGCTATTGAGATGATCCAGGCAGGAGCTAGTGCTGTTGGAATTGGCTCTGCTGTTTACTATCAGGGCATTGGTGTATTTGGAAGCATAGTAAATGAAATCAAGGAATGGATGCAGGAAAATAACTGTAACTCAATAAAAGAACTTATAGGAATTGCACATAAATAAGATGGAAAAACAAACAATTCACAAAAAACTCACAATAAAACAGATTATAGATGAAAATTACAAAACAAAAACCTTTCTCTTTAATGAGAATATTGATATAAATCCTGGCCAGTTCATAATGCTCTGGCTTCCTTCTGTTGATGAAAAGCCATTTACATTATCATATAAAAATCCAGCTGCAGTAACAGTCGAGCTGAAGGGAAATTTCACAAAAGAATTATTCAATCTAAAGCAGGGAGATAATCTGTTTTACAGGGGGCCTTTTGGAAATGGATTTGCAACTTATTCAAAAAAAGCAGTTGTTGTTGTAGGCGGAATGGGCCTGGCAGGAGTTTCCCTTCTTGTTGAATCCCTAAAAAATCCAATGATGATTTTTGGCGCAAAGCAAAAAAAAGATTTGTTTTTCACAGAACGCTTTAAAATGGATATATGCACAGATGATGGAAGCATTGGCTATAAAGGCTTTGCAACAGATAAATTAAATGAATTGCTTAAGCATGAAAAATATGATATTATTTATACATGCGGCCCTGAAATAATGATGAAAACTGTTTTTGATATTGCAGAGAAATATAATATTCCTTGTGAAGCTTCTCTTGAAAGGTTTATGCGCTGCGGCATTGGTATTTGCGGAAGCTGTGCATGCGGAAGCAAATTGGTTTGCAAGGATGGCCCTGTTTTTAGCTCAGATGATTTAAGGGAAATGAAGGATTTTGGCAGATATGCAATGCTAAAGAACGGAAAAAAGGCAAGTTTGCAGGAATATTATAAGTGGAGAAGTTAGACATCTTTGACAATAAAAGATGTTTAGCTTTAGTTTTTCAAAAAATATATAAACTTCATCTTAAAAATACTCTAAATGGGGATAAAGAGTTTATCATATGATGAATTGCTTAAAGAGTGGCTAATTCTTGGCAATGAGCTACAAAACCTGATTAGAACAAAAGCAAAGATAAAAAAAGGAAATATGCTGGATGTAACAGATTTTGTTAACTTCCAGGTTGATCCAAGGATTTATTCTTTTGGTGAAATTACAGCCAATGCATATATTAAAAAATATGGGCCAGATTATATTACAAAGGTTTTAACGGTTGAATCATCTGGCAATATCTTTGCAGTGCTTACTGCAGAAAATTTTTATAAACCTGTGATTTTTGCAAGAAAAACTATTCCTAAAACTGTTAAGGATGAAGAGCTTTATTCTTCTAAAGCAGAATCATACACAAAAAGGGAGAAAAAGGGAAAGAAAAACAATATATTTGTTAAAAAGAGTTTTATTAAACCTGAAGACAGGGTTCTTATTATAGATGATTTTATTGCAAAAGGAAATGCAACCTTTGCATTAGTTGATATTATTGTTAATCAGGCAGGTGCAGAGCTTGCTGGAATTGTCGCACTAATCACAAAGGATTTTAAAGGCCAAGAGGGCTATAAAATATTAGAAGGATATATTAAAAAATATAATATTAATCATAAAAATCCTGCATCACTGAACACACTTGTAAGGATAACAGACATGAGCACTACACCAGAAAATATAAAGTATGGTAAATCTCCTTTAATACTTAACTAAAATGGCTGAAATAGAATATAAAAAATTCATTGAGGAAAAAGTTAATGAAATTAAAGAACTGGTTGGAATAGAAAAAGTTGTATCTGCCCTGTCAGGAGGTGTTGATTCTGCAGCAGCAACTGTTCTGGCACATAATGCCATTGGAAACAACCTAAGTGCATTTTTTATTGACACAGGCTTCATGAGATTAAATGAATATGAAAATATTTCAAACAGCATTAAGGATTATGGAATTAAAGTTAATTTAATAGATGCTAAAGAAGAGTTTTTTAGCGCTTTAAAGGGAATTACTGACCCAGAAGAAAAGAGAAAAGCATTCAGAAATACATTTTATTCTGTTTTTGGAAATGTTTTAAAGCAAGAGAAAGCAAAATACCTTGTTCAGGGAACAATAAAGGCAGATGTTATTGAAACAAAAACAGGGATTAAGACACAGCACAATGTTTTGGAGCAAATTGGAATTAATCCAAGGTTATATGGCTTAAAGATTATAGAGCCATTAAAGGAATTGTATAAAGATGATGTAAGAAATGTTGCAAAAGAGCTGGGGCTGCCAAAAACAATTTATGAGAGAATGCCCTTCCCAGGCCCTGGTTTGTCAATAAGGGTTATTGGGGAAGTAACAAAAGAAAGGATTGATATAGTAAGAAAGGCAACATATATTGTGGAGCAGGAGTTAAAGGATTTGAAGCCATTTCAGGCATTTGCTGTTTTAATGAATGACAAGGCAACAGGGATAAAAAACAATGAGAGAAACTATGGCAATATAATTATTATAAGGTCTGTTGAGAGCAAAAATGCCATTACAGCAGAGCCAACAGAAATATCATTTAATATTTTGCAAAAATTAGGAAAAAGAATAGCTAGTGAGATACCCTCTATTGTGAGGGTTGCATACGAAACAACAGCTAAACCTCCTGCAACAATAGAGTATGAGTGACATCCTCCCACAGCTAAAGCTTGTGGGCTTTCTTTGGCAAATCCGTTATAAGTGTACCTATTCTGGAGTGCTACAAAAAGTTTTTAATAAAAGGACTTTTATTAGTATATGAATCTATATGGGAATATTTGATTTTCTAAAAAAAGGGGAAAAGGCAGAGGAAAACACAGAGATAATGGAAGATATTCCACCACCAAATCCACAAACAATCTCAACAATGCCAACAGAGCTTCCTGAATTTCCAACAACAATAGAGGAAAGTGTCACTCCACTGCCAAGATTACAAGCTTTAAAGGACTTCTCAGGAGAGGATATAGAAATTCCCCCATTAGAACAGGAATATATTAAAGAATTAGTTATTCATCCAGAAAAAGCTATGGCTTCTCCTTTTGAAGAAAGCAATATTGAGGTTAAAGACAGAAAAAAAGAAGAGGAAAATGAACTGCCCAAAATATTAAAAGAGGAAATTAAAAAAGAAAGCCATGTACAGAAAAAGGTTAGGACCTTAGAGAAAAAACCATTGCAGGTAAAAGGATCAGTTTTTATAAATGTTAATGATTATAAAGAAGTATTAAATGATATAAACCTCATTGAGGGTGTTATAAAGGAATCTGAGAGCGTGATAATAAAGTTAAATAAAATTAAAATAAATGAGAATAACGAACTGAAAGAACTGAATGACTCGTTATGCGGTTTACATAAAAAAATAATATTTATTGATGATATACTATCAAAAGGGTGATAATATGCAGGAAGATGCACAGGTTTTCATAAAAATTGATGAGTACAAAAAAACATTGGAGACAGTGAAGGTTATTAAGAGTAAGTTGGAAGAAGCAAGAGAAATATTGAAGAGGATTAGTGAATTGAAGATAGAGGAATATAATCAGCTTAGCAAGTGGGACTCAAGCCTTGAAGAGGTTGAGAAAAAAATGGCTTCTATTAATGAGGCATTGGGCAAACCAGAAGATATTTAATAGGAGATTTTATGGCACAAGAAGAAAAATGTTTTTATGTTGGTGTAGAAGAACCAGTTAGTTTAAGAAAAAAACTGCTTGAATCATCAAAGGAAATCATACAGGGACTTAAGGACTATGAAGAGCTTAAATTAATCAGAGAGGAGAGGCATAAAAAAATCATTGAGTTCAAGGAAAAAATAGATGAGATTTTGTCTCTTGCTTCTTGGTTAAAAGAGCAGCTGCCAAAACAAGAGCTGAAAGAGCAACTTAGTATAAAAAGCAGAAAAAGAGGAACCCAAAAAGAAATGATTAAAAGAAGTGAAATTAAAACTGATGAGCTATTAAGATTAGAAAATGAGTTGTCTGACGTTGAGTCAAGGCTTGGAAGAATGTGATTTCTTGATTTTATTTATGTTTTTTTCAAAAGCTTTTTATAATAAACTTTAATTCTATTGGAATATGCGGGGATGGCAGAGTGGTCAAATGCGATGGACTCAAGTTATTGGGTTTATTCAATAATTTCCACTTATGTGAAATCCATTTCCTTAGTGGATACAAGGGTTCAAATCCCTTTCCCCGCATTACAAACCTTTTTAAATAAATAGTTTTTTCAAAGGAATATGATAGAAATATGCGCTGTTGGCGGATATAATGAAGTTGGAAAAAACATGACTGCTGTCAATGTTGACGGCGAAGTTGTTATTTTTGACATGGGAATCCACCTTGAAAGCTATATAAAATATACAGAAGATGAGGATATAATAAAAATAGAGCCTTCTGAATTAATAAAAGTAGGGGCAGTTCCTGATATAACAAAAATTGAAAAATGGAAAAATAATGTAAAGGCAATAATCCCAACACATGCCCATCTTGACCATGTTGGAGCTGTTCCTTATTTAAGCAATAATTATGACGCGCCTATTCTTGGAACTCCCTTTACAATAGCTGTTCTAAAAACAATATTAAAGGATGAGAGAATTACAATTAAGAACAAAATAATGAAATTAGCTCCAAATTCTGTGTTCCAGCTTTCAAAGAACCTAAAGGTTGAGTTTATTAATATAACGCACTCAACACCTCAGACTGTTATGGTTGCTTTGCACACAAAATATGGGATTATACTTTATGCAAATGACTTCAAGTTTGACCGGTTTCCAACCCTAGGCGATAAGCCAAACTACAAAAGATTAAAAGAGCTTGGCAAGAAAGGTGTTTTATGCCTTATTGTTGACTCAACATATTCACAGAGCTATAAGAAAACTCCTTCTGAATCAGTTGCAAAAGAAATGCTAAGAGATGTCTTATTGGGCACAGGAAACAGGGGGAAAGCTGTTTTTGTTACAACATTCTCATCGCATATTGCAAGATTAAGGAGCATTGTAGAGTGCGGTAAAAAAATGAACAGAAAAATTGTTTTTCTTGGAAGGTCATTGTCAAAATACTGCAGGGCAAGCGAGAGCATAGGAATAGCAAAATTCTCTGATGTAGAAATTGTTAAGTATAGGAATGATATAAAAAGAACCTTGAGAAAAATATGCAAAAGAGGCATTGAAAAATACCTTGTTGTCTTGACAGGGCATCAGGGCGAGCCAAAGGCTGCACTTTCAAGGATTGTTAATGGAGAACTTGGTTTTAAGTTTAACCCAGATGACCATGTTGTTTTTTCATGCAAGACAATACCTACCCCAACAAATATTGAGAACAGGCGTATTTTAGAGGAAAAGCTGAAAAACCAGCATGTCAGAATCTTTACAGACATTCACGTATCTGGCCATGCTGCAAGAGAAGACTCCAGAGATTTAATTGAGCTTGCAAAGCCAAAGCATATCATACCTGCCCATGGAGAACATAAAATGACCTCTGCAATGGCTGACCTTGCCCTGGAAATGGGCTACAATCCTAAAAACATCCATGTTATGAGGGATGGACAGATCCTAAATATATCACCTTAAAGGCAAAATTAAAGAGTATAAGTAGTTATTAACTGATTTGTCAGAAGAAGATGGAGAAATAACTTCATAACTCTGTTTTTAATATTTAAACCTTTTTTCATAGTTTTTATGGTCAAGCCATTCTAGGACTAAACTAACTACTACAATTTCATCATTAACAATAGAATATATCAATCTCCATGCTTTTGGCAAATCGTACTTCCAGATATTCTTAACACTGTATTTTGTAATGTATACCTTAGGGATTAGTCTCTTTGGAATTTGTATTCCACAAAAAGCATTCTCTTCAAGGTTATCTAAAGCTTGATTTATAAATTTAAATAATTCTCTTTCAGAATCATCTCCCTTTTCTAACTTATAAAATGCTTCTCTTATGTTTTCATCTGCAAATCTAATATCTGATGGCAACTTCACTTTCTTCTACCTAAGTCTTTTCTATTATAATATTTTCTTGCTAATTCAGGATAATAAATCCATCCAATTTTACCTTCTGAATCTATTGAAATCTTTTTAGAATATAATAAATACCGAATTATTAAATCAAATGTTTGATACATCATTTTTTTAGGTAATGACTCCCATAGTTTTCTCTTTTTAAATTCACCATCATTTCTTTTTATAAATTCTTCTACCATAAGAATAGTATCTAACCGGGGATACCGCAAAATATTCTCTTTTTTCGGTAAAGTTGTTTCAGTTATCATGTTATATCAACAGATATAACAAGAAATATATAAGCTTTTCGCTTTTATTTGTAAAATCACTCTTAATTCTTTTTTAGTGTTCTTTGAACTTGATAGACTGGTATTTTAAATACTTATTAACTAAAAAGATTTATATATATGGGGCTTTTAAGATTTTGTATAAAAAGGTTTATATAGATATTATGTTTTATTAAAATAAAGGGGGTAGAAAAATGAAACTTACACTTGCAGAACCAAAATACCTAAAAGAGAGCATATTCATCATATCAGATCTTGTCAATGAGGCAAGGTTTAAGATAGGGCCAGAGGGAATTGAGCTTGTTGCAATGGACCCAGCTAATGTTGCTATGGTAATTTTTAAGCTTCTCTCAAGCTGCTTTGTTGAGTATGACATAAATAAAGAGATTAAGATAGCCATTGACCTCAGCAGGCTAAAGCAAGTTCTGAGAAGGGCAAAGCCAAATGATATCCTTTCTTTAGAGGTTGAGGAAGACAGGCTGAAAATCCAGCTTAAATCTAATACAACAAGGGTTTTCTCTTTGCCAATAATAGAGCTTGAGGAAAAGGAGCAAAAGATCCCCCAGTTAAGCTTTCCAGTAACAATAAAAACAAGGTCAGAAATACTTTCTAGTGCAGTAGAGGATGCTGATATTGTAGCAGAATCTGTGAGCTTTATAGCAGAGCCAAATAAATTTAGTTTGCAGGCCGAAGGGGATCTTAATAAGGCAACCATTGATATAAAACAAGGTGAAGATACAAACATTGTCTCTGACTCAAAGGAAAAAATAACTGCAAAGTATTCTGTTGAATACCTTAAAAAAATGGTAAATGGCTCTAAGATAGCAGAAAAAGTAACAATACAGTTTAACAAGGATTATCCACTAAAGCTTGAGTACAAAGAGATTGACAAGGTTGTGATAAGCTTTATTCTGGCCCCAAGGGTTGAGAGTGAATAATTATTTCTTTTTGTAGCCAAACTTTTTATTATACTCTTTATGATCAATAACATCTAAAATCATAAAAATCCACAGAAAACTCCTACCAGCATCTAAAGATGCTGGTTTGACGGAGTTTTCTTTTGACAGTGGATTTTTAGGATGCCAGAAATGCTCATCCTCATACTAAAGTAAGAGGTTTTCGCAAGCATTTCTGTGCATAAAAGCAATTATCTCTATCTCAGAATTACCATTTGTGAGAGTGTAAAGCATACGCCAGAATTTTGGAAGTTTTACTCTGAATAAATTTTTTACCCCATATTTTATTTTATATTCCTTGGGAATAAATTTTTTTGCAATTGGTTCTCCATAGTGAATATTAACCTTGATTAAGGTTATTTTTTTATTGACTGCATTGAGAATTATTTTTTCATTTTTTGAAAAATAAGCTTTTTCATTAAGATACTTATAAACTTCCTCTGCTTCAGGTGAAAATATAATCCTTACTTTTTTATCCATCAATAAAAAAACAAAAAATGTTTTTATAAGACTTTTGTAAAAAATTCCGGAGGATTTTCAATCAAAGTTCAAGACCTTTGCTAATTGCTTTCCTTAGATTTGGATTAGTGTTATGGATCCATGTAATCCCTCTAAGGCTTACTGCTATTTTATTGCTTTCTTCTAAATACTCAAGGATTATTTTTAATGTGTTATGGTTTATTTGTTTTGGTAGTCTTCTTTTAAGCTCTGCAATAGTTATAACGCTTTCATCCATATTAGTGAGAATGTTTTCTACCATTAAGATAGTGTTTAAAGTAGGTGAGTGCTCTAATTTTTGAATTTGAATAATCTTTGACATATTAATCACAATTATTTATTGGTTAATAATAATTATATACTAACTTGTATATAAATCTTTCTATTACCTATTTTGAATAAAAAACCAAAAGATTTATATACTTTTGAAGGTATACGGTTATCATAAATGATAACTATGGTTAATTGAAAGATGGAAAAAATACTATTAATAAAACAGCTTGAAAAATATCCTGTGTTTAATTTAAAAAAAATAAGGGAAATTACAGGAAAAACCAGCGGGTATGCTAAACTATTAGTTTATAGGCTTAAAAAAAAGGGTCTTATTACTGAAATTGAAAAAAACAAGCTTACTACAAATAATGATCCAATGGTTATAGCAAGCAACATGATATGGCCATCCTATATCTCCTGCTGGTCAGCATTGCGTTATTATAACCTAACAGAACAGCTTCCCCAGGATATTTTTGTCATTACAACAAAAACAAGAAAAAAAAGAATAGTCAAATTCAATAATATAAAAATAATCTTCATAAGGGTAAGGCCTAAATACTTTTTTGGCTATAGAAAAGAGAGATATGGTAATTTCAATATTTTCATTGCTGAGAAAGAAAAAGCACTAATAGATTCTGCTTTATTTAAAAAAATCTCTTTTTCAGAAATTTGTAGTATAATAAAAAATAATCTAAATATTCTTGATACCAAGCTCTTTTTAGATTACCTAATTAAAATTAAAAACAAAACACTGATAAAAAGATTTAGTTTCTTATTTGATAAATTAGATATAGATGTTTACAAAAAAATTAAAAGATTTATTGACTCTAAATATGTACCATTAGACTACGCCTTGCCAACAAAAGGTAAGAAAGATAGAAAATGGAGAGTAATTGAAAATGCTGAACTATGAAGAACTTGAAAATCTCGCAAGACTAAAAAGATTATCTTTAGTAAACATTGAGAAAGATTATTTACAAGAGCTGATACTCTTAAGCATTTACTCTATTGTCAGCAAAGGACTGGTTTTTAAGGGTGGAACCTGCCTTTACAAGATTTATAAACTCAATAGATTCTCAGAGGACCTTGATTTTAGTTTAACAGAAAAATTAGACATTAAAAAATTAGCTAACAAAATAGCATCTGATTTAGAGTTGCTTAATATAAAATGCAGAATAAAAGAAATCAAAGAATATAAAAATGAGATAAATATAAGATTGTTATTGAATGGCCCATTATACAAAGGCAGTAGGGAAACGCAATGCTTTATCCCACTCAATATCAGTAGGAAAGAACAGATAATACTTGAGCCAAAAAGAGAGTCTATTATCTCTTTATATAAAGAAATCCCGAATTTTGAACTTTTTTCAATGCAAGAAAAAGAGATTTTAGCAGAAAAAGTTAGGGCAGTCTTTACAAGACAAAAACCAAGGGACATTTATGACTTGTGGTTTCTAATAGTAAATAAAAAAATTGCTCCTGATAAGAATCTGATAAACAAAAAGTTGGCACTTTATAATACAGAATTTAATTTTAAAGAATTTACAAGAAAGATTGAAATAATGAGGAACCTATGGCAGATTGATCTTAAAAATCTAATAATTGGTGAATTGCAAGAATTTGATAAAGTTAAAAAAGAGCTATATAAAAAGTTTAAATCCGCTGAAATATAATCCTTGAATTGTTTTTATACTTAAGTATATCATCAAATAATCAAAGTTTTTTACTTACATAATAAGTATTTAATTTATAATATAACTTATATAATAAGTATTAATAATCTATTTTTCTTACATATTAAGTATTAAATTGATAATATTACTTATTTAGTAAGTATTAATTATTATTTTTCTTACATGTTAAGTATTAATTTAAAGTATTACTTATATGTTAAGTAGTAATAGTATATTCTTCTTACATAATAAGTAAACTAATAGTTATTTTATGCTCCTAATAGAAAGATTTATATATAAGCTACTTACATAATAGGTAGAAAAAAGGGGCCTTAAAATAACCAACAGAGATGAGTTAGCTAGGAAGAGAGAAAATTCCAGTTTTGATTTGTTAAAGCAATATTTAAAAGGCCCTGATGATTTTGCAGATGCATTAAAATCCTTAGTGGATTATTTAGAGCAGGAAAGGGGTTTTAGTCATGATGAGATTATTAGGCTGGTTTCTAAGGAAAAAAAGCCAAAGGCTGTTGAGATTCCTGCATGCATATTTAACAAAAAATTAAGCAGTTTGGAATCTGTTGTAAAATATCTAAAAGAAAATCTTAACCTAAAATACAGTGAGATTGCAAAACTGCTTAACAGAAATGACAGGACAATATGGACAACTTATTCTAATTCAAGGAAAAAATTTTCTAAAAAATTTGTTGTTATGGATAATAAATATTTTATTCCTGCTTTAATCATCAGCAACAGGTCACTTTCTGTTCTTGGGTCAATTGTTTCTTACTTTAAAGATAATTTCAATTTAAAATATTCACAAATCGCTTTATTGCTTTGCAGGGACCAGAGGACAATCTGGACAGTCTATAATAGAAGGAAGAAAAAAAATAATCCAATATTTGGAGGAAAAAATGAATAGGAAAGAGTTGGAATTCATATTGCAGCAAGGTGAGGGGCAATATATTGAGTTTAAAGAATCTTTTGACAAATCCTTGGCTAAAGAGATAGTTGCTTTTGCAAATGCGAATGGAGGTAGGATATTTTTAGGAGTTGATGATAAAGGCAAGCTAAAAAGAATAAATATTACTAATAGGCTGAAATCACAAATATTGGATATTGCTAAGAACTGCGATCCTTCAATAAAAGTCGTGCTTGAAGAATTTAGTAACATAATAATTATTAATGTTTATGAGGGGGGTGATAAGCCGCATAAATGCAGCAGCGGATTTTATTTGAGGCAGGGAGCAAATTCCCAAAAGATGACAAGGGATGAAATCCTGGACTTTGCAGTTTGTGAAGGAAAGATAAAGTTTGATAGCCAAATTAACAATAGATTTGATTTTGAGAAGGATTTTGATAAGGAAAAACTGGATAATTATCTAAAGAGAGCAGGCTTATCAAATTTGATTCCTGTTAAAAATATCCTAAAGGATTTGGGGGTTAGTGATGGAAATTTTAATAATGCAGGAGTTTTGTTTTTCGCTAAAAAGCCCCAACAATTCATTCCCCCCTCTGTTTTTACATGCGTATTATTCAGGGACAAAGAAGGCAGTGAGGTTATTGACAGAAAAGAAATAACAGGCAGTTTAGTGGAAATTGTTGAGAAAGTTATGAATTTTGTGGAATTTTATGTTAAAGTTGCTTATAAATTTACTGGAAAACCCAAGAGAGAAAATATTTATGAGTATTCTCTTGAGGCAATTAGGGAGGCAGTAATTAATTCTGTTATGCACAAAAATTATTTTGAATCAGGGCATAATAATATTCTTAAAATTTTTCCAGACAAAATCCAAATGGAAAATATATGGATAAAGCCTGCTCATTTCAAGATTAAGGAAACTGTTTTTAGAAGAAATCCAATTATTGCTAATTTATTTTTAAGAATTCATTTTGGCGAAAAGTTAGGCTCTGGATTTGCAAGAATGGAATATTATTGTAAAAAGGAAAATGCCCCTGTTCCTAAAATTAGGTTTACAAATATTCTTTTTTATGTTGTATTTAGGCAAAATCCTGAATACTTGAAGCTAAAAGCTGTAAAGGTCGGAGAAAAATTAGAACTCAATGAGAGGCAAAGATTTGTTTTTGATTATTTAAAATCAAATTTATCTATTAGAAGTATGGATATCCAGAAGAAGTTTGGTGTAACAAGAGATACGGCAAATAGGGATCTTAATGAGCTTATCAAATTGGCTCTTATCAAAAGAGAAGGAATAGGAAAAGCTGTGAGGTATAAGCTAAAATGATTTGCGTCAGATTTGCGTCAGATTTGCGTCAGATGAATCATGTCTTAAACCCAATCTATAAAGAAGGTATGAGGCGGTATTATAATAACAGAAAAATCCTTACTAAAAAAGGAACTAAGAGAGGTGTTTATTATTAAATAATCCGGTGCAAAGTTGTTAAAAAATAGTGAGAAAACACAAACAGGCGATTCAAGAAAAAGAATGAATAAAACAAAAAAGAAAAGGACAGGGAAAATAGCTAATTTAAAGATAAAACCATGCAAAAAGGTTAAATCAAAAAATAAGTCTCATCACTTAATCAAGAATAAGTTTATTTTGCCAGTGGCTTTATTAGTTATTATTCTAGCTATGCTAGTTTTATTAAGACCTGTGCTTATCGGTTATTTTGCATTTGAAGAGGCAGAAGAGCACATAAAAGAGGTTGATAAATTATTTGTTGAAAACAGCAGTTATTTATTTAGCTTAGAAGAAGGGGAGTTAAAATCATTAAAGATCAGCGGTTCAGTAATTGGAGATGGCAATGCACGGATTTATCTTGAGGCAGGCAATAAAAGCTATCTTGTTTTTGATTCAACTGCTCTTGAGAAAGAGGGAATTAGCGGAATAACAGGGCTTGCTGTTGGAGAGTTTAATGAAACAGAGGAACAAAATGAAACAGCACAATTAAAT